>Ga0265294_10007864_pt1 | contig 12551 bp, 19 predicted proteins | sample MunlanPumphouse3_FD_192504 | JGI IMG/M metagenome (GOLD analysis project Ga0265294, IMG submission 192504) | Groundwater microbial communities from a municipal landfill in Southern Ontario, Canada - Pumphouse #3 | ecosystem: Environmental > Aquatic > Deep subsurface > Groundwater | place... | reverse complement strand
CCACACTATTCTACTTTTGGTCAAAAATTATATTTTGATTATACTTTAGAGTATTTTAAAAAATGTGTTTTTTGCGAAAAACCATATTTAATAAAAGAGTCTAAAGATTGGAGCGATGATAATTGGTATTTAGAGCAAGAAAAAAGAACTTTAATTAGTAGTGAAGGGTATTGGGTTATTAACGAAGGCGTTGCAGAAGGTGTTATTTTAGGAGGTAATTTACAAACATTTAATCTGCTTCAAGGAACAAGATATTTTCCTTGTTTTAAGAAAGACACAATTTTATTTTTAGAAGACGACGAATTAACAACTCCTGAGATTTTTGATAGATGTTTACAATCGGTAATGCATCAATCTAATTTTAATAAAGTTAGAGGAATAGTTATTGGAAGATTTCAAAAAGCTAGTAAGGTAGACAAGGATCTTTTGTTTAAAATAATTAAAACAAAAAAAGAATTAAAAAATATTCCAATAGTTGCCAATGCTGATTTTGGACATACTAGTCCAATGTTTACTTTTCCTATTGGAGGAAGTTTAAAGATGGACATCAAAAATGAGGGTGTAGACATAATGGTTTTAAAACATTAATTTTTAATAATAAATAAAATTAATATGATTATTTTCTTAAACGGATCAATAAATTCTGGTAAAAGTACAATTGCAAAATTGTTAGCTAAAAAATTAGGAAATTCTGCTATTGTTGAGATTGATAGTTTGAGAGATTTTATAGATTGGATGCCACTTGATGAATCAATTCCTATAAATTTAGAAAATGCAGTAGCTGTTGCAAAGGTGTTTGTAAAAAATAATTTAAACGTAATTATTCCTTATCCTTTAGATAAGGAAAATTATAATTATTTAGCAAGTGAGCTTGATGGATTGCATGTATTTACTTTGAATCCAAGACTAGAAGTAGCGTTTAAAGACAGAGGCTTAAGAAAGCTTACTCAATGGGAAAAAGAAAGAATTAAATATCATTATAGTATTGGAATTAACAACCCTGATTTTGGAATTATTATAGATAATTCTGACGAAACCGAAGAGCAGACAGCAAATAAAATCTTGAGTAAAATATAGCTATGGATAACGTTGCTATTTCAAAAAAGGATTTAAAGTTTTCACCTAAAATATTATTTGGATTGAAATAATTGTTGCATTAATTGTTCCAAAATGCTACAATTAAGAAAAAATTATGCAACAATTAAATAAAAGACAACAAAAAATATTAGATTTCATTTCGAAAGAAAAAAAGGCAAGCAATTCAGAGATAGTTGCTTTTTTAGGTGATAAAATTTCACGTTTTACAATTTTACGTGATTTAGATTTATTGCTTAAGGACAGTATTGTTAAAAAAAATGGCAAGGGTAGAAATGTTAACTATTCATTGTCTTCAGATAGTATGATTAATAGTTTTTTTGATATTGAAACATATTTTAAAAAAGGACCAGACGAAAGAGATGTGAAACCAGAGTTTGATAATAATATTATTAAAGAATTATCTCAATTATTTTCAGAGAAAGACGTAAAAGAATTAAAGGAAGTTAACGATGAGTATTTAAAGAGAGTAAAAGTAATGAGTAGTACTGTTTTTAAAAAAGAAGTTGAAAGATTAACAATAGAGTTAAGTTGGAAGTCTTCTCAGATAGAGGGGAATACTTATTCTTTGATAGATACAGAGATATTAATTAAGGACAGAAAGGAAGCTTCGGGACACAACAAAGAAGAAGCAATTATGATATTAAATCATAAAAATGCTATAGAATATATTTTTAATAACAAGAAAGAGTTTAAAAAAATAGATTTATTCCAAATAGAAATAATTCATGAATTATTAACAAGAGGGCTGAATGTTGAGAAAGGAATAAGAAGTAGCTCTGTAAGGATAACAGGAACAAGGTATATGCCGATTGAGGGGAAAAATAATATTACCAATGCTTTGAATTTATTCCTAGATGAAATAAATTCGTTGAAGGATCCTTTCTCAAAAGCACTTGGTTTGATTCTAATGATATCTTATATACAGCCTTTCGAAGATGGAAACAAAAGAACGGCAAGGATATTAGGAAACGCTGTTTTGTTAGCAAGTAATGTTTGTCCGATTTCATATAGAAGTATAGACGAAGGCGACTACAAGAAAGGAATTATATTATTCTACGAACAAAACAGTGCATATTTTTTTAAAAAATTGTTTGTTGAACAATTTAAGTTTGCGGTAAATAATTACTTTTAATTTTTATATCTATGAATATAAGAAAAGCTAAAATAGAAGATTTGAAAGACGTCGTTACTTTATCTTATAAGTCTGCAATATATCACAAAAATTTAAACGCATATTACGATACCAGTGAGGATGTTGAAGATGTATTAACAAAGTCTTTAAAGGAAAACATCTGTTCTTCAGATAGTTGCATTTTAATTGCAGAAGAAAACAATAAAATAATCGGCTATTTGTTGGCGTTTAAGATTGATAGATTAGAAATGTTCAGGGTCAAGAAGGCAGGTTCAATAGTTGATATTTTTATAGATGAAAACAATAGAAGGATGGGACTGGGAGATAAATTAGTCGATGAGATTTTTAAATGGTTTAAGGAAAGCAATATTCATTTTGTAGAAATTACGGTCGAGACATCAAACGAAAAAGCAATTAATTTTTGGAACAGAAAAGGATTCAAAGACGTGGCTATTGAGAAATACTTGATTATATAGAATAATTTTAAAAAGTTTATTAAATATGTTCATTCAATAATTACTAATGCGTTAATTGTGAAAGACGACAAGATATTAATTTTACAAAGAGGGCTAAATGAAAAACACGACCATGGAAAATGGGCCGTTCCTGGAGGAAAAGCAGAACAAACAGAAGGGAACGGTAGCTTCTATTTTTATTGTTATAGGAATTTATTATTTGCAGTTTCCTTTTTAAAAAATTAAGAGTAGAATGAATAAAACAGCAGAAAGAAATGCTTGTTTCTTACCATCATATTATCAAGCAAATTGGAATTAGCTTTTAAATGAGAACCATGAACAAAAAACCAAAAATTATATTATTTGATATTGACGGAGTTCTTCTTAATCTTCCATATTATTTTAGCGAAGAGATTGTGAAGATGGGATATAAAGAGGCTCATAATGTTTTACAAGAATTTTATTCTAGCGACGCACACAAACAGTCTCTTCTAGGAAAGGAAGATTTAGCAAAATTAGTCGAACCTCGCTTAAGGGAGTTCGGATGGGAAAAAAGTTGTGAAGAATATTTTAATAGCTTATTTGAATTTGAAAGTAAATTCTTTGACAAAGATATGATATCTTTAGTTGAGGGGTTAAGGGATCGTGGAATTGATTGTATGCCATGTACAGATAAAACTAAAATAAGATTTAATTTTGTTCTCGACAATCTTAAAGATGTTTTTGTTGATGGTTTTGCGTCTTGCAATATTGGTTTTTTAAAAACACAAGAAGGTTTTTGGGAATATGCGATAAGTAACCTTAAGGAAAGATATCCAAATATTGCGCCTGAGGAAATTGCTTTTTTTGATGACAAACAAGCGAATATTGATGTTTCATTAAAATTTGGTTTAAATTCTTTTTTGTTTACAGGCATAGAACAATTTAAAAAAATTTGCAGGATGTATAATTTGTAATTATGGGGAAACCAGTAATAAAACTAAAATTTAACGAAGAATTAGATCGAGACGTGGCTTGGCAATTTTATGGTGCTAAAAAGATTTGCGGTGTAGATTTTTGGGAAGAGAGAGCGAAAAAATATCATCCAGCATTATCACATAAAGACAGAGCTAAATTCAACGGTTATATTGCTTCTTATTATGAGGAGAATGAAAAAATTATCGGGATGTTGTCTAGAAAAATTGAAACAAACCTAGAAGGTAAATAAAAAGATTTTTTTAATCTGGTTAATAAAATATTTAACAATTATCCATGGCCTAAAAAAGAGATGGTGGGTAATTTTTCTATATTTAATTTTTGTCCTAGATTTTTAGAAGAAAGTGAATTCCAGGTTTTTCTTTTTGACGATAAGAATAGTCAACTTTATACGATTTTTCATGAATGTCTTCATTTCATGTTTTATGATTTTGCAAAAAAAAATTTCTTGACAGTTTGGAGAAAATGGACACAGAAAAAGGTGTTTTTTGGGATATGGCAGAAGTATTCAATGCTGTTATTCAAGACACCGATGAATTTATATTATTACATGGGAGAAGAAACAATATTGGCTATCCGGGGCATAAAGAATTAATTGAAAAGGTGTTATGGTATGGGATAAAAATAAAGATGTTTATAGTTGGATAAAAGAGATGTTAAAATATTCGACAGATAAAATTACATAATCGTGTGTTTGAAAAAATAACAGTAACAGCTAAAAAGTATAACGACAAAGAATCTTTAAAGAGTTTTTTTGATAAAATTATTTTTAACAATGATGATTTTTTAGTATTAACTTCGAAGAATTTTAAATACATAAAGAATGGAAAAGAAAGGGTTAAGAAAGATAGGGCTGATTTAATAATTTTTAAAAAAAAATGGTTCAATGCTTTTGTTTTTTATAAGGACAACGAAAAACAAAAGTTTTATTTTAACATTACGAGTCCTGCCAAAATAGAAAAGGATACTATTGATTATGTTGATATGGATATTGATTTAGTTCTTTCGAGCGATTTAGAAGTTTTAGAAATATTAGACCTTAAAGAGTTTGAAATAAATAAAACGGAATATACGTATACTGATTTTTTTATTAAAAAATCATTAGAGGCCGTAGAGCAAGTAAAGAGTTTGAAATATAATAAAAGTTTTTTAGATTTAATTGATATGGTTTTATGAATATAAGAAAAGCAAAACAAGAAGACACAAAAAACATCATTAAGATTATTGAATCTGTTCATATTAATAATGTTAAAAACAGAGATAATGGTTTTTTGGCTAGCAAGGATTTATCAGAAAGCACATATGAGAGAATGATAAAAAACTATGATTATTGTTATGTTTGTGAACTAGAGGATAGAGTGGTTGGTTTTTTAATTGCTGCGTCGATTGATTTAATGGATAAAAAAAGCGAAATATATTCTTTATTATTAGGTAAAAATTTATCAAAAGATTTTATTTATATCTTCCAAATAGGGGTTGATGTAAACTTTCAAAGAATGGGGGTGGCAAAATCGCTTTACGCTAAATTGTTTGAAGAAACTGAAGGTAAAAGATTAGTAGTGATAACATCCAAAGATCCTTTTAATAAAGCTTCAAGAGAATTACATTTAAAATTAGGATTTAAAGACATCGATGTTTTTGAATGGACCGATGGAACAGAAAGTTTTGTTTATAATAAAAAAGATCATAGAAATGATCTTTAAAAAATTAACCGGAAGAAACAAATAGGATTGCATGTCGGTTTTTTCCCGTTATAATCGCATGTTCTAATAAGTTTTGGCTTATCGTCTATTAAGACGATCATGAATTGCCAGTTATTCATAGCGTGCCAATACCTAGATTGTGTAATCAATACGGCTCGTCTTGATAAGATGTTATAATGCAAGCAATAAGCAATAGCCTCTTCTATTAGAAGAGGAGAGAATTTGCCGTTGATTTCATTAATCCGAGTATTGATAACCCAATAAGATTCTTTGGGTAAACCATACGGATAGAAGTTTTTGATTTTTTCAAAAGAAATTTCGTTTTCTCCACCGATTAATTCCATTTGAGAAGAAATATCAAGAATGCTAGTTCCTATTACTGGCATAATAGGAAGACATTTTGCGTCTAAATTGTCTCTCATAGGGATTTTCGTAGCTTCTCTTAAAAGTTTTTTTTCTTCTTTTTTCAAATTAGATAAAATTTTTCTTACTTTCGATTCTTCGATTTTTCCTAATTTAGTTAATTCTTCTAACTTAAGAGAAAGAGTTTCAAGTTGAGAGTCTGCAATTTTTTCAAGCTCTTCTTTAGAAAAAAATTTTTGTTCCAAAACTTCTTGAGAAATTATTCTCAAACACCTTTCGATTTCTATCGGAGATTCTCCTTTAAATTCTCTGGCGATATTAAATACGATTTCATCAATATGACGACGATTTTCTATGCTAATCATTTTTTCCTCCATAATGTAAATGAGCTGTTTCACTATATTTGAAAGAATTATAAAAGTCAAATAATATTTACTTGAAGAATCTAAACATTTTTACTTTTTTAAATCTAGGTTTGAAAACTTTTTCAAACTTAATATTAACCTTGTTGTAATTGATAAAATAATGATAAGCTTCTGCTGTTGTGGCAAAACTATTTCTAGTTTTAATTCCTTTCAAAAAGGAGCAAAATAATGAACGTGATGGGTGGAATAGAAAAGATATTGCGTTTTATCATTGGGTTTTTGCTATTTGACAAAAATGTTATATAGATATAACATTAAGTTATAAATAATTAACATTAATAATATGTCTAAATTTAATTACAAAACAAAACTTTACATAGGTTTCTTAATTTTTATTCTAAGTATCGTTCTTCAAATGGTATACAATTTAGATAGTTATATTTATTCTTTATTAACAGCCTTAGCCATATTTTTCTTAGTTTTAGGATTAAGAGAAAAAAGATCTGAAAAAGAAATTAGGAACGATGAAAGAACTACTAAAGTGGCGGCGTACGCAGGACACCTAACTTTTTATATCACTTTTTTAGTAATAACTATTTTATGGCAAGTAAATTATTTTTTCAATATTAATTTCAACATCGATATTTTGCTCGGCAGTTTATTCTTTGGACAGCTTGCTACTTATTTTCTTTTGAGTATTTATTACAATAAAAAAATATGAGAACTAGAATTAAAGAGTTAAGAGCTAAATATAATTTAACTCAAGAAGATTTAGCTAAAAGAGTTAATGTTAGAAGAGAGACTATTGTTTTTTTAGAAAAAGGGAAATACATGCCATCTTTAAAACTTGCTTATGATGTAGCTCAGGTTTTTAAGTCTAGGATAGAAGATATTTTTATTATTGATTAAGTTATTATTTTAATAGTATAATATAAAAAATGATTAACAAAATAATAACAATTCTAACTTTTCCTGGAGTTATAGCCCATGAATGGGCTCACAAAACGATGTGTGAGCTTTTCGGTGTTAAGGTCCATAAAGTGATTTATTTTTCACCACATGATGTTTCAGGGTGTGTTGTGCATGATGAACCGAGAAGGTACGACCAGGTCTTTTGGATTTCCATGGGGCCGCTTTTTTTAAACTCTTTACTAACAGTTATTTTTACAATAATTGCCATGAATTTTTTTGAAAAAGATTTACTTCTTTCCTGTCTTTTCTTTTGGATTGCTTTTTCTTGCGGGTTACATTCTTTTCCTAGTGATGCTGATGCCAAGAATTTATTATCTTACAGTAAAAATGCCTTAAGAAAATGGTACAATCCCATAAATTGGTTGCATTTATTGACTTTTCCCTTAGTTTTTATTGTTTGGATAATGAACGAGTTAAAGTTTTTTTGGCTCGACGCTTTATACTCATTTTTATTAATTTATGTTACAATTGTAAACATATGAACAAAAACTTTTTAATAATCTTAATCGTTATTTTTTTAGCAATAGCTATTTATTTTTACATTAATGAGAACAAAGACTCTCAAGAGCAATTAGGAGAGGGAACTCTTGTTTTTAAAGAGATTAAAGATCTTAATACAAAATATATTTCTGGACAAACTTGGCCACCTCAAATTACCGTTTCAGAAGCTTCTGAATTAGTTTGCAATCAAACAGCTATGGAAAGTAGTGTTTCGGAAAGAGTTTACAAAGACAATGTAAACGGTCAAGAATATTGTGTTACTGCTTCAAGCCAAGGCGCTGCGGGTTCGGTTTATACAGAATATTCTTATTCAACCATTAAGTTTGACAAATTAGTCACATTAGATTTTACTTTGAGATTTGTTAATTGCTACAATTACGATGGAGCCGAGCAAACTGCTTGTATCTCTGAGAGAGAAACATTTAATCCTAGTAATAACATAGACGAAATTGTCTCAAGTGCTGAATATGTACTTGAATAAAATCTGTTAAAGAATTTATGCTAACTTTTTAATATTTTTTACATTAATAAGAATAGCTCCTTTTGGATGTTCTTTTTTGTTTTCTTTAAGGTTTTTAACAAACTCTGCCCACTTGCCAGAAATATGGAATTCAGCCTCTCCTATTAGTTCATATCCTTCACAACCATCTTTCCACTCTTTGTTCCATACGACTAAAGAAACATTATTATTTTTTTGAATGTTTTTAATCGTTTCTACGATATATATAGCAGATAAAATTATTTTATTTCCTGAAACAACTTTCGGATATCCAACAACAATACAATGAGGTTTCCCGTCTATGTTGGTTGTTGCTAAAGCCAAAGCGTTTGTTTCAATTAAAAGTTTAATTTTAGAAGTTATTTTATTCATGCTTTTATAATACAATACTTGTATTTAAAAAAAAAGACCTTTTCGAAAAAAGGTTTTTTGCACTCAAAAATTTTTTGGATGAAATTCTGAAATAATCAGTATCTCTACATCGAGTTCGTTGTAGGGATTTGAACAAATCAATTCCTGGATTTTGTGTGCAACTTCTAGACTGTTGTCTGTAATTCTGACATAGGGAGCAATTCTTCCCTTAGAATCAATAACTATCGCCGGAGAAATTGTGAAGACGGTTTCTTCAAAAATTTCAGGCAATTTGTTTTTGATGATTTTTCTCAAAAGCTCAACTTGGGCGTGTGAGAGGCAATAAGCTTCAATGTTTGGCACGATAATCTATTAATATAATAACATATTATATTATTTTGTAAAGAGTGTCTAAGGGGCAAAAAAAGAACTGTTTTTAATAAACAGTTTTCTCTTTTAGGAAAACCTAAACATTATATTAAAGAATGGTAATAATTAGCAGACAGGGGTCTTGACTGCTAAAATTGTTGTGATATAATCAAGGCATGATTACGGAGAGACAGAAAAAGATACTAGATATCATTATTGAAGAGTATATAAATTCAGCCGAACCAATTAGTTCGCAAATACTAGCTCAAAAATATGATTTTGGACTTTGTTCTGCTACGATAAGGATTGAAATGCAGAATCTGACCAATCTTGGCTTTCTTGAAAAGCCATACATTTCTTCAGGAAGAATTCCTACAGACAAAGCTTATAGAATTTTTGTAGATGGTTTTTTTGAAGAAGATGAGGAGTTTGAAGACATGCAAGACCTTTTTAAAATAAATTCAACCGAGTTTGACAGAGCGAGGGAATTAACAGATTTTTTAGCCAGCAATTCTTCTAGCTACATTGTTTTTTCTTTTCCTCAGAGAAATATTTCCTGGCAGGCTGGTTTAAATGATCTTATCAGGGCTCCAGAATTTTCCAACAAAGACTTTATTCTTAATTTCTTGTCTTTTGTTGATGAATTTTCGAGAGAGCAAGGAAAATTAAACTTAGAATCAAAGCCAAAAGTTTTTATCGGAGAAGAAACTCCGTTTGAAGGGGCTCATGATTTTAGTTTAATTTCTTCTGAAAATGTTTTTAATAACAATGAAAGGTTTAGACTATCCTTAATTGGTCCGAAGAGAATGGACTATCGTAAAAATATGAAATTAATTAATTCCTTATTAAAAATAATTGCTGAAAAAATATGACAAAAAAAGAAGACAAGGTTAAAGAATTGGAAGCACAAATAGAAACTCTTACTAGCGAAAAAGAAGAATGTCTGAATTCGTGGAAGAGAGAGTGCGCCAATCATATTAATTACAAAAACAAAGAGATAGAAAGAACTCAAGAGCTGGTTGTTAATTTGAAAGAAATGATGCTTGAGGGACTAGTTCCTATTTTAGAGAATATGATTCTTGCGAATAGGTCAATAAGAGAAGAGGACAGAAATAATCCAACTATAAAAGGTCTTTTAATGATTGAAAAACAATTAGAAGATGTTTTAAAAGAAATGGGAATTGAAGAAATTAGTGAAAAGGATATAGATTTCAATCCAGAAATTCATGAAGTCTTAGAAGAAGTCGAATCTTCTGACAATTCAGGAAAAGTTACTGAAATTATTCAGAAAGGATATAAGATAAATGGCAAGGTTTTTAAACCGGCCAAAGTAAAGATAATAAAATAAAATTTAAAAATATGACAAAAATATTAGGTATTGATTTAGGAACAGCGATTACAAAATTTGGATCTATTGTTGATAAAGAGCCAAAAGCTTTAGAAAACAGAGAGGGTTCTATTCTAACTCCATCTATTGTTGCTTTGACAAAAAGCGGCGAAAGAGTTGTTGGTATTTTAGCTCAAAGACAAGCGATTACTAATCCTCAAAACACAATTTTTGCAGTAAAGAGATTTATTGGTAGAAAATATAAAGACGAAGAAGTGCAAAAAGAACTTAAGCTTTTACCATACGAAACAAAAGAAAGAAAGGGTGGTGGGGTAGAGGTTAAACTAGGCGATAAGTGGTATTCACCTATTGAAATTTCTTCTATGATTTTACAAAAAGTAAAAGCAGACGCAGAAGATAAATTGGGAGAAGAAATTAAAAACGTAGTTATTACTTGTCCAGCTAATTTTGATGATTCTCAAAGAAAAGCAACTAAGGCTGCTGGAGAAATTGCTGGATTTAATGTTTTAAGAATTATTAACGAGCCTACTGCTGCTGCTTTAGCTTATGGTTTAGGAAAAACAGAACAAAAAAAGGTATTAGTATATGATTTTGGAGGAGGTACTTTTGATGTAACCATTCTAGACAGTTCACCAGACACAGTAGAAGTTGTTGCTACTGGAGGTGAGCCACACTTAGGAGGAAATGATTTTGATCAGATTATTATCAATTGGTTAATTGACAAGTTTAAGAAAGACGAAGGGGTTGATTTATCTAAGGATGTTTTAGCTCTTCAAAGATTAAAAGAAGCTGCTGAAAGAGCAAAACAAGAATTATCATCTGCTCAAGAAACAGAAATAAATCTTCCTTTTGTATCTTCAGGAGATTCAGGGCCTAAACACTTATACTACAAACTTTCAAGATCAGATTTTAATGCAATGACTAGCGAGCTTGTTGAAAGATCTATTAAAAGAGTCGAAGCAACTCTAAAAGAAGCTGATGTTCAAAGAGAAGCTATTGATGAAATAGTTCTTGTGGGAGGAACAACCCTTATTCCAGCCGTAAGAGACGAAGTAAAGAAATTCTTCAATAAAGAACCAAACAAATCTATTAACCCAGAAGAAGTAGTTTGTGTTGGTGCTTCTATACAAGCAGAGATTTTAACTGCTAAAGAAGAAGGAAGGGTTCCAGAAGGAGACATTAAAAGTGTTCTATTATTAGACGTGCTTCCATTAACTCTTGGAATCGAAACTTTGGGAGGAGTTAGTACTCCAATGATTCAAAAGAATACTACTATTCCTACTTCCAACGCACAGATTTTCTCAACTGCAGTTGATAATCAACCATCAGTAGAAATTAACGCTCTTCAAGGAGAACGTACTTTAGCTAAAGACAATAGATCTCTAGGAAGGTTTGTTTTAACTGGTTTACCACCAGCACAAAGAGGAGTGCCACAAGTAGAAGTTATTTTTGATATTGATGCAAATGGTATTTTGACTGTAACTGCTAATGATAAGGCTTCTAATAAGTCACAATCGATTAGAATAGAGGGCTCTTTAGGATTATCTGATGAAGAGGTTGAAAAGATGAAAAAAGACGCGGAAATGTTCGCTGCTGACGATAAAAAGAAGAAAGATTTGATTGAGGCTAAGAACAACGCTGAAAATCTAATTTATACTATTGATAAGACTTTCAAGGATGCGGGAGATAAAATTACCGAAGAAGAAAAGAAACCTATCAATGAGAAAAAGGAAGAATTAGCTAAAGTTAAAGATTCTGAAGATGTTGAAAACATTAAGAAAAAGACAGAAGAATTGACAACACTGATTCAACAAATCAGTGCAAAAATGTATGAAGCGGCTAAAGACAAGCAAGCTCCTTCTGAAGAGAAACAAGGAGACAATGTAGAAGAAGCCGAGACAGAAGAGGTTAAGGATGAAGAAACTAAATAATGGCCTCTAAAGATTATTACAATATTTTGGGGGTAGCTCGTGAGGCTACCCCCGAACAAATTAAAAAAGCTTATTACAAACTAGCTCACGAATATCATCCAGACAAAAAAGGAGGAGATGAAGCCAAGTTCAAAGAAATAAATGAAGCCTATCAAGTTCTTTCCAATAAAGAAAAGAAGGCTCAATATGATCGCTTTGGTAGTGACTTTAAGAACGCTGGAGCTGGCTTTGGTGGAAATAATGCAAACTGGCAAGATTTTAGCTCTGGTTTTAATGGACAAGACATTAACCTTGAAGATATCTTTGATATGTTTGGAGGAGGGGGAGGCTTTGGAGGGCAACCTAGGAGAAACAACAAAAGAGGGAAAGACCTTGAGACATCAATTTCCGTTTCTTTAGATTCTGTTTTACAGGACCAAGTAAAGAAAATTAAGATTAATAAGTTTTGTTCTTGTGAAAAATGTAGTGGCTCTGGGAGAGAGCCGGGAA
>Ga0265294_10007863_pt1 | contig 12552 bp, 18 predicted proteins | sample MunlanPumphouse3_FD_192504 | JGI IMG/M metagenome (GOLD analysis project Ga0265294, IMG submission 192504) | Groundwater microbial communities from a municipal landfill in Southern Ontario, Canada - Pumphouse #3 | ecosystem: Environmental > Aquatic > Deep subsurface > Groundwater | place... | reverse complement strand
CCCCCTCTCCCCGGGGAGCCGCTTCGTCCCTCAAAAGACTGATACGCGGTGAGCGTCATACTAACCAGCATAGATACGGCCGGGCGCAACGGCAGGACGCACATTAACCAGGACGGCACGCGAGACTGTCGTCACAATACTCACGAGAAACGATGCCGAGTGGATCGCGATCTTCGGCTCCTATGCGCGGGGATCCGCCAACCCGGTGAGCGATATCGATATCCTGGTCCGGTTCGCCCGCAAAAAAAGCCTCTTTTCGCTTGTCCGGATCGAGGACGAACTCACCAGGGCTCTTGGTATGAAGGTGGATCTTGTCACCGAGAACGCCGTGAGCCCGTACCTTGCCGACGCAATCTACCGTGATGCCGTGGTGATCTATGACGCCTCGCGTGTCTCCACCACATCCTTGATGCCATCTTCGATGATGAGGACCGGTATGCCAGGGAGGACGCAGTGAAGAGGATCCGGGAACTGGACAGGAGAGATTGATCACTACTGCCGTGACGGCCCCTTGCATCGCCACAGTCACGTTGCCTGAAGCACTTCAACAGAGCCGGCAATAGCTGCATCCACTACGCCACCATAGGATGGAGCGTATACGGCAGGAATCGATGGGAGAAGAGGTGTAATCAAAAGAGGTTAACACGGGATGTCTTCGATTGCCATTTATGAAGGGCTTCTGTATGCTATAGTGAACAATATGATACCAAAAGCAGGATACCGGCAGGAGAGGGCGCCCTTCACCTGCCTCATGGCGGCACTCGTTCTCCTCTCCGGTGCAACCGGGATTGTGACGGCGGAGAGCACCGCCGACAGCACGGCAGCGTCATGGACGCTTACCCTCAACGGTGTCGGGGAAGAGACGGTCTCCGCGGATGCGTTCCGGAAGATCAAGGCCGGAGACGGCATTACCTATACCGCGTCCGATGGCAGTAGCTATACCGGCGTCCCCCTCAAACTGCTCATCGGCATGGTGGACGACGCGGACCCTGCGACCTTCAATGCCACTCGCGCCGCTGAAGGCTACAGTATCATCATCCGGGCGACCGACTGGCACGACCGCATATTTTCCCCGTCGGACCTGACCGACACCGGGTTCTGTGTCGCCGACTCGGTGAACGGCGGGCTCCTGCCGAAACAGGACGGGGATATCAAGATCGCACCCCTCATCCTTGTCGGTGAGGACGTACCCCCCGGCATGGGTATCGGGAACATCATGGACATCACCCTCACCGGTGCTGCGATTACGGGAGAGACGGAAGATGCGGTGAGTCTCATGGTCATCCGGTACGATGAAGAGGGCGGGAACGTGCTGAACGCCACTACCATTGACTGCAGATGGATGAGAGACCACCTGCCCGTCCAGGGCGACGGCGCGACTACTTACTCATTCCAGGGCCCGACCTTCGACACCGCCGATCTCTGGAACCCCAAAGAAGACAAGAACCTCGAAAAGGTCCGGGAAGCTCCCCGGGGCACCGCCATCTCCGACCTCTGTGACCTTGTGGGCGGTATGCAGGAAGGAGACGAACTGCGGATGACCTCGACAGATGGGTATGTCGTCGAACTTATGTACGAAAACATCTACACACCAAGAGAGAACCAGGGTACGGCAATTCTCGCATGGGAGACCAGAAAAGAGGGGTTTGTCCCTGAATACACCGGCGGCCCCGCGCTCTTTTTCCTTTCCCCGGACCAGGTCTTCGGCAACCAGGACATGAAGGAATGCACCGACCCGGGGTACTGGCGGTACTACTGGTGTGCAGGGACCTCATATCCGTCCGCAGCAGGACTCGCCGTCCGGAACGTTGAGAAACTGGAGATCTACCCCCGTAAACAGGCGGACTGGGCGCTGAACCTCTCCGGATACCTCACCGCGTCGATCTCAAAAAAGGAGTTTGAACAGGGCCTTGCCTGCGGCGAACGGGCACACGGCCATGCGATGACCTATACAGGCGACGACGGGCATGTCTGGAAAGGGATGCCCCTCTATATGCTGGTGGGCTGGGTGGACGACGCATGCCAGCATGACGAAAACCTCGTCGACAACAAGGCATACAATGTGACCCTTGCGAAGAATGACGCCTACACGGTCATTCTGGAGAATACAGACGGCGATACGGTATCCTTCACTTCCAGCGAGATCATGAGAAGCAGAGACCATCTCGTGGTAAACCAGGCGGACAACCACACCTTCGGCATCGACAGTGACATCTGGCCCCTCGCCCTGCGCGGAGAGGCAGTCCCCGCAGAGAAGGCGATCGATGGTATCACGACGCTGACCCTTGTCTATGACGCTGCCCCCTCCGGCAGGGCGAAGCCTGATGCCATGGCTGCCCCGTTCCCATGGGCAGCAGCGCTTGCCGGAATAGCGCTCGCAGGGTATGTCCTGCGCAGACGCTCGTAACCGCCCTTTTTTGGGGAGCGCATCCCGGAGATATCCGGCGATCGAAGATCCGCGTGATTCTGAAACCTTTTTTAAAGATCCGGCCGCTTTTCAATCCATTCCTTGCAGTTATGATCACGTCCGTCTCCAGGTTGCTCCTCACAATGGCAGAGGCATGGCTGCAGGCTAGGGGGTCTCCCGCGCATACATAGACACAGACAGTGTCTTTGCTCCCGCGGATTGTGCGAGCGAACTTTCAGTGTTTTTCCAACCGCTGAATCCCTATGGTATCGACATCCCCATCTTCGAAGGTGTTCAGACTTTTAATTTCCGGGGAGAAGAACTCACGAAACATATTAAGGTTGTTTTCTATCCATGCGAATTGTTCAGGCCATTCAGAAGTGCTTGCAGGATCCGTCATCGGTCGAACCAAGCGAATGAGATGATCGATGCGATCTGGCCGATAGATCCATTCAATCTGAGGATTTAGTTTCTCTGCAACAGTCTGTTCAAAATTTTCCTTTAACTGCTGGAAGTATGTATCTCGATGCCGACCTCCTACCCAAATCTCGACATCAATCCATTTTTCACGCTGGTTTATTTTTGCGGCCAGCGTAAAGCCGCTTTTTCCGATCCCATATGCTATCCAATTCTGCGGATACGGTTTCCGGGGTTTCAATTTGGAGCAGGCACTCTCGAGAAACTCATTAAAACCACTCCAATACTCCAACTGGACTTTTTGTGATTCCGTTAAATTTGAAGGTTGTCCTGAGGCATGGATTGACTTCGTCCATGCAATTAGGTTTGGATACGACATTGAATCGAGGTGCGGGCGAAGAATCTCTAATTTTCCATAATTCGACCTCAATGCCAAAAAAATTGAGCAACTCATCTGAGATTTGATTGAGCCAATCGAGTGCAGCACGATGCTCATCGGTGAATCTTCTGGCAATCCAGATGATGGTCTTAGCCTCAAGTCCAGCACTATACGTGATTATCTGGCCAAGGTGCGAGTGATCTGTCTTCTCAAGCTGGTTTTCGATGAGCATATTTGTATTGGTAGCAAGATCTCTTGCAAGAATGTCAGCTTTGTAAGGACCCACCCCCTGCTCAGTATTGACGGGCTCCAGTTCCATGCCAAGAGCATCACCCAAGATCTCAAGGTTTTCGGTCTGGGCAAGCCAGGGTGTAAAATCCCGCGCTTCATCTGACCAACCTGCGCGGAGATCAACCTTTTCTAGTCTCCCAAAATGATTTTTAACCATTCATCTCGCTCCATTTAAAGGGGAAATTTGAATTAACTCGGGGAACATCAATAGTACGTCTAAACCTTTCCTAAAATTTATAATTGCCCGCCCAGGAGCTATTACTCAACCACCCCTACCTGGCCCCATCAACGGGCCACACGAGATACAAGCCGGAGCCGCCATCCATCTATTTCCAGTTTATTCAGCGCCACCCCCAAGCAGACCGCTCACACAGGCAATATACCTCCCTGCATCGGTGATGTGAACAGAAAAATGCCTGCCGCTCCAGATGCGTGTGATGTAGCCTGCGGCTTCCAGTTTATGCAGGTATTTTCGATTCGTCCTGTTGAGGAGTTCCCGGTTCAGTGAACTTGAAACATACCCGCCACTTTTGTCTTCCTTTTCGGGCAGAAACTTGTAGCCCTCAACTCCTTTTTCGTGGAAGAAGGTAAAGAGGTCCTTGCTGGTCATCCCCTGCCCCCGCCGGTAGAGCTCGCACAGCAGCAACTGGCACTCGGCGTCCGGCATCATGATGGAGAAGTTGTACAGGGGTTCGACCCGCCCGGTCTCCACGATGCTCAGACCATGGTCTGCCTCAAGCGGGGCATCGTCACCCGTTGCATAGCGGTCCGCATGCACATAGTATGCCGTTACCCCATGCACCATCGCCGCCATGGTGACGGCCACCGACGTCATCCTGCCGCAGGCCGACATATTGATGAGGACGTCGTTCCCCTGCCGCTTCTCTCTCACGATCAGGGAGGAGACGACCCGGAGCACATCGAGGATATCGAACATATTGCAGTAGATGACCTCGGGGTGGACCCCCGCCGCCAGCAGTCCCTCACAGACCTTCTTCGTATAGTGACGCTGCTTCTCCAGCATCTGCTCATTCAGGTCGGCGTTGTCCGGAACCACGATGACGTACGCACGCTCGGCCCGGTATGTATTGAATGGCTTTACCGCCCGGTCGATCTCGTGGCCGAGCGGGATCAGGTGAACCCGCTCGTTCAGGCCATCGGCTCTGGCAGGCTGAATCGGATCAAAACTCTTCACAATATTCACAATAGTCACGTGAATTTTTTAATTGTTTCCCTGTGCGTATACAACAATGGGACAGGGCGACGGGGGAGCCCTGCTCGCACGAGGAACCAGAAATGAATGACCGGAATCTCAAACCATCGGTAAAAGACTGTATCGACAACCTGACCGAGACCTGCAACTTCCCGGAGCTCTACCGCACGTATGCGTGGAAGCGGGACCGGTGGCAGAAGGGATTCCCTGACATCTGCCGGCTTGAGCGTGAGATCGGTGATGCTGCAAGAGCCGGAACGCTCTCCGAGGAACACCTGAAAGCGATCGCGCGGTGGGGCGGGCTGCCGGGCATCGAGCGGATCCAGGCGCCTGCTCCGATCCGGATCGCCCTCTTTGAGGACGGGGACGTTGCCCGATGGGTGCGGGAGAACCCGGAGAACGCCATCCGTGTACTTGGCGACCAGATCCGGGGGTTTGGCCCTACCTATACCAGCAAGCTCCTGCGGTTCGCCGCGCCGGAACTTTTTGGAGCGATCGACACCCGGATCGTCCGGGTCTTCGGTGCGGGGGACACCGCCCACCTACACCTCCTCGACCTGACCGCAACACCTGTCGATGGGCGCTGGGCGATCCTCTCCGGTCAACAGGGATGGCCGGAAGAATACGGCACATGGACCGCCATCCTGACCTACGCAGCAGCGCAGCTCAATGCATTAGATCAACCGTGCCCGCACCCGGAAGCGCTCATCAATGCAGGACTTCGCGAGCGCGGGATCTGGCTGAACGCCGATGTGGAGATGGCATTCTTTAATTATGCCTCGGGGAAAATCCAGAACATAAGGAGGGAGTGAAATGGATACCCCTGAAGACCGCTCACGGGAAGCAAACAAACTGAGAAAGAACGGAATGTATAAGGATGCCCTGGAGATCTATCGTGAGCTCTGGGACGGCCAGCATCACGATGGATTTACTGCTGCAGGCCTGCTGCACTGTCTCCGGAAACTGCGCCCCATCAACGAGGCGATGACCTTTGCCGACGATATCGCCGCGCATTACCCCGATCATAACTGGGTAAACCTTGAGGTCGCGTGGACATACGCCGACTACGTCAAGGGGATGGCAGAGAACGGGGCATCTGTCCCGGTGCTCCATGCCTGCGGAGAGAAGGCCCTCTCCAGAAACCCGCCCCCACAGGCGGTGAGCCATATCGCCTTCGCCATCATGAGGCCGGCAAAGGAGGCCAAAGACTGGAATACACTGGCAGCATGGACGTCCCGGGTCGATCCGTCGCTGCTCAGCCCGGCAGGGATGAAACTTCCCGACGGAAAAGAAGGCTGGAGTTACCTTGCCCGCTGGTATCACTACCGGAACATGGGGCTCATCGGCACCGGGCGCGCACAAGAAGCCCTTCCCCTCTGCCGTGATGCGATCGAGAAGTTCCCCAACCAGTACAAATTCTTTGCATACGACCTCGCCACAGCATATGCAGGCATCGGCGAGTACGAAAAAGCGGCAGAAACGTTTGATGAACTCTGCCGGAACGTCCGGCCGGACTTCTACCATCTCTTTGAGTACGGGAAGGTCGTTCACCAGCTCGGGCGCCCGGAAGAGGCGCTGGCACTGATGGCCCGGGCCGTGAAGGCAGGGCAGCGCCCGGAGTTCATGGTCGGATACTTCATGGAGATGGGTGACATCTTCAAGCAGGTCGGTCGCCTGGACGCGGCCCGCGACCACTATACGCTGGCAACGGCCATCCGGATGCGAAACTCATGGTCCGTCCCTGCCGAGCTGCAGCAGCGCCTCAATGAGAACGGCATCTCTTCGATCGAGGACTCCGTCGAGGAACTCACCTATCGGTGCAGCCGCCACTGGAGCAGCTGCGAAACCGAGCAGGGTTCCATGACGGCGCAGTATGAGCGGGAAAAGCCGCTTGCAGAGGGGGTAGTTGGCAGGATCTATCTCGGGCATCCGGAGCGCGAGTACTTCTTCATCAACCCGCCGGACGCTGACGGATACATCGGATTCAAGAACGAGCTCACCTGGGCCCCGGAAGACCGGAGCCTGGTTGTATTCGATGTTGTTCCGTCGTTTAACCGGAAGAAGAACGAGTGGGCTGCAAAGGCGGTGAACGTCCGACCGATGGATGATACTGCAGCAAGATAGGGTGAGCCGAAAACGGCACAGGAACGAGAGCGCGTGAAGAGAGGCGCGGCCGGCAGACATCCGGGGGCATCGCCTGCCGGCGTGATGCCTACACAAAAATCGGTAATGCGGGGGAAGGGATTCGAACCCTTGAACTTCTTCAAGACTGGACCCTAAATCCAGCGCCTTTGACCTGGCTCGGCAACCCCCGCGTGCATATACATCGGCGCCCGGAGCATTATACTTGTTCCCCGGCGCCACAGGGGGCGTCTTCCGCCGGGGACCTGTCCCCCGGGTGCCTGCCCGCCGGACGGCGTGCGCGGTACCGGCCGCGCACGAACCCCGAGCCGAACAACCCTCCCCGGGCCCGGTTTTCGGAAGTTCCGGCGCAAAGAATCCCCGAAAAAGGGCGTGGAAAAATATATTGTATATAAAACCTATTACATACCATACAAAATCAACCAGAGGCTATCATGCCGGACAGGCGCCGGAGGCGTAATTCGGCCAAATCGGGCCTGAAATGTTAACAACAAAACCTTTATTGAATCGCTTGACCGTATTTTCCTTTAGTTGAAATAAAATGCTGGGCGAACTCTTCCACATCCTGGCGGCAGCGATCATCTCCTGGATACTCTTCGTAACCGTCGATATCTTCTTCCGGTTGCCAGAGGCGGGGGGTGTCAGTGGAGCATCGGCCATCGCGCGGGATATCGAGGCCGGCGGCGGGGCTCTTAGTGGCGGCACCATGATGGGGAACATCGTCTGCTCCCCCGACGCCTCGGCCGGAACGCTCCTTGCCGCCTGCGGCGTCTACGTCGCCGGCATCCCCGGCGGGCTCGTCGCGGCCGCGCTCGTCTTCATCGGCAACCGCATCTGCCACGACCCCGGCTACGCCGGGACCACCGGCGCGGTCCTCGCCACGTTCGTCGTCTACGGCTTCACCCAGGTCGGATTCGCCGCAACGGACTTCATCGCGGGCATGGTCATCGCCATCCTCACCATCCAGGGGCTCTCCCACGCCCACGCGAGCCGGCTTCTTGCGCGGCTCTGGAGGGTTAGAGAGTGATCGCGATCTACCTCGTAGCCGCTCTGGCGGTCTTTGCCGCGATCAGGGCCACCGTCGAGAAGAACACGGGGAGAAAACTCCCCTACGTCAACGTCATGAACTTCGCTATCGCCGGGACGATCGTCCTGCTGCTCAACCACCCGCTCGCCCTCGTCGCGGCTGCGGCCTACTTCGTCGGCTCGACGCTCGAGGCGAACGCCATAGCGAGCACCTACGCGGGGGGTGAGCAGCGTGGATGACCTTCTCGTCCTCCTCTTCGCGGCCGTGGCGCTCATCGGGGCGGTGAGCGCCCACCTCCAGCGGGACCGCTTCGGCAAACTGATCGCCGTCGGGATCGTCTTCGGCGGCATCGCGCCGTTCATCGCCGCCCGCGGCTACCTGGACGTCCTCATCGCCGTTAGCCTGATCGTCCCCGTCACCACGATCATCATACTGCTGATCTGCAGGAGGGATGCCCATGACGCCTGAGTTCATCCTCGGCTGCATCATCCTCATCATCGGGGTGATCGCCGCCGGGTTCCCGCGCCCGATGACCTATCTCGGGAGGCTGATCAGCCTCGAGATCCCCGGGTTCGGGCTCCTCCTGATCATGCTTGCCTACGACGAGATGCTCGCCCTGCTGACGTTCATCGGGGTTACGGCGATCTCGACCTTTGTCCTCGTCCGGGCCATCGAACGCAAGGAGGCAGCAGAATGACGCCAAACCGGTCGATCATCACCCGGATATCGGTGATAATCTCACGGGTCGAGAACCTCACCGCGCTCTACGCGCTCCTCGCGATCGTCGTCGTCGTGCTCGGCCTCGTCAGCCTGCCGTTCATCGCCTACCAGAACGACCAGCTCTACGAAAAGACCCTCGACCCCGAGAGCACCCTCGACCCCTACGACCGGGGCGGCGTGCCCTTCGGGACGACTCCCGTGAAGGCCCAGTACCCGGAGAACTCGCCCTACGCCGGTTACGTGACCGCTTACCTGACACCGTTCAGCCAGTGGCTCGCCGACACCACCCACCATATGGGAACGACGATCGTCGCTCACCCCGGAGGCATCATCGACGAGATCCTCTACAACACCCGGGGGCTGGATACCGTCGTCGAGACGAGCATCCTCTTCGTGGCGTTCGGGATCGCGAGTTACCTCTTCAGGAGGGATAGTTGATGGACGTCGCCTACCCGGTCGGCCTCGTCGTCGTCGCGGCCGCGATCATCATCGGGTTTACCGCCCTCGTCCGGGAGAAGGACGACCTGCACCGGATCCTCCTCACCGACCTCGCGGAGATCCTCGCCCTCGTCCTGATCGCGCTCGTCGCCACCGACCTTGCCGAGGCGCTCATCCTCCCGGGTCTGGTCGTCGGGATATCCGAACTGATGGCCGTCTCGGAGGTCTACATCGCGAAGGAAGGGCTCCGGGCGCCGACGGGACCGCCGTTCCGGATCGAGGTGATGAACAGCGCTCCGGGCATCCTCGCGCTGATCCTGGTCGCTTACGGCATCGTCCTCTCGGGATTCACCGGCGGCGTGATCGCCGCGGTCGGTGCGGTCTTCTACTTCATGTGCCGGGGGCACACCGAGCAGTTCGAGTTGATCGAGACCGTGAGCGGCTACGCGTGGGCGTTCTGGATAGGAGCGTTCTTCATCTTCATGTTCCTCCCCGGATACTGGTTCTTCGGGGTGATGATCGCCGGAGGGGCGATCTTACTGAAGGTGATGGCAAAGATGTCCCTCGTCGGGACGATGCGCGGAGGCGGTCCGGATGTTTAACCTCCCCACGACGAACATCGGCGGGCCGGAACTCTTCGTGCTGGAGTTCGGCGACATCGTCACCTACTTCAGCCCCTACACCGCGGCGCTCTTCGTCTTCGCGCTCATCTTCACGGTTCTCGCCATCGTGAGCCGCCCGGAGCGTCAGGTGGACTTCGCGTTCGGCGGCGACGCCTACTACACGAAGGTGGTCGACCCGGACCTCCTGCGGTTCCAGCGGTTCATGGCGATCGCCTGCGGGCTCGCCACGCTCGGGGCGGTGACGACCGGGGACGTCTTCAACTTCACCCTCTTCGCCTCGATGGTGGGGATCACGAATATCGGCATCGTCGCGGCCTACCGGAACCGGCATGTCTTAAACGCCGCGTTCCAGTACGGCATCGTCGCGATGCTCGCCTCCATCCCGCTCTTTGGAGGAGCGGCGATCGTCCTCGCCAGCACCGGCACGCTGAGCATGTGGGAACTCTTCGGCGGCGCGATGGCGGTTCCCCTCATCGCGAAGGCGTTCCTGGTACTCGGCGTCATGGGAGAGGGGATGGCGCCGTTCTACATTGCAAAAGCGGAGATAACGAGGGCGCAGGGAGCGCCGTTCATCCTGATGGTGCACGTCAGTTCGCTCCTCCTCTTCCTGCGCGTAACGGAGATCGTCATATCGATGTGATTGGCCATGAAGAAACAGACATCACTGGTCATTGGACTTGCGGCGGGCATTATCGCGGTAGCAGCCGGGCTCCTTGCCGCTCTCGGATACCTCCCGGTATGGGCTGCCGAACTCGTCGCGGTCGTCATGTTCCCTGCCTTCGTCATCTTCATCGCACTGTGGTGGAACGCAAAACCCGGAGAAGAAGATATCCCGTTCATAGGATACTGACATGATCGAATACCTGCTCTTTGCCACCTTCATCGGCCTGCTCTTCCACGGCATCCACCGGAAAGTCATCGCGAGAGTCCAGGGACGCCCCGGACCGCCGATCTGGCAGGAGATCCTGCACACCCTGAAGTTCTCCTTCAAGGAGACCTGGATACCAAAGACGGCCAGCCAGACACTCTTTGTGGGGATTGTCTTCGTCGCCATCGCCATCTGGAGCGGAGCCCTCTTCATCCTCCTCTCGGGAGGGAGCATCCTCCTCCTCTTTGCGGTCTACCTTCTCCATAAGATCGTGGAGCACGGGATGGGGCTCTCGACGGGCTCGCCATACACGAAGTTCGGGGCTATCCGGTCGGTCATATCGGCGGCATCGGAGCTGCCACTCCTCGTCACCGTCGTCGCCATCTACTTCTTCACCCACTCGCTCTCGATCGCGGATATCGCGGCCTACCAGGAGGTTCACGGCCCGCTCCTCATCCTCGCGTTCCCGGCGGCCGTGGCGATGTACCTCGTGATCCTCTCCAAGATGCACTACGGCCCCTTCTCGATCATCGAAGCGAAGGAGATCGTGAGCGGCAACATGACCGAACACTTCGGGGTCTGGCGCGCCGCGCTCGAGGTGGCGTACGGCCTCAAGACCTACGTGCTCCTCTACGCGTTCGTCCTCATCTTCATCGGCTCGCTGCCGCTTGCCCTGACGCTGCTCGTGATGCTCCTCGTCCTGGTATCGCTCTCGTTCGTCTGCGCCGTCACGCCCATGCTCTCGCCCTACGACACCGTGACGATACAGACCCTGGTGACGGGAGCGCTCGTCATCTACATCGTCATTCTCGGGGTGGTCATGGGATGAACGCGCTACGGCTTCTGATCACGGCGGGGGCGGCCTTCTACGTCGTGGTATTCCTCGTCCAGGTCGCCCGGGACGGGAGCGTGGCCGGCCAGGCACTGGCGGGAGTCGTCCTGCTCGCCGTCGCCGCGGGCCTCACCTGGATGCACGACGAACTCGCCCTGAAACGCTACGAGATAGCGCTGCTCTGGGTGATGGTGCTCGGGTTCCTCGCCTACGCGGCGGCGACCGCTCTGGGGGTGCTCGCATGAAGTACCTCTACGAAAAAGACCTCCGGCAGATGAAGTACAACATCCTGACGAGCACGAAGCACGACGAGGCCGTCCGGGCGATCGCAGAGCGGCTCGGGATGAGCAACGCGAAACTCCGCATGGTGCTGATCCGGCGGTTCGATATGTCCCTGCTCGAGAACCTCGAATCCCGATGGGAGATGGGGCAGCGGCACGCGGACGACGGCGATCCGGTAGCAGAAGAACTCGGCTACGAACTCTTCACCCGGTTCATACCCCTCGTGGACACAGAGACAATGCAGACAATCTATAGTGATACGACAGCAATGACACAGGAAATACCCTTTGATGAGGCGATCGCGAGAGGAAAAGAACAGATCCGGGAGGCGGTTCTCTCATGAGCATCCTCCAGAAGATCAAGAACGCCGTCCGGTCGAGGTCGATTCACGTCGCATACGTCGACGTTGGGTCGTGCAACGGCTGCGACATCGAGGTGCTCGCCTGCCTTGCGCCGCGCTACGACATCGAGCAGTACGGGATCTACGTCCACAACAACCCCCGGGAGGCCGACGTCCTCCTGGTGATCGGTTCGGTCACCCCCCAGTGGGTGGACAAACTCCGCGACATCTGGGACAAGATCCCGGAGCCGAAAGTGGCCGTCGCCATCGGGAACTGTCCCATATCGGGATGCGTCTATGCCCGGAGGGGTACCTTGACGAGCCCGCCCGTCGAGAAGTACATACCGATAGCCGCACAGGTGCCGGGCTGCCCGCCCCGCCCTACGGAGATATTGAACGCCATACTCTCGGTCGCGCCGCTGATATTCAAGGATTACGAGGAGAAACAGCCATGAAGAAGACCGTCGACGTATCCATCCCGCTCGGCCCGATGCACCCCTGCTGGAAGGAGCCCGTCCGCCTCAAGTGCGAGACGGCGGGCGAGCGGGTGCTCAAGACCGAGTTGGAACTCGG
>Ga0265294_10007862_pt1 | contig 12552 bp, 8 predicted proteins | sample MunlanPumphouse3_FD_192504 | JGI IMG/M metagenome (GOLD analysis project Ga0265294, IMG submission 192504) | Groundwater microbial communities from a municipal landfill in Southern Ontario, Canada - Pumphouse #3 | ecosystem: Environmental > Aquatic > Deep subsurface > Groundwater | place... | reverse complement strand
ACTATAATTAGTGAAATATCAGCTTTGATATCGGTTCAGTTATGTGCAGAAAAGTTCGATGTAATCGAAAGAATTTTAATGATGCGTTATTTCTTCAAAATCAAACTGGTTACTGTCTCAACGTGCCTTGATACGCGCAGGTGCTCATGTGCACGCATATACGCGTAGCCGTGGTGGCTATTGTGGAACCATGTGTTTATAAGAAAAGCAGTCCTGCTGGACCACCGTTCTCAATTATGATTAATTAAAATACATCTCCATCTAAATCGATATCGCCATCATCACTATCTGATTTTTTGAATTTTTCTACAAATTTATTAAGCGATGTCAAATAATCTTCATATCTCTTGTTCGAACTAAGAATAAATGTATCATATAACTCTTTCAAGCCACCAAGCATATACTTTTCAAACAATTTAGCATTTGCCTGATATTCGTCATCATCCGGATTATATTTGAAGGCATTATTGATTCTATCTATATTTTCATTTGTTGTTTTATTTGCGTTGAGCATAACAAGCTTGAAAATAAAGTTTAATTCATCTCCATGATTAGTGAATTGATTTGCCAATATTCTAAATGTCTTATCTCCGACAGCAGGTTCTGCTTTTAAGTCAAATGCAGCTCCAACAATAGCAGACGTCATGTATAATTCGATACCTGAATTAAATATTTTAGATCCACTACTTGGGTCTATTATTGATGTCAAAGCTCTAGCCATTTCTTCGTATTGACCCCTGAAGAGGTAGTCATCCAAAAACATCTTTTTGTTAGCCATATTACTTGACCTCCTCAAATTCAGTTTCAGAATTACTTATTTTATTCATCACATATTCTTTTCCGATGACTGTTCTAAGATTGTTTTTAACATATAATCCATCAGTATCTTTTATAAAGAAAATCACTTGTTCAGCTATGTTAGGCATAATCTTACAGAAATTAGCGATTCTCTCAATATCAAACGATGATGATGGAGCATCCATGACGAGTGGATATGGTTCAACTTCTAGTTCAGCGTCTTCTGTTTCATTATCAATGTTTTGACCATCGCCTGATGCGCCTGTTGTCTTATTTCTCGCAAGCTTAATAATTCCACCAATGAAGGAGAAGGCCATTATTGCATCTTGAGATGTTGAGTTTTCAAAATCAGATAACGATGTGTTTTCGCCAGATTTTAGTTTAATTCCATAGTCATTATCCAATTCAATCTTTATATCGATATCAAAGATTTCTAGGAAAATCTCATTGATTGCTTCTTGCAATTCTTGTCTCTTTTCCCTCTCTTTGCGGTTTAAGAAATTAGATAGCCTTGTAATCAACCATGTTACTTGATAATCACATTCTTCGAGCTTTTTGATGTGTGAATCAACAACACTATAATTCGATTTTTCCTTTTCGGCTGAGCTTAATGCGTCATTTGCTTGTTTAAGATATGTTTCAGCGATGCCTTGTTTTCTTGTCCTATCATTTATTAAACCAATAAGTTCCTGTTCGCGTTCTTTCTTTTTAGTCATATCAGGATAGTTTTTGATAATCTCATTAATCTCAGAAAGCGTTTTAACTTTTTCTTCGTGCTTGGTGTTTCTATCATGCAACCTTTTTCTTAACGAAACCAAATCTGAATAGTAGTCATCACCGCCATTAGCATAAATTCTTCCAACACGATTAAAAGATGTTATTTCTGCTCCTAAGTTATTTGGTGGTAAATATTTCTTCAAATCAACCAAAGCGTTATAGTGATCAGGATTCTTTTTCAAATCGCAGCCACAAATACAAGTTCCTCTAGATAACATATACTCAACTGCTTTAGCATCTAAACCAGGAATACCTTTATCGATGTCTCCGTGTTTCTGAAGCATTTCAATCGATTCAATAATCAATGATTGAGCAAGCAGTTTGTACCCTTGAGTACTGAATTTATTAAAGATTTCTTTTTTAATTTCAGCTATTTCATCTTCGATATCTTTTATCTCTTTAGCTAGTTTGATAGACTCTCTTTGTTTTTCGGATACATCACCAGACTTTAATATTTCGTCACTTATTTCTTTTCTTTGTGATTCAAATGATCTTAAGTCTTCTGCAATTTGTTTTAATTCGCCTTCATATTTAGCAATGTCGGCTTTAGCTTGATTGTATTTTTGTTGTATCTTTCGTAATTCTTCATCAGCATTATTGTTTGCAAGTTCTGTTTCATATTGTTTTTGGACTTTAAGCAAATCTTCTTTTTCTGTGTAAAGGTAATCAAAACCCAACATTCCTTTAATCGCCTTAACGAATTCGCTGTTTTTAGAGTTCTTGCCTTCTGAAATATCACGTCCAATTCTTTCAATGCTTTCACCTTTAAAGAAGAAGTACGGGAATAATCCTTTCGGAACTATTTCATTAATTAGTATTTTTGCCTCGGTGCCGCGATATTCCTTCAATGTTCCATCGGTTTCTCGCATTTCAATCGAAAAAATTGAATCATCCAATTTAACTTGAACATTGGATTTGCTCATAGTTGTATAGCGTTTGATTGTGTATTCTTTTCCTAAATGTGTTAAACCAACTTCTCCTCTTATTTTTAAATCAGTATAAGGCCTCATGGTTTCTTTTAGTTTTGAATTAACTATCGACTTCAAATTGCATGTTCCATAAAAAATCCATGAAAAACTTTCTAGGAGGGTTGTTTTCCCTGTGCCGTTTTGTGCAATAATCAGAGTAGCTTTTTTATCTGGGTCAGTAGAAAAATTGATTGTGTGTGTGCCGCTGAATTGTCGAAAATTTTCTAAAGTAATGTATCGGATAATCATTTATTTGACCTCCTCTTCCACTATTTGCCTAATCTTTTTAACCATTTCATCAGAAGAAAGTTTCTTGTTGATATAATTGCTTCTCTCAAGTTTTCTAACTCTATCCTCGATGTTTTTTTGAATCTGCAGCTCTCTCATTTTTTCTTCTTTAGCTGTTAATTCTCGCTCTTCCATAACTATTCCTCCTCAACCCATTCAAAGCCTGATAATTCATCAGTATCAAAGTCATATAGACCATATTCATTTTTAATCTTTTCAACAAGTGTGTCGCTTTCTGAAATATTTATAGCGTGATCACCGAACTCTTTAATTCGATTAATTTCTTTTTTGACAAGTGCATTAAACTCTTTGATTTCAGAAGCATCATAACCACCTAATTCATTGAAAGGCATCGGTAAGCAAACAAAGTCATATATTACTGCGTAGTCTTTTCCAGGAGCAAGTCTAAGCACACGTCCTCTTCTTTGTACATATTCTCTTGGATTTGTACTGCTCGCCAAAATAAAGGCAGTTCTGATATTTGGGATGTTAACACCTTCATCTAAGCATTTAATAGCAACCAAAGCTTGCAAATCGCCACGTTTAAATCTGTTTTTAATACTAATTCTTTCATTAACTGACTCTCTTGATGTGTATCTTTCGATGTCCATTTTTAATTCATTACCTAAATAATCAGTGATTAAATCAATTTGATCAATTTCTTCATTTCCAGAATCATTAATCTTCGAAGTACCACAATACACAAGCATATACTTTTCATCGATATGCTTTTTAATTTCCGATTTGAAAGCTGCGATTTTTCCAATAGAACCAGCGATTAATCTTGCCCTCTTAATTGCGTAATACTCGGCATTTTTTGAAAGAGCTTTTTTGCCAGACTTGGTCCAAACCATTCTTTTAGAAATTTCTTTAGTCAATTTAATATATTCTTTTCTTTCATCTTCAGAAAGGTAAGTAACTATTGGATGGTAATAGTATTTTGTTAGTTTATTTTCATCGATAGCCTTTTCGAGAGGATACTCAATACATTTTTTTCCGAAATAATCATAGATTTGATTAGTCCCGTCTTCATCTCTGAACCTGTCAAAAGTTGCCGACAAAGCTAATCTATATTTGAAATTGTCTAGTAAACATGGGCCAAAATTTAAGCTTCCGAGATTATGAGCTTCGTCAGCAACAAACAAAGCCCTACCCTTTATCTCTTTTAATGCCGCTTGCACAGCTGGCGTTTTAAAAGAAGCGTTTGTTGTAATAAAAAATGCAAATTCATTCACTCCGTCATTAAAATCTTGAATTGCTTGTTTGAGTAATGATAAATAATTGCTGTATTTTGAATTAGAGTATCCAATAATCATGTTTTTAATATTAAAAAGCGATGCATCTTCAACCCATTGTTCTACTAAGTGCTGATATGGACAGATTATAATTGTGAATAAATGGTAATTTGCTTTTTCAAGAAGTTTAACCATTGCACCATATCCGGTAAACGTTTTTCCAGTTCCGGTAGCCATTTCAAATATTCCTCTACACTTATTGTTAAACCAATTTTGAATTGCCTCTTTTTGATAGTCATAAGGAAATGTTGGTAGTTTAGTTTTATCGATGCAAGGCAAAATAATTTTCCAGACTTCGTCTCTCGTTTTCTCCATTGACTCATAATCATCTATTTTTTCGTTGTATGTAGGGCGTTGGTACTCAAATAATTTCTTCTCAACAGCTTTAGGGAAAGAATAAATTGCTACGCGTTTAGTAGTATTGTTCCAAAGATTATCAAAATCGTCAGATATATCATTCAAATCAAGACACGATGAAGCGTCCCAGCTCTTATAAACACGAATTGATTCAAAGTTGTTTATAAAAGCATTTTCTGATTCATTAAGTGAGCCAGAGAAGCCAATTGAATCACCATTTTCATCGGTCATAATACCTATTTTTTCATGATACATACCAATGTCGTCGTCATTAAATTCTGTTACAGCAACCTTAATATCCATCGCTCCACTTGAAATAAGATGACATAAAACATTTAATCTCTCTGATTCGATTTCGTTTTTGGCGGATTCAAAATCACGGAGCATTGCTCCTTCTATCACGGATTCTTTTGTTTTATATCCAGTTCTAATTGCTTCAACATCTTCTGGTGATAATCGAGGAGACACAATAAATTTAATAACAGGTTCAGAGCCAGGTTTATAAAATGATGCTATTTTTAACAATCCACGAGATGTATAAATCAATGAAGATGAAGAAAAAAAGCCAACTGCTCTTTTATAGGAAACACTATATGGCAAAACTTTAGCAATAAACTCTTCGCCTAAGTTTGCGTGTTCACTGCTTCTATACTTTCTGTTAATTATCAATTCCTTGAATCCCATATCAAAAACCTAAAGTGTTTTAAGAGCACTTATTAAAGCGTTAATATCTTCCCTCTTGCTAAATCCACTAATACTAATTCTAGCAGTTCCTCCATTAATTGTCGAATTAACAAATTCGTGCACTAATGGGGCACAATGGTACCCTGTTCTAATACATATATCAAACTCGTCGCTTAAAATGTGACCAACTTCATCCGCAGTATAACCATCAACAGCAATAGAAACGATACCAAACAGTTTACTTTTATCTTTTGGTGCATAAATGCTGACTTTTTCTATAGATTCTAAAGAATCAATCAGATATTGTGTCAGCTTAATTTCATGATTCATAACATCATTATTCTTCAGCCATTTTATTCCTTCTAGTGTTCCATAAACAGCTGGAACATTTGGTGAGCCTGACTCATATCTTTCATGCCTTGATTGAGGCATATCGTGATTTAAAGTATCAGATCCATTACCACCACTTTTCGTTATGTTCAGTTTGTAATCAGCTAGGTTGATAAAACCGCCAACACCAAATGAGCCATACAATGATTTATGTCCAGCAAACACAATAAAATCTGTGTTTTTAGTACTAACGTCTACCAAACCATATCCTTGAGCAGCATCTAGCACCGTAATGCACTTATATTTTTTTGCTAGGTCAAAAATAACTGGGTAATCTATTAATAAACCAGTAACATTACTGACTTGAGATGAAAAAATCACATCTGGGTTATTTAGGGCAAAAGCGTTCGCCGTTTTTGCTAATTCTGGTTCCCAAGTGGTTTTATTAAAAGGGAGAACATGGATATTGATGGCCACCTTTTTTTTAATGTTGTATAGAGGCCTTATGATGGCGTTATGTTCAAATGGAGTTACATAAACATTCATGCCATCTCTCCAATCAATTCCATTAATAATGATATTCAGTGCCTCTGTCGCGGAGGATAAAATAGCAACATCTCTGTAATCGCCACCACAAATTGCCGCGATTTCTTTTCTAAAAGACTCAAGAATTAGAAGACAGTCTTGTGATTTTTTGTAAGTCCCTCTTCCTGCATTAAAAGATAGATGTCTTTGAGCAAAATCAAGAGCATCATATACTTCTTTTGGCTTTGGGTAAGTAGTAGCCGCATTATCTAAATAAATCATACTAGCCGCCTCTATAAATACTTTTTAAGAATCTTTGTTAGAATCTTAACTTTATCAGCGTTTGAAACACTATCAGAGAATTCTTCAATTGCACTTTCAACGTTGTTGCTCAACAAAACCGCAATTCCATCAAGTTGTAAATCGTCCTCTTTAAGCATTTTATTTATACCTTTTGCACTTAAATCCAATTTATCTGCGCCAGCGACGTTTTGCCTAAATCTAATAAGACGGCTTACAAATTGTTCGCTGTTATCTTTTTCCCAATCCTCTATTTGACTTCTAATGCAAGCCTTGGATAATTCATTAATTGCTTGATAGTCATCATAATTGGCCTTATTTTTAATTGCATCCTCAACAACTTTATCTTCGTCATTCAAAATTAATTTTTCACTTTCTTGAGCAAAACTATTTATAAATCCAGTTAACCCAGTCTTTAAACTAGATTGCTTATCAATCTCAAACGTTTCTTTGACTGCGTTAATTAAATTAGTTTTATATTGTTTCACAGCACAATCAATTGAATCTGAAATGCCACTAAAGAAACTAATAACTTTGTTATAACTTTTCGTTTCTAATATTTTTAATGGTTTAACAAAAATCACTTCGTGTGGATTAATGCTTATTTCTAAAAACAAATTTTTGATTTCAATAAGAGGTGTTCCAAGCATCAAGAAATCAGCACTTTTGCATGCCCTAACCACGCTTGGCTGTCCCATAAAATACTTTCTTATTGAATTAGCGAGATTAACGACGTCGACTCTGCTCGAATTAGTCGAGGAAACCTTGAATAGTTTCAATAGACTATCCAAATAATTCTTTTGCTCAGACGATCCTTTGGATGAAGAAAGATAATATGAATCCTTGCCAATAGCCTTCACCAAATTATCTGCATCCAGCAAAATTTCCTTTTTTTCAAAATATATGAGGATGTCATTTTTATCATTGCTTAGTTCAGAGATTGACTTAGCGATTAAAAGTGGAAGCACGCCTCTTCTTATGCCATATGGAGCTTGTTCCAAATATCCAAACATTTCAGCAAAGTTTGATTTTCCGCCTTCCAAAGACAGGATTCTTTGCTTAACACTTTCAATGACTTCTCTGTATTCAGAACTATCTTCGTTTTTCAAAAGAATTGATCGCTTAACAGATGCTTCTGGGCTTGTCGGATTGAAATTATCTTCTTCGCCATTTAACACAACATTAATTACATTATTGACGGCTTTTTGATATTGCTTTGATAGCGCTCTTTTATTTACCAATTCATTATTAAAAATAAGCCGCTTAGAAAAATGATTATCAAGAATTGTAGATAATAAGTTTGATAACTTTTCGTCAGAGTATGTTGAATTAAAGAACGAGACGTCTTGTTCAAAATATTTATTAAACAAAACTCTTATATCTTCTGATGTTTCTTCCATTAAGAGATTAATTTCTTCTCTAGAAATGTCGTCCAGAGCAGCTTCAGATTTAATGTCTCTTAAACAAACGTATCTAAGTAATTCTTCTTTGAGAACAGGATCAACTATTGTTTTCGGATAGCAAACTACGACCCTCTCGTTGTTCACGAGACTCATTTTTTCTTTTATTTTATCTACTGACAAGCTATGTCTTAAAAGATTTAAAACAACACCATCACAATAATTCTTTTCAAAGAAAATATCGAAATTTGCGAGACTGGTAAATTCTTTCTCTGTAATATAAACAACTTTGAAGAATCTGGTTATTTTTCTTTCTTCATTGTGTTTCCTTGGTATAAGATACTGCTTCTCGTTCAGTTTATTCGATATTTCGGCTTCATCAAACGATTTAAACTTTGTTTTCGATAAAACAGCAATCTTGTCATCAATGTGTTTGGTATTAGATAACGCAAATGATAATAAGTTGTTTAAAATATTCTTTCTTAAATGATGGGATTCAATTAATTTACCTACTACTTCAGTCACTTTTTCAAGCGGTTCGTTTAAACAAAGGGAAATCACATCTTCTTTTGGAGGCAATTTATCATAATCATTAATCATGAGGACAATGGCTAACGCCTTAATTATTCTCTTTTCCAACGAACCATCTAATTTAGACGAGATCGATTCTGCCCTATACCAAAGATTTCTAATAAAATTTGCTTCTTCCTTTTGTAGCAGTTCCGAAAAATAATCATAAATTTTATCTACATTGAATAATCCGTAGTCACTATTGTGTATAAAAAAGTTAAAAGAGTTAACATCGGTATCTGATAAAAATGTGTAAAGCGTTCTTTCGTTTTGAGCGACGAGTTCAGAAAGTTGAATTAACGCATAGGATGTAAGTGGATTAAGCGGAAATAATTCAGGATATAAAGTATCTCCATCATCAAAAATACTTAAGTCATCCACTCTTTTGTAAAAATCCTTATTATTAGAAATGTACTTATTAGCTTCTTTTTCTGCATCGGTTTTCTTCTTTATGGCAGCAGATATAATCTGATAGTTTTCCTCTAAACTACGATTGAACCTAACTTCAACAAATCTTCCTTCGACAGCTTTAAAAGAATCTTTCTTATTACCGTTATATAAGGAAAGGTTCTTATGAGTCACACAGCATAAATGCAATTGGTCATTCTTGCCTGTTCTTGTGCACTTTTCTGCCAAGTCTTGAATGAGCTTCAAGCCTTTTGAAACATCAGATGTTGAACTCTCTATAAATTTAGAAAATTCATCAAAAACAACAAAAATTCCAGAATACCCATATGAATGTGATTGATAGGCTACATCAGAATAGATTTTAACAATATCACCATTTATAAATGGGTTGAATTTTACACCTTTATGAATGCAGTAATATACTTCGCAGAATTTATCATAATATTCTTTAGAATATTGTTTAAGACCTTTTTCAATCTCATCAAGAGTCTTTCCGCTCTTACTTTCGCATGTTTGTTTTAAATCTTTTGAGAGTTCAGAATCTTTCTTCCAGTCTGCTATTGTTTCTAAAGCAACACTAAATGCATTTTGTGGGACAATGGATTCCATTCCTTCCTTCTTAAGTGAATCACTTAAAGCAAGCATGAATGATTGGTCAAGATTTTCATAATTAGAGTTAATGATGACGGTTAATAGCGAAGCATCTTTTGCCTTTAATTCCATCATTAATTCATATAATTCTTTATCTATTTTCTTAATCTTGTTGGCCAAGTCATTCCAGCATTTTGTTTCTTTGTTTTTTGAAAATATATATGACAAAACCAATAGCAAAAATGATTTACCTTTTCCATACGGTCCAACCAATGTTGTGGCCCTGTCTTTTGGTTTCCCTAAGGCTGATTTAATATATTTTTTTAGAACATCGCAAATATCGTTGGTAGGAACATACTCATAGATTTTTGATTCATTATCTAAATCCAATTCCAAATTCACAGATGATTGAAAGTTTTTATTTATCTCATACAATTTGCTATACATAATCAGTTGAACCTCCTTTCAAACATATTTCGGAGGGTCATTTTTTTGTTCAGATAAACCGTGTTTAAACCAGCAGTTTTATTGATGGTTATTAAATCGTTCTTTCTCATTTCGTCCAGATATTGAAGGAACATGTTTTTGTCTAAATTTAATAAATAGATTGGAGAATTGTTTTCAATCAATGCATCTTCAATGTTGAATTGCTTTTTATACAACTGAGATAAAGCATAATAAACAATTAAATAAGAGAGGTCTGAATAATGTGGATGTTTCATCAAATAGACATCCTTTTGTTTTCTTTCCATAAGATTGAGAGAAGAAAGAGGACAAATATAATTGTCTTCAGGGTCTCCTTCATTATCCTCAACAGTGTATGATTTCAAAAACACATTGAAGTCATCAAATATATACGAATCTTTTACATCTTCGCCGCTTTCTCTTAACTGTGCTATTAAAGCATTTGTAATATCTTCTTTTTCAAATCTTGTTTTAATTCTTAGATTAAAGAAAGTGTTAAAAATCGGTGCTTCACTATAATTCATCACTAAGTTGTAATGAATTAAAAACCAGGAGAAACTCGACTCTAAATAAGGGTCGTACTCAAATAACAATTGCCCAAATTCTGTTAGCTCTGATTTAGTTGAGCTTCTTTGCAAAATGCCCGAAGCAGTAAGCCAATATTTAAGACCTTTTACCATGTTAGATCCAATTCCTAATTCATCAACACCTCTTGTGCCAGAAAATACATTTTCTTGAGAATTATGAATGCTATGAATGGCCTTTTGAAACCATCCGTCTCTTATGTAAAAGCTTTCGTTTCTTTTGAATTTTAAGTCAGACATTCTATTCTCCTTTCTTTGTTCTCAATACTTTTTTCATGTAGCAGCCGCCATCAAAATGCTTTACACATTCTAAACAGCCTATGCATTTATTTGGGTCAATCGAGTAAGAGATTGTTTCCCTTCCGACATTTCCCTTTTCTAAATTAAATACTTTAAGAGCATTAAATTTGCACACAGCCGAACAGTAAGAACAACCAATGCAAGTTTGATATTTGGTCAATTGATTTCTGACAAGCTTACCGACGACTTTCATATTTTTAAATGTGCTGGTTAAGGTTATCATCGTTACTTTTAAAGTGGTACAACCTAACTTACCTGATAATTTCATTATCGGCATACTTGTGTGCCTATCTAAAATATAAACTTCGTTTAATCGTTTATTTCCTAACGTGAAGTCTATCTTTCCAAACGGTCTAAAGAATGTGTATAAATCTTCTGCAATTGGACGTGATAATTCAAAATTAAGACTGCTTTCATCTAGAGCGCATGGTTTAAACTCAACAATAGCGTTTTTACTATGTTCAAGACCGTTTCCTCCTTGTCTTGCTTTCCAATTGCCAGAATCAATATATTCTTTCCAATCTTCCTTGCCGACATTCTTGGCAAAACGATAAAGCATATCTCTAAAGTTTTTATACTGCTCATTCATATAAACGGATGACAGGAATTCCGACCAACCACTATTGTTTGGACAGCACCAACATCCAACACGACTAAAGCCCTGCCTATATGCATTATTGAAAGGTACTTTGTTAGCTAAAAGATAAAGCCAAACATCAAAATCCAACCAGTCAATAATTGGAGCAGATACAACTTGCTTGGAAATCTTAGGGCTGTCAGTGTCCCTATCGTATTTGCTTCTAGCCAAAGATTCCGCTCTCCTAATTCCTTGAAAAGACAAAAGCCTTGTTTTGTTTTTAAATGTTGCTTCTATTTTCTTTGTGATAGCACCAGTTTTGAAAACCGTACAACACCATCTCATAACTCTACTTGGTGGCCCAACAACCTCGCATAAATTTTGAAAATCTTGATCTATGTTCTTCGCAACCAAAACCGGTGTTATCGGATAAGTTTTTCTAAACTCAGATATTAAATCGGCGGAAGTCGGATATTCTAGTGTCGTGTCTCCATACATGTGGATAATTCTTTGATTGTTCAACGCTCTCATTACTAAGTGGCTTGTGCAAGAAGAATCCTTCCCACCACTGAACGAAACAAACATTGAAGAGTCATCAAACTTAGCAGAAACGTTTTTGATATAGTCAATGGCTTCAGTTGTGATTTGGTTTAATCTATATTTGTTGCATTCAATAAATTTCTTAATAAATGTGTTGTCGAAATCATGATCAACATATTTTTTGTTCTGATGCTCATATTCTTTAAGTGTTTTGATAACAACATCTGAAGGTTGCTTAGATAATTCGCTAAAAGAAACTCTAATTCTTTTCCCGTCAACAATATAATTGTTAGCACCGGCACACCATATAGAATGATCAGCGTATTCAAAAGGTCTTCTTAATAAAACTTCTAAAAGCAATCTTTCTTGAGCAAAAACAGGTCGAATGTCGCTTCCTATTCTCTCACATTTTGAATGACAACATTCACATTCACTATCGAAAACAGGAACATTACATTTTTTGCAATAAAAAATAGTTGATTCAACTAAATCAGTTCTGCCTTTGCATACAGGACACGTACTAGTTTCACATTCTAAGTTGTCGCATTTTTTGCAAATGTATTTTAACAAAGCTAATACCTCATAATAATCGTTGGGTAGAATTTTTGTTTTAAATTTTTCGACCCAACGGATGTTAATTAGATTTTAGCATAAGACCTTCTTTTATCAAAAGATATTTATATATTTTGTAAAAGTGATAGATGCCAGAGTCGTTGCAACAAATTGATTTATAATGATGTCTCCTGCTGCTAGAAAGGAGAATCTTATGTCTAAAGTACGATTAATGCATGATGA
>Ga0265294_10007860_pt1 | contig 12553 bp, 10 predicted proteins | sample MunlanPumphouse3_FD_192504 | JGI IMG/M metagenome (GOLD analysis project Ga0265294, IMG submission 192504) | Groundwater microbial communities from a municipal landfill in Southern Ontario, Canada - Pumphouse #3 | ecosystem: Environmental > Aquatic > Deep subsurface > Groundwater | place... | reverse complement strand
AATGTATAAAAAAGCCATAATCTACGGAAAAATGTTTATTTCAGACCCTCAAAATTAAATATTATCTATTTATGTAGCAAAAAAGTAATCAGCCAATTACAAATATGCTAATCAACAATAAAAAGTAAAAAAACTTAAAAAAACTAATGGCTTATTTCTAAAATGCAAAATTTGTTTTTTATAAAATTAGCAACTAAAAATATTAAAACCTTTCATTCTATTTTCTTTATCTTCTGTAAATGGTTTCATATGATTCTTATGTGCTTTCTTAACGAAAACAATTGTATTTAAAATGAAGACAATCTATTATATAAACATTGCTTAATAGGGAGGCTTATCATGTATTTCAGTACCCGTAATCATAATGTCAGCATTACTGCTTCCGCTGCTATCTTAAAAGGTCTTAGCGATGAGGGAGGCTTATTTCTCCCAGCCTCTATTCCTACTCTTACTATTGATGAATCGTTCCTTAACCTTTCATATAAAGAAGTGGCCTTTAAGGTCTTACGTCTTTATTTAGATGACTTCTCGGATTCAGAAATCAAGGAAGACTTAGATTTAGCCTATGATTCTAATCATTTTGAAAAAGAGATCATGGGTGTAAAGTCCTTTGGGTCTTTTTCTTTTATGGAGCTTTTCCATGGCGAGACTCTGACTTTTAAGGATATGGCTTTGTCTTTGCTTCCTTATTTGATGCTCACTGCTAAATCAAAACATCCTGAATCTAAACCTATTAAGATTTTGACTGCTACTAGCGGGGATACCGGAAGTGCAGTCTTGTCTTCATTTTCCAAAGTCAAAGACGTAAGCGTCAATATTCTTTATCCTGATGATGGAATTGCGCCTATTCAGGAAAAGCAGATGCTTTATTTTACTAACGATCATGCTAGAGCCTATGCCTTAAAGAATTCTAATTTTGATACCTGTCAGTCTTTAGTCAAGAAGCTTTTGATTGAAGGAGAGAAGAACGGCTATACCAGTGCTAATAGTATCAATATCGGAAGACTTCTTCCTCAGATTGTCTACTATTACTACACTTATATTCAGTTAGTTAAAAATAAGACGATTGCTTTAGGAGAGAAGATTGATTTTGTAGTTCCTACTGGAAACTTTGGTGATATCTTTGCTGGCTATTTAGCTAAAAGAATGTCCCTTCCGATTGGTCATTTAGTTATTGCTAGCAATGAGAACAGAATCCTAACTGACTTCTTTAAGAGTGGTGTCTATGACTTACACCGTAAGTTCTTCAAGAGCAATTCTCCTAGTATGGATATTCTAATTTCTTCTAATCTGGAAAGGCTTCTCTATCTGACTTTAGAAGATGATAAGAAGGTTTCTTCTTTAATGAATGATCTTAAAGAGAAGAAGGGCTTTGCAATCGATAATATTTCTTTAAGGAAGCTACAGAATGACTTTATTCCTTACAGTTCTAACGAGAAAGAAACCGATGAAGCTATCAGTTCCTGCTATCAGGAACATCATTATCTCTTAGATCCTCATAGCGCTGTTGGCTATCGAGCCTATCAGAAATACCTAAAAGAATACCAGCCTTTGCATACCGTCCTTGTTTTAACGGCTTCTCCTTTTAAGTTCCCGGCTACTATTGCTAAAGCGTTGAATTTAAAGTATCAGGATGACTTAGATGCCTTAAAAGTAATACTTGAAGAAACTAAGCTTTCTTTACCATCTTCATTAAAGAAAGTCTTGGATTGCAAGACTCCTAAGTTCCTTCTTCTTCCTTCCCGAGTAAGAAAGGAAATCTTCTATTCTCATAGCTATAAGGTTAAGACTCCGGCTACCAGCGCTAACTTAGGGCCAGGTTTTGATGTTTTAGGTCTTGCTCTTGATCTTTATAATTCTTTCTCTTTTAAGAAGAGTGAGAAGATGGAGACTAAAGGCTTTCCTGACTTAAAAGGAGATTCAAATTTAGTCTTAACTTCTTATGAGTATGTCTTTAAGAAGCTTAATCTACCTGAAGTAAACGTTTCTATCAGTGAATTAAAGAATGAAATCCCAGTTTCTAGAGGATTGGGTTCTTCTGCTAGCTGTATCTTAGGAGGAATATTAGGCGCTAATGCTATCTTAAAGAATAAGCTTTCCTTAGATGAGATTCATCAATTGGCGATAGAAATAGAAGGACACCCGGATAATGTTTCACCTTGCCTTTTAGGTGGATTAGTATCTAACATTAAAATCAATAATGAATATTCATCCCACAAATTAGAAGTCTCTAATAAATTAGGCATCCTTTTAATTATTCCGGAAGAAAAGGTTTCTACCTCTAAGGCTAGAAGCATCCTTCCCTCTTCTTATCCTTTAAAGACGGTCACTTCTAACTCTTCTCATCTTGCTTTGCTGCCTTTAGCTTTAAGAACATCTAATCTTCCTTTACTTAAAGAAGTAATTGAAGATACTCTTCATGTTCCATATAGGAAGAAACTTATCACTGACTATCAAGCAATAGAAGAGACCGCTTCTAAATATCAGCTTCCTTTGACTATCTCTGGTTCTGGTTCAACCATGATTGTCTTCTATCTGAAGAATGACAAAAAACCGGTTAATAGTTTTATTGCTGAACTTAAGAAAGACAAACTTAAGACAGAAACTGCTTTTGTCTTTGCTAGTCTCAATAAGGTCGGATCCTTAGTTAAAGAGGAGGATATTTAAATGAATGATGATTATCTGCTTGTCAATAAAGCTATCCTTCCTGTTGTCTTACCGAAAGTAATTCTAGCTAGAGATAAAGTTTCTAAAGATAACCTTTCAATCAGTGAAGCCTGTAAAGCTGTGAATATCTCCCGTTCTGCCTATTATAAATACAAGGATATGGTTTTCCTTCCTGAAAAAGTGGAGACCAAAAGAGCTATTCTTTCTTTAAAAGTCGATGATAAAGAAGGAGTGTTGAATGCTATCTTGAAAGTTCTGACTAAATCAAAAGCTAATGTCTTAACTATCTTCCAGGATACCCCAGTTAGAGAGTTAGCTTTTATCACCATTAAAGTCGACATCAAGAAACTGACAATTCCTGTCAATAAGTTAGTAGAACAGCTTAAGGATTTGCCATCAATTAGAAAGGTCGATTTAATCGCATATGAATAACATAGCTATTTTCGGATATGGAACCGTTGGCAAAGGCGTTTATGAATTAACGAAGAATAACCCTTTATTTAAGGTTGCTGCTATTTTCGATAAACCCGAGAAGAAAGAAGAGCTTCATGATTTATTAGTTTCTGATGTCGATTCAATCCTACTCGATAAAAGAATAGATACTGTTGTTGAATGCTTAGGCGGAGATAGCCTTCCTCATGAAGTAATTATTAAATCCTTGAAGAACAAGAAGAATGTTGTTACCTCCAATAAGGAAACTATTTCAAAGCATCTAAGTGAATATCTAAGACTTGCTAATGAAAACCAGGTCTCAATTCAGTTTGAAGCCTCAGTTGGAGGCGGAATACCTTTAATCTACCCTTTAACTATACAAAGTGATTTTGATGAGATCTTTGAAGTTAAAGGTATCCTTAATGGCACCTCTAATTTTATTTTGACAAAGATGAGCGATGAAAAGATGGATAAGAATGAAGCTATTAAGTTAGCCCAAGAAAAAGGCTTCGCCGAAAAAGACCCTACTGCTGATTTGGAAGGCATCGATATGGTAAGAAAAGGCTGTATTTTAGCTTCCTTAATCACTAAGAAAGAGATTCATAATGAAGATATTCTTCATTTTGGAATCAGTAACCTCAATGCCTCTATGATTGCTGAGGTTGCTTCTAGAGGGAAAGTCTTAAAATTAATAACTGATATTAAAGTAAGTGATAAAGGTACCTCAGTAATAGTATTACCGGTTGCTATTGACAAAAATAGTCCTTTAGCTCAAGTAAAGAATGAATACAATGGTGTCTTAATCTTAGGAAAATATCAAGAGCCTTTGACTTTCATTGGAAAAGGAGCCGGTAAGAATCCTACTGCTAGTGCTATAGTCTCTGATTTAGTAAGAATCAACAAAAAAATTGCTTATCCTTATCCTGACTTAAAGCCTTACTATCCTTTGACTTCCGACTTAAAAGGAAAATATCTCCTCTTCAGTAAGGAATCACTTAAAGAAGTAAATGATCCCACTGAGCAGGAATTAAAAGCCGCTATGTTTATAGCTAGAGTTGAATAATCAAAGAGGAAAATTAAAATGAAATCATATAATTTCGCTGTTGTAGGTGCTACGGGATTAGTTGGAAGAACCTTCCTTAAGGTCATGGAAGAATATCATCTTCCAGTTAAGTCTTTACGTCTTTTTGCTAGTGCTAAAAGCTTAGGAGTAAAGTTACCTTATGCTGGTAAAGAATATGAAGTCGAGGAACTAAAAGAAGGCTGCTTTGTTGGAACTGATTTTGCTCTCTTTAGTGCGGGAGCCTCAGTTAGTAAAATCTGGGCAAAAGTAGCTAGTGATGAAGGAGCCTTAGTTGTTGATAATTCTTCTCAGTGGCGAATGGAAGAAGACTGTGCTTTGATTGTCCCTGAAATAAATATTGATGATTACAAGGACAAATCTCGTATCATTGCTAACCCTAATTGTTCTACTATTCAGTCAGTTTTACCATTAAAAGCTTTAGATGAAGCTTTTGGATTAAAGAAAGTCACTTTTACTACTTATCAGGCAGTCTCTGGTTCCGGAAAGAAAGGCCTTGACGACTTAGCTAGATGTGAAAGAGGAGAGAAGAATCAATTCTATCCTTATGATATTTCTAAGACCTGTATTCCGGAGATTGATATCTTCTATGATGATGGCTATTCCAAGGAAGAGATGAAGATGGTTAATGAGACGAGAAAGATTCTTCATCGCCCTGACTTAAAAATATCGGCTACTTGTATTAGAGTCCCAGTCCCTGTCGCTCATGGAGTGGTGATGCAGGCTGAATTTAAGAAACCTGTTGATGTTATTAAGGCTAGAATTGCCTTAGCCAATTATGAAAACATTAAAGTCTTAGATGACCCTAAGAATCATATCTATCCTGTATCCACAATTGCTGCTGGAAATGATTATGTCTATGTTGGAAGAATCAGAAAGGATTTAGCTGTCGATAATGGCTTACTCCTTTATTCCGTTGCCGATAATGTCAGAAAAGGAGCCGCCAGCAATGCTGTTCAGATTGTGAAGAAAATCATTGCTGAGTGGGAGCATTAATCATGGATAAGGTTTGCAAATTCGGAGGATCATCTTTAGCTAATAGCGAAGAGTTTGAAAAAGTTAAAAAGATTATTCTCTCTGACCCTAATAGAAAAGTAGTAGTTGTCTCAGCTTTAGGAAAAGATGCTAAAGACAACAATAAAGTTACTGATTTGCTTTATTTGACTTATCAGCACCGCAAATATCACGTTGATGCTAAACCTCTTTTTGATGATATCAAAAATCGATATCTATCTATCGTAAAAGAGCTTCATCTTACTATTGATTTAGAGACAGAATTCGATAATCTCTGGAAGAGAATCCAAAGTGATGATATCGATGAAGAGGAACTAGTTTCAAGAGGTGAATACTTTTCCGCTAAGTTGATGGCTAATTACTTAGGCTTTGATTTTGTTGATTCTAAAGACTTGATTCATTTTGACTATGATGGAAAAGTCAAAGAAGCTGAAACTAAAGACGCTATTGCTCTGGCTAAATCAAATCATGAAAAAATGGTAGTGCCTGGTTTCTATGGCTCCTATCCGAATAAGAAAATCTGTCTATTCTCTAGAGGCGGCTCTGATGTCACTGGATCCTATCTAGCTAAAGGCATTAAAGCTGAACTATATGAAAACTTCACTGATGTTTCGGGCTTCTATATGGCTGATCCAAAGATTGTTGATAATCCTAGGAGAATCACTCAGATTTCCTATGATGAGTTAAGAGAACTCTCCTATATGGGAGCTTCTGTTATTCATGAAGAGACCATCCTCCCTTTAATGGAAGATAAGATTCCTCTCATCATCTTGAATACTAACCATCTTGAAGAAGGTGGAACCTTAATTCAAAAGACTACTACTAACAGACAGCATCTGATTACCGGTATTACTGGTAAGAAGAACTTCCTTGCTTTAACCTTTGTAAAGCAAAAGAGTGTCGATAAGCTTTCTGTCATTATGAGTGTCTTAAAAGTCTTTGAGATGTTCCATATTCCGCTTGAACATATTCCAACCTCTATTGATAGCTTTACTGTTGTAGTCGAAAAGAAAGCTATTGAAGAGAGATTCTATGATGTGATAGCTGAATTAAAGAAGATTCCTTCTATTATTTCTATTGCCGAAGATGATGACTTAGCTCTACTTGCCGTAGTCGGTGGCAACATGGTAAAAAAGACCGGAACTAGCGGTCGCATCTTATCCGTCTTTGGTGAGCAGAACATCAATATTAAGATGATTGACCAAGGTGTTGAGGAATTCAATATCATCATCGGAGTATCTAATGGTGATTTTGAAAAATCCATCAAAGCTTTGTACGAGCGATTCGCTCACGAAAAAGTCAATGAAGAATAAGTAATAAAACGGCTATGAGATTAAACCAATACCCGTTTTATTACTTGCTTAGGAAGGCTTATCTTCTTTTAAAACCACGATACTTAAGTAAGGTGAATTTCCATCAATGTATTCATGTGAGAAACTAGGTTGTCCGTAACTAATATATCCGGTAGCTTCCTGGTCATTGAACATGTATTGATCACAGCAAGAAGAAAGGGTATTTATGTCTGCACTCATGGTTATTTCCTCGTTGCTTTTGTCTCTAATTCGTGTGAGCAAAATCACTTGGAAGAAACATGATCCATCCTCTCCACTTTTCCCATTGGAGAAGTACCAATGGTTATCCTTTTTTTCCATATAGCCATCAAAATAGGTGGAATCCACTACCCCAGGCAGTGTTTCTGCATTTGGCTCAGAAGAGGTTGAAGATGTTCCTCCACATGAGCATAAAGAGAATAGGCATATTCCGGATAGAATTATCGGAAGTCTTCTAGTCGATAACCATTTTATTTATAAAATTTCCCTGTCTTATTTCCTATTAGATTTTTGATTTGTCAGTTAAGAATTAATATGTTGACTAATTAACAATTATAAGCTGGCAATACATATAGTCAACTATCTGTATAAATTCTTATTTTTTTCTTTTGAAGAATAAAACGGTTTTAAGGTATATAATCTATTGGATAAAAATGGTAATAACTTTTCAGAATGTCTCTTTTAAATATGTGGATCGGTATCTTTTAAAGGATGCCTCTTTTTCCATCACTGAAAAAGAAAAGATTGGCCTTATGGGAGTCAATGGCTCTGGTAAGACGACACTTTTAAAGCTTGTCGTTGGAGAAGAAAAACCGGTTGAAGGAACCATTGTCAAGTCTGGTAATATCATCATCAACTATCTTGAACAAAATCAGACTTTTAAGGATGATGAAACCGTTTTTGAAGCTATCACTTCAAGAAGCAGCAAAGAGCATCCGATTCCTGACTATGAGATTAAGTCTGCTCTGAACCATTTAAAGTTATGTAATTACCAGGCTTTATGTAAAACCTTGTCAGGCGGAGAAAAAAAGCGACTATCATTAGCTATCTGCTTATTAAGTTACTGTGATATCTTGCTTCTTGATGAACCAACTAACCATTTAGACAATGATACGATTTTTTGGCTTGAAAACTATCTAAGGAAATGGCCACATGGTTTACTTTTAGTAACCCATGATCGTTATTTCTTAGAGAATGTCTGTTCTAATATGCTCGAACTTGATCACGGACATGTCTATACCTATGTTGCTAATTACTCTAAATATCTAGAGTTAAAGGAACAGAGAGAAGAAAATGAAGCCCATCAGGAACAGAAAGTAAAATCTCTTTTAAAGAATGAATTGGCTTGGATCAGAGCTGGTGCACCAGCTCGCTCCACTAAGCAGAAGAGCCGTATCCAAAGATTCAATAAATTAACTACTATCGAATTCCAAAAAGATTCCAAACTTAATATGTCTTCTATTGATAGAAGATTGGGTAATGATACCATTGAGATTTCTCATGCCTCTAAAGCTATTGATGGCAAAGTCCTTTTTACTGACTTCTCATTTTCTTTGCCTCGCTATTCCAGAGTTGGAATAGTCGGAGATAATGGCTGTGGTAAATCGACCTTATTTAAAGCCATTATGGGTAAAACTAGTCTTGATAGTGGCTCTATCACTATTGGTCAGACAGTAAAAATTGGCTATTTATCTCAGGAACTCATGGAAATGGATCCTGAAGATCGAGTCATTGATTTTATTAGTAGGGATGGAGGTAGTATTGATACTTTAGATGGTAAATTATCTCCTAAGCAACTATTAGAGACATTCCTTTTTGATTCCGATAAACAGTATGCTTCTATTAAGACCTTATCAGGTGGAGAGAAAAGAAGATTACAGATATTAAAAGTCTTAAGCAGTAATCCTAATATCTTAATCTTGGATGAACCTACTAATGATTTAGATATCTATACTTTAGAAGTCTTAGAGGAATACTTAGATAACTTCAAAGGACCAGTCTTAGTAGTCTCCCATGACCGTTACTTCTTAGATAAAGTCTGTGATACCCTCTTAGCTTTTGAAAACCAAAAAATCAATAAATATACCTGCTCCGTCTCTGAATACTTAGCTAATCAGACAAAAGGCGAAAACAATAAGAAAGAAGAAAAGACTGTTAGAGTCAGGACTCATCCATCTACTGGAAAAATGAGAGACAGGTTAGCTTATTTAGAAAAGCATACTATCCTTCTTCACAAAGAAATATCTGATATTGATAAGAAACTTAATACTCCCACTTCTAACTATCAGGAAGTGAATAGATTAGGTGAAGAAAGAAACAGTAAAGCTAAACAAGTCGAAGAAGAAGAAAACGAATACTTAGAGACACTTGATGAATTAGATAAGGCTTTAGAAGAAGAGAAAAAGTAATTAGCAACTTTCTTTAATAAAATAAAGAAAGAATTAAAAAATCCCTGACTGGATAACCAATCAGGGATTTCTTTTTTAGTTAGTTTAGAACTAATTAATATCTGCCGTAACCGCCGCGATCTCCGCCACGGTCATAACCATCATCGGAATCTCTTCCTCTGTCGCTATAGCCACGGTCTTCACCGCGATATCCGCCACGATCAGAATGTCCGTATCCGCCACGATCACCACCGCGATATCCACCGCGATCAGAATGACCATAACCTCCACGTCCACCACCGAAACCGCCACGGCCATGTCCACCACCGAAACCGCCACGTCCGCCCTGAGAAGAGCGAGGCTTTCTTTCGGAAAGCTCGACGTTGACTTCACGATCTCCGACCTTCTTGCCGATAAGACCCTTCATGACATCATCGATGACAGTCTTAGGTAATTCGAAGAAGGAGAACTTATCTCTGATGAATACATCAGTGAAATCAGTATCCTTGACAGTAGGAACATTATCCATAATGAGCTTCTTGAGGGAGTCATTATCTTCAAAGCCATCAAATTCACCGACATTGATGAAGAATCTCTGAACAGTAGAGTTATCATCAGTGGCAGCAACAGCCTTGGTTTCTTCCTTCTCATCTTCAAGGACCTTGATTAAAGCTAAAGCAACAGTCTCAGCAGTAGCTAAATTCTCGGTCTTGCCATCGTTGATGGCAGCAAGAATAGTATCTAAATCAGCTTTCTTATCTTCCGGCTTGCCCTTGTCGGCAATGCCCTTAACGGCTAAAGTAATTTTGTCTAATTCCATAATTTAATTTTTCTTTCTGAGGTGAAGCCACGTGCTTCATCTTCCTTTATTTAATAGCTTCCCGTACGCTTTTTTAAGAGGACTATCGTTAGTAAGTAAGAACTAAGCTTTTTCTAGTCTTACTAGAGACAATACTTTTAACTAGTGAATAAACCGCATCTCGTCAAACTTTTGGGTCAATCGTCTTTACGTCATGTCCGGGCAGCTATATCAGTTAATCAAGATTCTAAAAACTTTCTGGTCTTTGAACGCTTCATCTTCTTCTCACACTGGTTCTGCCTAAAATCAATGTGATGTAAGTTTCTTTTCTACCTTTGCTTAATAAGGTATGAAGAAGCCTATCTACATCTACTGTCGAGATTTGAATAGGAGCAACTTCCTATTTCAAGTTTCTTCAGCTTTACCTATTTATATAGCTAGTTCCTATAAAGATAAGTTTGAATGTAGTACTGATTGATCATCTCATCTTCTAATATTGATAATAAGGAAGAGAATGAATTCATCTGTTTGTTGCTTTATAGGTGAGTAAGAAGTTTCTGTTAAGTGAATTTTCTTTGTTAACCTTAACTAGAGCAGGTTAACTAGGACATATAAGGGATAAGTAATAAGTAGGAATAAAGAAGTTAAAAGTCTTTAGGTAACAAGGAATAGACTTAGATATCAGGTTAGGTTTAATGGTAGTCAGTCTATACCTACTATAAAGAGTTCTTTTAGATAAGCCGTATAACTATATCATACTTAACGGAAGATAGCATAACAAATTTTAACTTTTTTGAAAATGTGCCTTATTCACGTGATTTTATGAAGCAAAAATTGATTCAGGATAGTTGACAATAAATGATTTTTTATCTTTGGCTATTAGGAAACCAAAAACATATTTAAAAGGATGACGCTTGGAACTAATCAATTCTCTTTGTTTGAAAGGAAATATTAAAAAACGAAAAGAAAAGGCCTCCCTAAAATTGAAGAAAGCGAATACAATCAGATAGCTTTTAAGAGAGGAACTAATATCACATAGTTATAGTTCTTTAAAAAGAAGACTTTATATCTTATTTTTTAGGAAATTTAAAGAAAACTTCATATTACAAAACCTAAAAATAGTATGTTGAAATCTACTTTCATTTAACTCATCAAAAAAATATATGGTATCGCTTACAACTGACTAAAAAGTTTAAAAAGCTCCGATTTTTAAGGACTTGAAAATTTTAGGGACCAATTATCTATCTTAGAAAAATTAATATAATTCTAAGATAAGTTAATAAAAATATGTACAAATCTAATGCAAGTATTTGTTTATTTTAAACTGCTCTTATAAAATTTGGCTGTAAAAAACATATGCAAGTAATTGATAACGCCAAAAATTATATCGAACTAAATTTGTTGGAATCCGGACGTGAAGTCTGTATTCCTGAGAAGGAAATTGTCTTCTCTCAGAAGACTTATCATCTTTTCCATTATATTGTCTCTGGGAAGGGGGTCTTTGAAATCAACGGAAAACAATATCATCTCCATAAAGGAATGATTTTCTATATTCCTCCTCAAAGTGATGCTAAATATGCTCCAGATAGAGATGATCCTTGGACTTATGAATGGTTAGGCTTTGATGGCTCCACTATCGAGAACTATTTAATTAGAGCTGACATCAGTAAAAACAATCCCATCTTTATTGATAAGGAAGGAACCTTGAGAAAGTACTTCGATGAAATCAACAATGAGCTAAACGATGTCTCCTATCTGAATATTGTCTGCCTGGGTTTAGCTTATGAGCTTTTTGGCCAGATCTTAAAGATGAATGGTGGCATTAATAACGAATTCACTTCTTCTGAATCCTACATTGTTATGGCTAAACAGTTTATTGACAATAACTTTCAGTTTGATGTCAAGGTAGAGGATGTGGCTAACAGCATTGGCATTACTACTAACTATCTTGCCAATATCTTCCAAAAGAGTGTCCATTATTCGCCTAAACAGTATTTGATTAATGTCAGAATGACAAGAGCCAAACTACTCCTTAAAACTGATCACTATAAGATTAAGGATGTTGCTAAAAAGGTAGGTTATAAGAATCAGCTTCACTTCTCAAATGAATTCAAGAAATTCTATGGCGTCAGTCCGAAGAACTATGAAAATCAGGAGGAGATAACAAATGAAAAACAAGATCTTAACGTTTAGTTTGATGACAGTCGTTGCTTTCTCTTTATTTAGTTGCAAAAGCAATGCTAGCTCTACTAGCCAAACTACTACTTCGACATCTAATAGTTCCACTCCAGTTTCATTCACTTGCAGTGATAAAACTTATGAGAAATCATACGGAACTTATCCTGATAATACTGAAGCCCATGATTATTCCAACATTAAGGTAAAGAAAACTGATAAGGATTGGTAAAGAAAACTGATAAGGATTTAAGAAGCGATTTTGCTATGGGCGTTGATGGCTCTATGATTAACAAGATCGAAGCTTTAGGTGGTCAGTATTATAACCAGGATGGGAAGAATCAGGACGTCTTCCAGATCTTAAAGGAGAACGGAGTTAACTTCTTCCGTATCCGTTTATGGAATAATCCGGAAAACAAGTTCGGTAAGACATATGGCGGAGGAGAGAACAATATCGATACTGATATTGCTTTAGCTAAGAGAGCCAAAGCAGTCGGAATGAATGTTCTTCTTGATTTCCACTATTCCGATTTCTGGGCTGACCCGGACAATCAGCAGCTTCCTAAGGCTTGGAGAACTCTTGATAAGGAAGATATCCCCAATGCTGTCTATGAATATACCCGTGATAGTCTCCAATCATTCAAAGATGCCGGCATAACTATTGATG
>Ga0265294_10007859_pt1 | contig 12553 bp, 11 predicted proteins | sample MunlanPumphouse3_FD_192504 | JGI IMG/M metagenome (GOLD analysis project Ga0265294, IMG submission 192504) | Groundwater microbial communities from a municipal landfill in Southern Ontario, Canada - Pumphouse #3 | ecosystem: Environmental > Aquatic > Deep subsurface > Groundwater | place... | reverse complement strand
TGGCCTCCGGGTAATTGAAATTCACGAACCATTCTTTAAAAATCGCCTGCGCGGTCGCTTCCAATGTTTTGTTTTGCTCGCGCAAAAGTTCAATCTTGTCATCCAAAGACGACAACACCGCCGCGATCGCGCGTTGTTCCGTGAGAGGAGCAGTTAAAAATTCCAAAGATTCAAAGGTGGTTTTATTCAAAATTGGCATTGTTGAACCGCCAACTGCAATATTTCGCAAAATCGTATATGAATTTTTTAAAAGATAAAAAATATAATCTTTATCATTTTTTGAATTAATTTTGATAGAGTTTATCTGCTGATTTGTAAGTGCTTCATTCCTGTTCATTACTACTTTTCCCATATCGGAACCAATACAAGTTACTACGACTGATTTTGGTGGGATAATCATTTTTTTGAATCTATTGGCCCCATCTTCCGATAATTTTCTCGCAACATTATTTAAATATTTTGAGTCGGAAACAATATCTGTCGGAGTAATGAAATCTAAGAAATCACCCCAATCGCTAGGGTTATCTTTTGAGGGGGTTTTACCAGTAATAGCGACGCCCATCTCGCCCAGCGGCGTCATTTTCCAGCCTTTTATAATTGTTGTTGTTTGATCCGCCATTATCAATTAATAGTTAAAATCGTATTTAAAAGCTGAAACAAAAAACTCAAACCAATTAAAACTAAGCCAATATAGCTTATCGCTTTATATTTTTTACCCTTTATTTTTTCTTTTTCATCTTCTTGCTCGCAAATTAAATGAATGTGACCGTCTGGATCAACCTTGGGCGGCAAACCGAAAAAGAAAATTAAAATAGTTCCTATCAAGCCCGATAACGCGCTCCAAAAATTCAGATTTATCAATAAATTACAAATCATAACCAATATTTTTCAATTGCTTCTTTATTTCGTCGTCCAGCACTTTTTCGCGCGCCATTTGTTGGGCAAGGGCTTTGGTCAGCTCGGCCATTTTTTCTTCAAATGGAATACCATCGTCTTCTTCGTCTTTAATCCCCGCATATCGCCCGGGAGTAAGCACGAAATTATGTTTGGCAATTTCTTCCAAATTCGCTGATTTACAAAAGCCTTTTATGTCTTCATATTTCCCGTTCTGTTTCCGCCATTCGTGGTAAGTTTCGGAAACTTTTGCGACATCTTTTTCGGTAAATTCGCGATGGGTTCGATCCGCCATAAAACCGATTTCGGAGGCATCAATAAACAAAATCTCACCGGTGCGTTTGCGGTCGCCGTTGCCCGTTCGTTTGCGCGAAATAAACCAAATGCACGCCGGAATGCCGGTATTATAAAAAAGCTGTTTTGGCAAAGCAACGATACAATCCACCAAATCGTTTTCCACCAGCGATTTTCTGATTTCTCCTTCGTTGTTGGTTTGGCTGGAAAGCGACCCGTTCGCCAAAACGCAGGCCATCACCCCTTTGGGCGATAAGTGGTAAATCATATGCGAAAGCCACGCATAATTCGCGTTTGACGCGGGCGGCATGCCATATTGCCAGCGCGCGTCTTTTTGCAAAAGCTGACCCGACCAGTCGCTATCGTTGAACGGTGGATTGGCTAAAACGAAATCTGCTTTGAGATCTTTATGTAAATCATTTAAAAATGATCCTTCGGTATTCCATTTCACCTGCGAGCCATCAATTCCGCGGATTGCCAAATTCATTCGGCACAAACGATAAGTTGTTTGGTTGCTTTCTTGTCCATAAATTGAAATATCGTCAACATTACCTCTATGCTCCTGGACGAATTTTTCGCTCATTATAAACATCCCGCCAGAACCGCAAGCCGGATCAAAAACTCTGCCTTTATATGGCTCGATCATTTCCACCATCAAGCGAACAATGGATTTGGGCGTATAAAATTGGCCGCCTTTCTTTCCTTCCGCATTAGCAAATTCACCGAGAAAATATTCATAAACGCGCCCGAGCAAATCCTTGCTTTTGGCGGCGGCATCGCCCAGCGCGATATTTCCAATTAAATCGATTAAGCCGCCAAGTGCCGCTTTATCTAAATTTGGACGCGCGTACACTTTGGGCAGAATGCCCTTGAGTGTTTGATTTTCCTTCTCAATCGCTTCCATTGCGTCATCAACATCTTTACCAATTGACGGAAGTTTGGCGCGCGAGTGTAAATATGACCAGCGGGCGACTCGCGGAACAAAGAAAACATTTTCGGCCCGATACTCGTCGGGATCTTCGGGATTTGCGCCGGAAAAATCACCCTTACCTTCTTTTATTTTCGCAAAAAGTTCCTCAAAGGAATCAGAGATATATTTCAAGAATATAAGCCCAAGAACGATGTGCTTATATTCGGCGGCATCCATATTTTTACGAAGCTTGTCCGCCGCCTTAAAAAGTGTTTTTTCAAATGGTTCGGTTTTTCCGTTAGTATTTTTAGCCATAAAAAATATTTACAAAATAATCCTCTTGATTGATAAGAATAGCTCTTTTAGCTTCTTTTTTTCAATTCAATTTTTTTAAAAAAATCACGAAGCCTGCTGGCTTCAATATTATATATTTTTTATGCAAAATACTTTCTCTTTACCCCCACTCCCGCGGGAATACGCGGGACTTCCTTCGGTCGCTGCCACTAAAATGCGTTGTGCGAGCGGAGTTTCTTGGTTCGCAAAAATGTTATGTTTAAATATAGCATAAATATAACATAAATATAACATTTTTATTTTCTTGAATGAGAGTTAGCCACCATTTGACGAATTTCCGTCCAGAGCCGCTTTTGAGGAATTCTTCCGCCTCTCAAATTCGCTTGTTTTATTTTAACACAAAACCAAAGCCTTATGACCGCGTGATGAGGAGTGTGGCCGAAACAAATTTGCAGGCTAGTCGTCATTAACTCAACATTAAGGTAGACATTCTGAAGTGACGAGTTTTTAAGATCGAAAAAATGAAATCTGCGCTCAATTGTATTTAATATAATCCAATAGCAAGCTGTGTATCCTTTGAGGATTCATTTCTTGCCGCATTTCCATTCGCAAAGCGGGAGTAATAGTCTCGCTTAAAGCGTTTTCCATCGCCTTTGCTACGCGGGCGGGCGACGAGAAATCGATAATCCATCTGTCTAATCCGAAATGGCGGAATGTTTCGGCAACTCCCATTGTTGACGTAATCAAAGCGGGAGTTCCGGAAGCCACCGCCTCCTGCGCCACATTGCCGTATGTTTCAAAATGCGATGGACAAATTATGAGATCCATTTTTGAATAGAAATCCGGCAATTTATGATTGTCCATCGGTTTGGTAAGTTTAACAACATCAAGTATCCGCAAGGGCAAGCGAGCGATTGCGCCAATATCGGTAATTATATGAATTGTAAAGTTTTTAATCTGGCGCGCATTGTAAAGAGCTAATTTTTCAATAAAATGCGGATTTTTAACATAGGTCCATCGTCCGACGGAACCGATTCGCCTGGACTTTCTTTTTTTCTTGATTATGTCAAAAAAATGCAAGGGAATCGGATTGGGCAAGATACGGAAATGCTTAATCTCATTTTTGAATACTTCGCCAACTACCGTATCTTTCGCCATTTGAGAAGGAAAAATATATCTGTTGTCGTTTGAGAAAAACATTTTTTCCATCTCGCGGAAAACCATTCTTTGGTGTTCGGCAAAATGTTCCGTTTCTTTCGTAAGACAACCGTGATAATGAACGGCGGTTTTCACTCCCGCGCGTTTGGCGGCTAAGTATAAACACCAAGGCAGATAATATGTTCCGTTAAGAAGAACCAAATCCGGCTTTTCTTTAAGAATTATAGAAAGATATGTCTCAATAAGCGGTTCGTAAGCATTTTCAACATCTTTGATATTGGCGGATCTTTCAACAATCTCTTTTATATCCGGAAGCAACATTGAAATCGAAACTAGCCGGAAATTTTTTTCCCGGCTTTTTGAAATCAATACCTGTTCGCCATTTTTGATACTATTTTCAACGTTAACACCAATAAATTGAATATTTTTTGCCGTTTTGTCTTTCTGGATAAAATCCGCGAAAGAAAGCAAAGTCTGCGCTATCCCGGCCACTTTCAGGAAGCGAATATTAGTTAGAATTTTCATCCTGTTGAAGATAGCACGATTAAGCCTTAATTTCAAGGGAAAATGGTGTCAAATGGTGTCGGAAAAATGGTGTCAACTTTGGTTTTTGATCAATTTTTGATCAATAATAGTTTCTTTTCGCACCGCAACCCTTCGCTCCTCAGGATTTCCCGCGCAATTTGATAAGTTCTAGTTTTTTATCGCGCTTCCAACTTTTGATTTCGGCTTCGCGCTTTAGCGCTTCGGATTTTGTGGCAAATTCTTCGGTGTAAACTATTTTTTCAACTTGATGGGAGCTGGTATATCGCCCGCCTTTTTTGTTTTTGTGCTCGGCAAAACGCCTTTCCAGATCGTTGGTGATGCCGGTGTAGATGCTGTTATCGGAGCATTGGAGAAGATAGACAAAATACATAAGTGGGATGAGGCACTGCGCTTCCCTTCGGTCGCTTGCTGACAGTCTGGGACGAAGTTGAAACGGCATTAGACCCCTTATGGAAACAGGTATCCTTGTAACTACTCACTGGGGATTGTATTTTTTATTCCTCCTTTTGTAAAGGAGGTGGCGCGTAATCGCGCCGGAGGATTTTTAAATTCAAAATTTCAAATCCCTCCCCCTAACGGGTACTCCCTTTTCCAAAGGGAGAATAAATGCCCCCAGTGAGTGGTTACGTATCCTTATATTGACTACAACCCGCCAAATATGTAATGTATAATAAAAATGATTTCTTCACACCCAATATTAAGCGTCAAATACATAATAACCAATAAGCAATGGAAGCTATAAAATTATACAAACAATTGGAAAAGGATTTTGATCTCATCCATTGTCAGGATGATTGGCACACTATTGATCTTAATGAATTTATTAGCGCCAATTTCAAAGAAAGATACATGGGATTAATGTTGGACAACGCGCGAATTATTACAAATGTTTTTTCGATTGTTTTTCCATCCGATGAGGTAATCGATAAAATAATTGCTGAAAATAAGAAAGAATGTCTTATATTCTCACATCATCCCGTCAATTGGAACATCAATGCGGATAATCCATTTATAGATATTGACAAGCGCCTGATGAAGCAGCTGAAAGAATGTGGGATCTCGCTCTATGTGCTTCACGCACCGCTTGATAAAAACGGTCGGTATTCTACTTCTATCTCTCTGGCAAAAGCCCTTGACATTACCCCCGAAAAAGATTTTTTGGAATATTACGGGGTTAGTGTGGGAAGTATTGGAAGCAGTAAAGCGAAAGACATTTTCGAATTGGAAAAAATCGCAAAAAAAATTATCGGGCCATGCGTAAAAAAATGGAATTACGGTGATCCCGCCATAAAAAACGGAAAAGTTGCTATTATTGCAGGTGGCGGCAATATTCCCGAGGCAATTGAAGCCATCCATGAAAATGGGATAAACACCTTTCTTACAGGCATAACTCGACCTAGCAAAGATTTCTTGCCCGCCCTCAAGGCTCACGAAATGGCTAGGCGCTACAAAATTAATATAATCGGTGGCACCCACTACGGTACCGAGCGGTTTGCCAGTCAAGCAATGTGCCAATACTTTGACAGTTTAGGGTTACCTTGTATTTTTGTTGCCGGTAAGTGCGATAAAAATGACCTTGATTATTAAAAAAATGATAACAAAAAAAAATTTTGCGTTTGCGATTCTTTTCTGCCTGGTTGCGGTATCAATGTATCTTTTTTATGGCAATTCAAGAACGACAACAACAACGCCTCCCGTCAAAAATCTGGAAAAAGTCAAAGTTCAAGCTGGCTGGATCATAAATGGCGAATTCGCCAATATATGTTCGGCAATCGTTAATGGCTATTATGCCAAGGAAGGCTTGGATGTAGAGCTTATTCCCGGAGGCCCCTCGGGAGCCTCATTCATCGTGTCAACAAATACGGTTGCCCAAGATGAAAGTGTAGATATAGCGATCGATAACGATCTCGTCCCGTTGCTATTAGGCCGGGGCAAAGAAAATCAAGAAGTTTTGAGGGTCAAAGCATTCGGTAGCTTTTGGAACGATAATCCATTGGGATTTATTGTGAATGAAAATTCCGGCCTGGATAGTATAAATGACTTTGCGAAAACCAAACCCAACGGAGAAAAATATAAAATCGGAATAACCGCAGGTGACGTCATCCAAAATGCTATTGCTGAAAATATTGGGGTTCCAGTATCCGAACTGAATCTCGTTACGATAGGATGCGATGCTACGCCGTTTCTATCGAAACAAGTCGATGCATCGATTGCTTATTGGACAACACAGGCATACCAAGTTGAAAAAGCCGGCATCCCCTACAAGTTCTTAAGCGCGAGCGAAATTCCAGGCTTTAGCCAGCCGTCAATGATTGCGATCGCTCGAGAAACGACGATTAAAAACAAGCCCGAGATGTTGGAAAAATGGCTAAAAGCAACGGTTAAAGGAAATCAATTTGTTGCCGCGAATCCCGAAACCGCCGCAAAACAGATGAGAGATCCTCGCTGCGGCGGGCCGTCATTGGACGAAGAGCAAGAGCTGTGGTTAATAAAAAAATCGATTGCTCTATTCGACAAGGAAAAGATCGGGTGGATTTATGAACCTCAAGTCTCGACATTTGCGCAAAAATATTATCATCTCGGGCAAATTTCCCATCTCCCCGAAACGTCTGAACTGGTCGACTATTCGATTCTTGAAAAAATTTATCAGTAATAGGTTTCGTGATCACATTAAATAAGATAACCAAAAAATACAGCTCCGGAGCTAATAAAGTTACCGGGATTGAAAATATAAATTTTAGCGTAAGGAAAAACGAATTCGTATCGATAATCGGCCCAACGGGCACCGGGAAAAGCACTCTATTAAGGATAATAGCAGGATTACTGCCCTACGATTCCGGGACTGTCTATTGTAACAAACAGACGCCTGCCCAAGCAGTGCGGAGTGGCTTAATGGGCTTCGTACCGCAACAACCATTGTTATTGCCGAATAGGACGGTACGGCAAAACATAGAATTACCTCTGGAAATTAAAAAAACGAGAGATAACGACGCGGTCACCGCCATTATCGAGCTCGTAGGCCTTAAAGGCTTTGAGGATTTTTATCCGCACCAATTATCGGGAGGCATGAAACAAAAGGCTGCCATAGCGTGCGCCTTAGTCTACAACCCAAAAATACTGTTAATGGATGAGCCGTTTTCGTCGCTCGACATGATCACCCGCGAAAAAGCTAACTACGACCTGATATCCATTAAACAAAAAATTGGCCAAACTGTCATTTTTGTTACCCATAATATTGAAGAAGCGGTTTTCTTGTCTGATCGCGTCGTATTCATCTCCGGGATACCGGGAAAAATTATAAGTGATATTCCTATCAAGATGGGAAATCGTCGGCACAGAGAAATTATGACTGATGAAAGTTTCTTCAACGAAATAAAAAAAGTTAGGAAAGTAATGGCAATGGCATGAAAAAGATATTAGCTATATTTACGACTCTATCGGTATTCCTTGCCGTGTGGCAAATGACCGAAAATCGGATAAATGTGGATAGGATTAATAATGACGAAACTAGCCTGGAAGCCTTCCTGCCAACACCTTCCACCATTTATACCTCATTTAAGGATAATTTCGGTTTGATCATCTCGGAAACGCTCATTACATTAGAAAGAGCCTTCGCGGGCTTCGTTAGCGGTTTTATTATGGCAGTTGCTATAGTCGCCTTGTTTTCATTTTTCCCAATTTTACGGCATGTTGGGATTCCGATTTCAGTAGCTATCAACTCATTCCCAATTATCGGTTTTTCACCGATCATCATATTATTCTTCGGACAAGGAACTTCTCTTTCCATTGTCTTTATATCAATGCTGATCAGCTATTTCCCAATTTTAATTAATCTCGATAATTTTGTGCGTGGGATACCTGCGGACATCTTTAACATGATGAAAATTTATAATTCCGGTAACCGCCAAATTTTTTTAAAGCTAATTTTCCCCTTATCGATACCGACCATTATTGAAACCGCAAAATTGGCCGTGCCAGCAAGTATTATTGGCGCCACAATGGGCGAATGGCTGGGAACGAGAAATGGGATTGGCCATCTGATCACAGTATCGTTATACCAATTGAATCCGGGTGTTCTCTATGCCTCTCTGGCCGCAATTATGTTTTCCAGTATTATTTCGATATTTGCACTGTCCGTGATCGGCAAGATTGTAACTCCTTGGGTAATTAAAAATTAAAAAAGGATTCTTGATATAAGAATCCCATTTTTATTTCCCAAACGCGGGTATTTTTGAAACCAAAACGCCGGGCCATGGCCGATAAGGCCACTTTTCATTTCCCTCGTTCAAAATTCCGATCAGCTCGTCAATGGAACCGGCAGCCACAACTTCGTTCTTTGAACTAAGCTTGTATATGCCATATTTCGTCTCTTCATCTCCGCAGATAACAAGATACGGCACCCAACTTTCAAAGGCGTTTCTTATTCTTGCACCCACTGTTTTTTGGCGATCGTCCACATCGGCTCTTATCTTGCCAGAATTCATCTTTTGGGCAATCCTTAGGCAATGCAACACGTTGCGCGCGCTTACGGGAATGATCCTAACTTGTATTGGTGACAACCAAAGCGGATAAGAAGGGTAAGGATTCTTCATATTGGCCATGGTCAGGAAAACCATCCATTCTTCGACGGATCCGAAAGAAACATGGATTATTGCACAATTTTTTTTTAATCCATCAGTATCCACGAATTTTATTCCGTAACGCTGCCCATTCTCAAGATCCAACTGGATATGGAAAAGTGGTACCCCAGCCTCGGTAAAAACCACGTTTTTCATTGCCCAGTATTGACTCTGGTCTGGCATAATTTCCAACAAAACCGGAGTTTGCCTCTCCCGAATCAAATCAACCAACCAGGACTTGTTTTCCCGATAAAAATCCCTTTGCACCCTAAAAAACGGCACCGTTCTTAAACCGAGTCTTTCGGCAAACAACATCTGCTTCCTGTAGATATCCTGGTATTCTAGGATTGCTTGCGCCTGTGTTGCTGAAAAACTGTGCAAATCAAGGAAGGAAAAATTTCTCGCCCTCCTAATTCCGGACAATTCACCGCTCATATTATATCTAAAGCTTGTGGCAAATTCATGTACCCGGAACGGCAGCTGGCGATGCGAGATTATCCCAGCTTTCATAGCTTCAAAACAACCTACGTCGCCGTTAAAACGTAAAATCAAATTTTCATCGGGTTCCGATCCGTACACTTTATACAAACGGTCGTAAAACTGCCCCGCTTGTCCCTGTATCGCCGCGTTTTCGTAGCTATAAATCATCGGCGTTAACACCGACAGGGATCCAAAGTTAGAAGAAGCTTCGCTTTCCATCAAGTCTTTTATGAGTAAGAACATTAAAGCTCCTCTCGGATAAAACCTGAAATTCCCTGGATTGCTCGCCGGCTCATAATCTACGATTTCTAGCGATCGTAGTATTTTCATATAATTCGCCAGCTGTGTTTCCTTTTTTTCTCCAAGCAATATTCTTCCCACATTGCACAAGGCGACGTCGTTACCCGAACAATCCCTCAATTCATCCAAAGTCAGTAATTTATCAAACCCCGATGGGTAAAGCAAATTATATTTTCCACTACCTAATTCTTCGCCACTAATGCAGATACCTCCTTTTGCTAAAGATCTTTATTGATATTAATAACAATCGAGAATTTGTCAAACACTCAAAAGATACATTCAACCCAGAAATGCAACACCCGTTAATTCATAGAATACCTCATAAGGGGTTTTCCAGCCAAGGCGTTTCCTGGATCGGGAGTTAAGCAGACGCTCAACCATGCGGATCTCGCCGTCAAAGACGGCGCGAAAATCGGTCCCCTTCGGAAAGAACCTGCGGATAAGGCCGTTGGTGTCTTCATACCAAAACGCATGGAGGTTAAACCTTCACGCGTTATTTAAAAAATCGAGATTGGTCTTGTACCCGCCGCCTGCTGGCGCTGGGCACTGCGCTCCCCTTCGGTCGCTTGCTGCGGGACATGGATTCGAACCATGATTAACGGATTCAGAGTCCGTCGTCCTACCGTTAGACGATCCCGCATCATCAATCAAAAACCAACATTTCCATAATTCGGCAATTCAACGTCTCGTATTGTAGCCGATTATTTTATATTTTCAAGTAGCGGCCCACCGCGATGAGGCTGGAAAAGGCGCCCAATCCGACGCCGATGCCCGACTGCATCCCCAGAATCGTGAAAATGTTGGCGGTATAATGCTCCCACAGATTCATCCCCGACATCACGCCCGCCAGCGCCGGTCCGGCATAATGGCAAACCAAAAGCGACACGCAAAACGAAAGCACTGCCGCCAACACCCCGAAAATCATTCCTTCCACCAGAAACTGCCCGCGGATGAACCAGCGCGACGCGCCCACCAACCGCTGAATACCAATCTCCCGTTTGCGGCTCATAATCGCCATCCGCACGGTGTTGAACGTTACCAGCACGGAGATTGACGCCAGCAGAACAAACAGCCAGAGCCCGATTTTCTTCGCGTTTTCCGTGAATGCGAATATTTTTCCGATGTTTTCTTTCCTTTCGTTATAGTTGAGCTTATAGATCATATCGCGGTAATCGTCCCTTTCCAGCATCAGTGCAACTTCCTCAAATTGCGCGGGAGAGTCCGCGGTTACGTGCAAGAGCGCGGGAAACGGATTGGCGCCCACCTCTTCCAATGATTCCATCAAGGTTTGGTCGCTTTCGTAGCGCAGGCGAAAATCTTCCAACGCCCGTTCGCGCGAAACATAATCCGCTTTTTCAATGCCCGGAATCCGAACGATCTCACCCTGCACGCGCAAAATATCCTCTTCGGCAACACTTTCATTGAAGTAGACGGAAATATCGGCCCGCCCCTGCAGTTGTTTGATCAAAAAATCACCCGCGGCGTTGAGCGAAAAAATCGCCGTGGTGAGCAAAATCGGGATCATGATGATGAACACGTTGGCCGCGGCAATCCCGCCGTCGCGCGCCAAATTTTGCCAACCCAAACCGATAACTCGCCGAAGAGAAGTGAACATGTTTCAAATTTAAAATTTAAAAATCAAAATTCAAAATGACAATTCAAAATATAAAACCGGCAAATTTTAAAATTTAACATTTTTTAATTTTACACTGTCATTTTGATTTTTGATTTTTGCATTTTTAATTTTTATAGCGCGAAGCGGCCGACTTTTTCGTCACGGATAACTTTGCCTTTTTCCAATGTAACCACGCGCCGTTTGAGCTTGTTGACAATTTCGCGATTGTGCGTGGCCAACAGCACCGTGGTGCCCATTTCATTGATTTTTATCAAAAGTTTCAAAATGTCCAGCGTGTGATAGGGATCAAGATTGCCCGTGGGCTCGTCGGCCAGCACGACTTGCGGCCGATGGATCAGCGCCCGGGCAATCGCCACCCGCTGGCGTTCGCCGCCGGAAAGTTCGGCCGGATAATTTTTTTGCCGGTCTTCCAACTCCACAATTTCCAATATCCGCGGCACATTGCATTTTATCTCGGCGTCGCTGGCGCCGATCACCTTCATCACATAGGCAATGTTTTCATAGACCGTGGCATTGGACAAAAGCTTGTAATCTTGGAACACCGCGCCGATATTGCGCCGCAGGCGGTTTAAATTTCCCTGCCCCAACCGGTAAATGTTTTGATCGTTAAACAAAATACTGCCCCGCGTGGGCTTTTCTTCGGCCAGCGCCAGCCGAAAAAGCGTGGTCTTGCCCGCGCCGGACCGGCCCACCACGGAAACGAATTCCCCGGGTTCCACGGCAAAAGAAATGCTTTCCAGCGCCACGATCCTTTTGATCCCCGCGCCCCGCGTTTCGTAGATTTTGGTAATGTCGTTGAATCGTATCATTAAATTCTTTGAATAATTTTCAATTACCAATTTTCAATTTTCAATAAATTAACAATTGAAGAATTTTCAAACAGGTATCGCATTTTTGGTTTGTTTGGCCATTGAAACATTGAAAACTCAATGAAAATTGGAAACTGAAAATTGTATTTTCGCCTATGGCAGTTTGATTTCCGCCTCAATGAATTCGTCCAGTTCCCCGTCCAAGACTTTGTCCGTTTGCGAAGTCTCCACTCCGGTGCGCGTGTCCTTCACCAGCCGGTAGGGATCAAGCACGTAATTGCGGATTTGATTTCCCCAGCTGGCCGAAACCCGGTCGCCCTTTATTTTCGCCAATTCGTTTTCGCGCGATTCCTGCATCAAATGAAAAAGTTTCATCTTGAGAATTTCCATCGCCTGATCCTTGTTTTGCCCTTGCAAGCGTTCGGTTTGGCAGGAAGCGGAAACACCGGTGGGAATGTGCGTGACGCGCACCGCCGATTCCCGCTTGTTCACATACTGGCCCCCAGGGCCGGAGGCGCGGTAGAAATCAATCCTGATGTCTTCGGGGCGCAGGATAATTCCGCTCAAATCGTTTTTGGAAAATTCCGGAAACACCTCCACCAGCGCAAACGAA
>Ga0265294_10007858_pt1 | contig 12553 bp, 9 predicted proteins | sample MunlanPumphouse3_FD_192504 | JGI IMG/M metagenome (GOLD analysis project Ga0265294, IMG submission 192504) | Groundwater microbial communities from a municipal landfill in Southern Ontario, Canada - Pumphouse #3 | ecosystem: Environmental > Aquatic > Deep subsurface > Groundwater | place... | reverse complement strand
TGTTTATGATTAAAAAATTTGAGAAAGAAACGTCGGTTATCGTTGATGACCCGCAAAGATAAGGAAAAGGTGAAGAAAATATGCAAGTAAAAAATAGATTAACACCGTTTTTTGAAAATATCACGTTTGACAGAAACGACAACGAACTTATCTTAAATTTCGGTCCCCAACACCCCTCTGCTCACGGTCAGCTCCGTTTGATGCTTCACCTCCAACAAGAGCAGATCACAAAAGCGCATCCCGATATCGGGTACCTTCACCGCGGTATGGAGAAGATGGCGGAAAATATGATCTATAACGAGTTTATGCCTACTACCGACCGTATGGATTATATCGCTTCAAGCTCCAACAACTACGGATTTGCTTTGGCGGTCGAGAGACTTATCGACGTGGACGTACCGCGCCGTGCGAAAGTTATCCGTATGATGCTTTTAGAGATCAACCGTTTAATGTCCCACCTTTTCTGGCTAGCGACGACCGCTCTTGATATCGGTGCGATGACGGTTTTTCTTTTTGCGTTCCGCGAAAGAGAATACCTTATGGATATTATCGAAGGGTACTGCGGTGCGCGTTTGACCCACTCGGCGATCCGCATAGGCGGTGTACCGCTTGATATTCAAGAGGATTTTATCGTGCAGCTAAAAACCTTCTTGGATAAATTACCGCAAAACATCAAAGACTACGAAGACCTTTTAGATACCAACCGTATCTGGCGCATGAGAATGGAAGAGGTCGGGACGATTTCTACCCAGATGGCACTCTCATGGGGCTGTACGGGACCGATGCTCAGAGCCTCGGGCGTGGCATGGGATATCCGTAAAGAGGAGCCGTACGAACTTTACGACGAAGTAGAATTTGACGTGCCTTACTCCGACAAGGGCGACAACTACGCACGTTATAAAATCTATATGGAAGAGATGAGACAATCGGCGCGTATTTTGTACCAAACAATCGATATGTACGAAGATACGGTGAAAAACGGACAAACGGAGCTTATGGCACATGCACCGAAATATATCTCGGCTCCTAAGCTTGATATTATGACCCAAAACTACTCGCTTATGCAGCACTTTGTGCTTGTAACGCAAGGGATGAGACCGCCGGTGGGCGAAGTGTACGTAGCGACCGAATCGCCTAAAGGGGAGCTTGGATACTACATCAACTCTCAAGGGGGACCTTACCCGTACAGACTTAAACTACGCACGCCGTCGTTTTGGCATACGGGTATACTCACCGACCTTTTACCAGGGCATTATATTCCGGACGTTGTTTCCATCATCGGTACAACGAATATCGTATTTGGAGAGGTAGACCGCTAATGAAAAGATATGATTTAAGACATCTCAAAGGGGCTTTCGAGCCTAGAATGAAAGAGATTCTCGGGACACACAAAAAGGGTGAGGTTGCTATCTTCTTGTTTGAGATCGGAGATTTTTCTCCTATTCAAAAATCGGCGGATCTGGTAAAAGAGTGCGGGTACGAGTTGCTAAACTCCTTAAAATTCAACGAAGTCGACTGGACTCTCGTTTGCAAAAAAAATTAGGATTGCATTGTGGGTAAAGTCTATTTTTCTACTTGGAACGGGGAACTGGTCAATAACGCCGGCAAGCCCGAGCAAGAGTGGGAAGAATCAGCTTACAACCTCCCCGCACAGTACGACGCTCACCGCAGCTCCCGCGCTTTTATAGGCTGGGACGGGGTAGCGCTCTTTGATGCAGAGGTGGACGTGATCCGTTTGTGTACGGAATACGCGGCACAATACCAAGAGTACTCTGAGGCATGCGGACGCTGCGCACCCGGTAGATGGGGCGGTAGAATCCTTTACGACATGCTTGACAAGATTGCTCGCGGCGAGGGAAGCGTATCTGATTTGGAACACCTTAAAGAGATCGGTAAGAGTATGCAGGTCACTTCTAAATGTGAGATAGGAAAAACGGTTCCTAACCCTATTTTAGACCTTATGACCCATTTTGAAGAGGAGTTTATGGCATGTATAAACGAGCAAAAACCCTCGAAACATTACCATCAAGAGGTTGGCTATATAGCTAAAATTACGGCACCGTGTATGGACGCATGTCCTGCACACGTCGATATTCCCGCGTATATCGAGGGGGTTAGAGATTTACGTTTTGACGATTCGCTTCTGGCAACCCGTCAAACAATGCCGCTTGCTCACGTATGCGGACGCGTTTGTCCCCATCCGTGTGAGACGGCATGCCGTAGAACAAATCTTGACGAGCCCATCTCTATTATGGAGCTTAAACGTCTTGGTGCGGATTGGGAGACCGATCACGGTTTCGGGTTTTTTCACCCGATCGAGAAAAAACCGAGCATCTCTAAGCGCGTAGCGGTTATCGGTGCGGGACCTGCGGGTCTTACGACGGCATATTACTTGGCGGCAGAGGGGATCGACGTAGACGTTTACGAAGAACTTCCGGTTCTCGGCGGCGAGGTAGCCGTAGGGGTTCCCGAATACCGCATGCCGATCGATAAATACAACATCGATATCGAATGTGTTCGCGATATGGGGGTTAACTTTATAGTCAATCATAAAGTGACAGCCGACGATATACGTCGTTTCGAGAACGAATACGATGCCGTAATGGTAGCGACTGGAACGCGTATCTCCAAAAAAGTGTACTGTGAAAACGAAAGAGCCGAGATCAAAGGGTACTGGGGTGCGATCGATTTCTTGGATAAGGTAAACCTTTTCGAGAAATACGGCTACACCATATCCAAAGAGGATCAAGAGAAAAATCTTTTAACTACCGATTATGTCGACCTTACGGGAAAAACACTCGTGTGCGTCGGGGGCGGATTTACCTCTATGGACGTCGTGCGCTGTGCGATCCGTGCGAATGCGAAAAAAGTATATATGGTATACCGTCGCGACGAGAAAACGATTATCAGCAATACGACCTACGAAGAGTACCACGAAGCGGTCGAAGAGGGTGTAGAGTTCTTGTTCCACTCGGCAGTTGCGGAGATGCGTGATGAGAACGATGTTTTAAAATCGCTTCTTATCGATAAGTTTGAACTCGTACCCGATCCAAACGGAGGGCGTCCGCAGCTTGCAAAAGTGGAAGGTGCTTCTTACGTGATCGAAGCGGATTATCTTGTTCCTGCGGTTTCGCAATCGGCAGATTTGAAATTGCTGCCGAGCGAGTGGGAGATCGAGATGACCTCTTGGGCGACGATTAAGACAAACGGGAAAGATTATATGACCTCTCGCAAAGGAATCTTTGCTTCGGGAGACTGTGAATACGGTCCGATGACTATCGTTAATGCCGTCGGTCAAGCCAAACGTGCTGCTTCGGTTATGGCGCGCTACGTGCAAACGGGTGAGATCACTCTAACCGACGATGAGATTATGGAAGACCACTTACGTAAACTCAAAGTCTACGACAAAAAAGAGAAAGTAAGCGGCTGGCTTCCGGGCTTACCGAGAATGGTGAGCGAAAAGCTTGAAGTGGACGTAAGAAAAGACAACAACAAAGAGGTAAATTTAGGGTTTACCCAAGAAGAAGCGCTTGCCGAAGCAGATCGTTGTATGCGCTGTTACTATATTGCGATGATAGCAACATGAGAGGGGGAGATATGGAAAAAATGATTCAGTTTACGATCGACGGTATCTCCGTAGAGGCAAAACGGGGCGAGACGATTTTACAAGTCGCACGCAAAAACGGTCTCTATATCCCTACGATGTGCTACATCTCCAAAACGACGCCGTGTGCTTCGTGCCGTATGTGTGTGGTAGAAGCGGAGGGCGTGAGCGGTTTTGTTTTAAGTTGTAACACGCCTCCGACCGAGGGGATCGCTATTAAAACAAATTCGCAAGAGTTGGAGACAGAGCGCACCAATATTATGAAACTCTACGACGTCAACCACCCGCTCGAATGCGGCGTATGCGACAAATCGGGTGAGTGCGATCTGCAAAACAAAACCTTGGAGTTCGGAGTAGCGGCGCAAAACTTTAGTGCACGCGACCAGTCGCGCAAAGTAGAAAACTGGGGGCTTATCAGCTACGATCCCGCTCTTTGTATTTTGTGCGAGAAGTGTGTACACGTATGTAACGAAGTGATCGGAGACGATGCGATCGATATCAAATTCGGCGGTTACGGTTCGGTGATCATCCCTAAAAATGCCGATACGCTCGATTGTACGTTCTGCGGCGAGTGTATTGCGGTATGCCCCGTGGGTGCACTTGTGAGCAGCGATTTTAAATACCGTGCAAACGCTTGGGAACTCTCTCGCGTACCTGCAACCTGTGCGCACTGTTCGGCGGGTTGTGCCCTCGAGTATGAAACGCGCCATGCGGGGATCAACGGTGAGGATGCGATCTACAGAGTAAAAAACAACTTCGAGTTTACATCGCTTTGCGGTGCGGGAAGATTCGGATTTGATTTTGAAAACCGTATCGTCAAAAAAGACGAAGCGGCGTTTCTAAGAGCGGTGGATGCGCTGCGACATGCCAAGGCGATCCGTTTTAGCTCGATGATAACCAATGAAGAAGCGTATATCTTGCAGATGTTCAAAGAGAAGTTCGGGGTAAAACTCTTTAACGAAGATGCAAGAACCTTCCAAAGTTTTATGAACGCATACGGCTCTATCAGCGGGAAAAAACACCACAGCGGCACGCTTGATGCGATTAAACAGTCGGATGCGATCATCGTGATCGGTTCGCGCATCGCTACCGACAATCCTGCGGTGCGTTATGCGATGACCAGCGCGGCAAAACACAACGGTGCCAAAATCGTGTATGCCCACCCGATCGAGGATGCGTTGCTACAAAATACGGTAACCCAGTTTATGAAATACGAAGTGGGAACCGAAGAGGGTGTCGCGGCACTCTTGGCTAACGAGCTCTTAAAAGGTGCGGATATGAGCGACGAGGAGAGAGCGTTTTTTGACGATCTCGATCTTGGCTACCTTCAGGCGGAGAGCAACATCGGCGAGGAGGAACTCTCGCTTATGGGTAAATCGTTTACGCGTGCGAAAAGACGTACCTTGGTGGTGGGAAGCGATTTGATCACCCATCCGCGTGCGGCAAATATCGCAAAAATAGTAGCGCTTATCGAAAAGTACACCACTTTCTCGTTGATCGTAGTGCCTAAAGAGGTGAACACTTTGGGTGTTTCACTTATCTGCGAACTCGACAAAGACGAAAACGCCAATGCGTGTATCGGCTACAACGCAATCGGTATGTTTAGTATCTCTTCGCTCGGCGGTGCCGATTTGCCTATCGGGTCGCTTAACCAACAAGAGGGAACGTTCGTCACTATCGACAACCGCGTTGTACCGACAAACGTAGCGATCGGCTTTGAGGGTTACTGCCTCAACGATCTTGCTATGGCATGCGGGATGAACAGAGCGTACAATACGATCGATTTTACTTCAGAACTCCCGCAAAAAAGCGGGTTTAAAGCAGTAGAGTTCGATGCGCTCGAGAACTACTATTCACCGCTGGGCGTCGATGAGAGAGGGTATCTGCTCGATGAGGTGACATGCCAAGCAGAGGGGAAACTTGAATGTGTAGAGGAGCTTCCCGAATTTAACGGAACGATCATCTACCATGCCAACCCCGTGTTGCAGTTTAATGCCTATACGAATAAAGCAAAACTCTTAGAGCGCGATACGGCGCTTCGAGGTTCTGCACAGTTTGCCACTGCGGCGAAAATTTCGGACGGGGATACAGTAGAGATACATTTTGGTTCTGATAAAATTACAAGAAAATTCAAGCTTGATTCGGATCTAAAAGGAACGGTTGCGCTCAATCCAACCTTTGATATCGCCGTAGATGCGGGGAGATACAGGTTTGAAAAATCCAAGATAACGAGAGTCGTACATGAATGAAATAACTATCAATATTGACGGAAAAGAGGTCAAAACGCAAGAGGGCGAGTATATTTTAAATGCCGCCCGTGCAAATAACATATTCATCCCTGCAATATGTTATTTGACGCGATGTAGTCCGACTCTGGCATGTCGTATTTGTCTTGTGGAAGCGGACGGAAAACAGGTGTATGCGTGTAACGCAAAAGCAAAAGAGGGGATGCAAATTACCACGACCACTCCGACGATTGCAACGGAGAGACGTGCGATTATGGAGGTTTACGACGTAAACCATCCGCTTCAGTGCGGCGTGTGCGACCAATCGGGCGAGTGCGAGTTGCAAAACTATACACTTGAGATGGGCGTAGATTCCCAAAGCTATGCCATCAAAGACGTAGCGCGAGAGGCGAAAGACTGGGGGCATATCCATTACGATCCGGGTCTTTGTATCGTATGCGAGCGTTGTGTCACGGTTTGTAAAGATATGATAGGGGACAACTCTTTAAAAACCGTAGCGCGCGGATCGGATGCGATCGATGCGGAGTATAAAGAGAGCATGCCAAAAGATGCTTATAGCATGTGGAACAAACTCAACAAGTCGATTATCGGTTTAACGAGCGGCGAAGAGATGCTTGATTGTACCTCGTGCGGCGAATGTGCGGCGGTGTGCCCTGTGGGCGCGCTTGTCGATACGGGCTTTATGTACACCTCAAATGCGTGGGAGCTTAAACAGATCCCTGCAACGTGCGGGCATTGTTCTGCAGGGTGCCAAATCTCGTACGACGTCAAACACACGAGCATCGAAAACCCCGAAGAGAAAATCTACCGTGTCATGAACGAGTGGAATTATGTTTCACTTTGCGGTGCGGGACGTTACGGGTTTGATTACCAAAACAAAGTTGCCGCAAAAGACGCGGCGGCGTTTGCAAAAGCACTCGAAGCATTTAAAAAAGCGGACACGATCGCCTTTACTTCAACGATAACGAACGAAGAGGCGTATCTGCTTCAGGCGATGAAAGAGAAGTTCGGCTACAAACTCGTAAACAAAGAAGCAAAAGCGTTTCAGACGTTTTTACAAAACTACAGCGAGATTAGCGGTACGAAACTTTACGGAAGCGACTTGAAAAAAGTCCACGAAGCAAATTTTGTTATCTCGGTAGGTGCAGCACTTAAATCGGATAACCCCAACGCACGTTATGCGCTGAATAACTCCATGACGGTGAACAAAGGTGCGGGGATCTATTTCCACCCCGTGAGCGATCCGGTTATCGAAGGGATGGGGAAATCTTTAATCAGCGTGAATCATGCACCTCTTAAAGAGGAAGCGGTGTTGTATCTTATCTTGGATCTTTTTGCGGATAAAACAAAGCTTCCTAGTTCGGTAGTTTCTTACCTTGCGTCGTTCCACAGCGAAAAAACGATCACGGTAGAAGAGACGATCAAAGAGAAAGTGGTTGAAAAAGTTCTCGTGAAAAAACTCAATGAAGAGACGGGCGTAGAGGAAGAGGTCGAAGAGGAAAAATCGACAATGGTTTCCAAAAAAGTCTCCAAAGAGGTTCAGGTTGATGTAAATAGACTCTTAGAGATTGTAGGTGCGGACGATAAATTTATGGAAGCCCTAGAGAAAAACTTGGCGAAAAAAGAGAGTTTTGCTCTGATGGTAGGTCCCGATCTTTATACCCATCCACATGCCAAGAACTTAGCGCGCCTTGTGGCTCTCATAGAGAAGTACAGCGCATTCGATCTTGTGATGATCCCATCGCTTACCAATACTTTGGGCGTAGCACTAATATGCGAGCTTGACGATGCAAAAGGCTCTTATACGATCGGCTATAACACGAAGGGTGATTTTACCGTCTCGGCTCTAGGCGACGGCGATCTTGACATGCCTGCGATCAACCAACAAGAGGGAACGCTCACAAGCATCAACAAACGTGTCAACCCGACCAATGCGGCAATCGGCTACAACGGTTACGAGCTTAACGATATCGCCAATGCACTCGGTTTCGATGCAAAACACGTGATCGAATATACGCAAAAACTGCCTCTTGCAGCAGGTTTTAAAGCAGAGAAATTTGACGATCTGCCAAACCGCTACGAAAACGACGGCACGGAAGTACGCGGATATGTTTTACAAAACGTAAGCGTAGCGACAAACGGTAACGAAGAGGTTGCAGCGTTTGAAGAGAAAGCACTTGAAGGGTCTCTTATCTACCTTGCAAACCCCGTAAGACAATTCAACGAATTCACCGCTAAAGCGACGCTCTTAAAAGAGAAAGCGGGACTTTATATGAGCGAGGCGTTCTTGAGTACGTCCGACTTTAAAGAGGGGGATAGTGTGCGCGTGAAAAACGACAACGGGGAACTGACGCTGCAAATCGTCAGCGACAACAAAATCAGCGGTGCTATAGCGATACTGCCGACATTTGATTCTAAAATTAACTCAGAGGCTCTGTTTAGCTCTTACCGCTTTGCTACAGCTTCAATTCAAAAGGTGTAATGTATGGAAACAGCATATTTAATAGAAACAGTCATTAAGATTGTTGCCGTTTTACTTATCTTTTCTGCATTGGCAGGGCTTGGAACCTATTTCGAAAGAAAAGTTCTTGCTTTTATGCAGCGTCGTTTAGGCCCGATGAACGTTGGACCTTATGGATTACTACAGATCGCAGCGGACGGTATCAAGCTTTTTACCAAAGAGGATATCATCCCTACGGGCGTCGTGGCGCGTATCTTTAAGATAGCACCCGTTATCACTGCGGCTACTGCGTTTATGGCGGCTGCGGCGATTCCGTTTTTGCCCTCTTTTACGCTGTTTGGTTATACGGTAAATCCGATCATTTCCGATATCAACATCGGTATCTTGTATATCTTGGGGATCATGGGAGTGGGGCTTTACGGTCCGCTTTTAGGGGGTATGGCTTCGGCGAATAAATACTCTCTTATCTCTGCGGCGCGCGGGGCGGCGGTATTTATCTCTTACGAGGTTATTACGGGTCTTTCCATTTTGGCACCCATTATGATGGTAGGTTCACTCTCGCTTGTTGATTTTAACAACTACCAAGCGGGCGGTATAGGTGACTGGATCATCTGGAGCCAGCCTGTAGCGTTCGTACTTTTTTGGATTGCTGCTTTTGCAGAAACGGGACGTACGCCGTTTCACCTTGTTGCAAACGACCATGAAATCATCGACGGTTTCGGTACGGAGTATTCGGGTATGCGATGGGGTCTTTTCTTCATCGGCGAGTATGCAAATATGTTCTTTATATCGTTTATCATCCCGCTTATCTTCTTAGGCGGATTCGGTGACGGAAGCTTTTTGGGTGCTTTGGCGTTCTTAGGAAAAGTGGCATTTTTCTTCTTTTTCTTCTTGTGGACAAGAGCAGCTTGGCCGGATGTCAGACCTGACCAGTTGATGTGGTTATGTTGGAAAGTGCTCATGCCGATTGCCGTGATTAACGTGGTTATCACAGGCTTCGTGATGATGTTTTAAGGGGAGTAAAGATGCATAGTGAACATAATGAACAAGTGATAACAAAAGAGGTGCCCGTGAAGAAAGGGTACTATCTTGTAGATATCGAGGATTATCCGACCGACGGGTGGGGGAAATTTAAACGCGTGGTAAAAAGAACCCTAAGAGGGGAGCTTTTTGTAGGTTTGTGGGTTGTTTTGCGTGAGATGATCAAGTTTGATATCCACACAATCCAATACCCTGCCGAGAAGATGCCGATCGGTCCTAGATACCGTGCGGTTCACGAGATGAAAAGACTCTTGGAGTCCGACACCGAAAGATGTATCGGATGCGGTCTTTGTGAAAAAATTTGTATCTCTAACTGTATCCGTATGGACACAAGATACGATGAGAACTCCCGTAAAGAGGTGAGCGAATACAGTATCAACCTCGGACGTTGTATCTTCTGCGGCTACTGTGCCGAAGTTTGTCCTGAACTTGCGATTACGCACGGGGGCAGATACGAAAATGCGAGTGAACAAAGAGAGCATTTTATCGTTTACGAAGATATGTTGACGCCGATCGATCAAATGAAAGCAGGAACACAACAAGAGTTCCAAGGTTTCGGTTCGATCACACCACATGAAGACGAGCGTGTTAAAAAAACACCTCTAGCATATTAAGGAGTTGGGTTATGTTTGAAGCAGTAGCTTTTTATCTGTTTGCATTTTTAACGATTGCGATGTTCTTCATCACCGTGACGACGTCGCAAGCGTTATATGCCCTTACGGCATTGGCGGCAGGGATGATTTTCATATCGGCATTCTTTTTTATTTTGGGTGCAGATTTCTTAGGTGCGGTGCAAATCGTCGTGTACTCGGGAGCCGTTATGGCACTCTATGCGTTTGGGATGATGTTTTTCGATACGACGAGAGATGTTAAAGAAAAGCACGGAAATAAACTTATCGTTTCGGGTTTGAGTATTTTGGTAGCGGTTTTGGTGGTTGTTATTATTGCGGCACCGATCGTTTCTACGAATATGAGTGCAAGCTACCCGATGACGGAGGGTGTAGGCAATACGCAAGAGGTGGGTATGGTTCTTTTTACGAAATACCTCGTACCGTTTGAAGTTGCTGCGGTGATGCTGCTTGTTGCGATGATCGCAGGGATCGTACTTGCAGGGAAAAAGATGGATCTTTCACTTACGCTTATGTCGGATGACGACGTAAGACAAGTGAAAGAGGAAGAAAATAAAAAGGTGCTTTCATGATGGAAATAACTCTTAATCATTACTTGGTACTCTCGACTATTCTTTTCGCTATAGGTTTAGTGGGTGTTATGCGCAGAAAAAACCTTTTGATGCTTTTCTTTGCTACGGAGATACTGCTTAACTCCGTCAATATAGCTTTTGCGGCTATTTCTCACTTTTACGGTGATTTGACGGGGCAGATGTTTGCGTTTTTCGTGATTGCGATTGCTGCTTCGGAAGTAGCGGTCGGACTTGGGTTGTTGATCGTTTGGCATAAACGCCACGGCAATATCGACCTTGATACTATGTCAACGATGAGAGGATAAAAAGCATGGAATTTTATTTATATCTTGCACTCTTTGCACCTTTGGCGGGTTCTTTGTTTGCATCGCTTTTCGGTGCATCCAAAAAGAACCTGATCGCAGGTTTAGTCCCGAGTTTACTGCTTTTTACTTCTTTTGTAAGCAGTACGATCCTTTTGGTTCATATCCTCTCGGGAGGGGAAGCGGTTCACGTCGAGATGATGACATGGATGGCTACGGGTGATCTTTATATCCCGTTTGGATTTTTAGTCGATGAAGTTTCGGTAACGATGATGATGGTCGTCACCATCGTTTCTACGGTTGTCCATTTTTACTCTATCGGGTATATGGATCACGACAAAGCGTTTAACCGTTTCTTCGCTTGGCTTTCTGCTTTCGTGTTCTCGATGATGGTACTTGTTATGAGCGACAACTTTGCAGGTCTTTTCATCGGATGGGAAGGGGTCGGTTTGTGTTCATGGGCGCTTATCGGTTTCTGGTACCACAAAGAGAGCGCAACTTGGGCTGCAAACGAAGCGTTTATTATGAACCGTATTGCCGACCTTGGCATGTTGATCGGTATCTTTTTGGTGTACTGGAACACGGGAACGCTTCAATACAACGAAGCGTTTGCCGCAATGCCTTCATTGGAAACCGACGTACTGGTTTGGACGGGTATTTTCCTTTTCATCGGTGCTATGGGTAAATCGGCGCAGTTTCCTCTGCATACGTGGCTTGCAGATGCGATGGAGGGTCCTACTCCCGTATCGGCACTTATCCATGCCGCAACGATGGTTACGGCGGGTGTTTATCTAGTCGTTCGTGCAAATCCGCTTTACGATATGATCCCTGAAGTCGGAATTTTTATCGCTTCTTTGGGTGCATTTGTTGCATTGTTCGCTGCTTCCATGGCGCTTGTCAACCGCGATATGAAAAGAATCATCGCATACTCGACCCTTTCGCAACTTGGGTATATGTTCGTAGCGGCAGGTTTGGGTGCGTACTGGGTGGCATTGTTTCACCTTATGGCACACGCGTTCTTTAAAGCGCTTTTATTCCTCGGTGCAGGAAACGTTATGCATGCCATGCATGATGAGCTTGATCCGTTTAAGATGGGTGGACTTAAAAAGGCGATGAAGTGGACGTTTATAATGATGACGCTTGCTTCAGTAGCTTTGGCAGGTATCTTCCCGCTTGCAGGGTTCTTTTCTAAAGATTTGATCTTGGAGGTTGCATTTATCGAGCACCATTACGTTATCTATTCCGTATTGCTCTTTACCGCAGGTTTGACGGCGTTCTATTCGTTTAGACTCGTAGCACTTATTTTCCACGGCGAAGAGAGATACAAACTCTTCGGCGTACATCCGCATGAAGCGTATAAATTTATGCTTATCGCTATGAGCCCGTTGTTGCTCCTTGCAATCATTGCAGGTGCATTTAAAATGACCTATTTTGAAATGGTTACGGCGGTGCTTCCGGCGACGGAATACCATGTTCACAGTGCAATGACTTATTGGATTATGACGATAGGAACACAGCTTTTTGTTATCTTGGCGATTGCGTATGCGTATAAAAAATATGCCAACTCCAACGTCAAAGTACCCGACGGTACATCAAAAATGGAAAACCGTCTTTGTTACAAAATTTTAAGCAACCAATACTATATCCCTTATTTTTACGAAGAGTATTTGGTAAAACCGTACCGTGAGCTATCTGCCG
>Ga0265294_10007850_pt1 | contig 12563 bp, 6 predicted proteins | sample MunlanPumphouse3_FD_192504 | JGI IMG/M metagenome (GOLD analysis project Ga0265294, IMG submission 192504) | Groundwater microbial communities from a municipal landfill in Southern Ontario, Canada - Pumphouse #3 | ecosystem: Environmental > Aquatic > Deep subsurface > Groundwater | place... | reverse complement strand
TGCGTCGTGGAACAAAGCTACACGCATGCCCACTTTTACCGATTTGTATTATACCACCAAAACACATATAGGCAACAGCAACTTAGAAGCCGAAAAATCAGAAGCTCTGGAAACGGGATTGAAGCTCTCAAATCACATTGTGAAAGCAAACCTCACTGCATTTTATATGAAAGGTCGCAACCTTATTGATTGGGTAAAACCCAGCGAAGAGGCTTTGTGGGAGAGTCGTAATCATTCCGAAATTGACAAAATAGGAGTTGAAACAAATTTCCAATTCAACTTAAGAGAACTGTTAGGGCAATCATTGCCTTTTCAAAGTTTAAACTTGGGTTATCTCTATTTGGATCAAAATATGGTGGATGATGAATTGATTTCGAATTATACTCTCAACCATTTACGACATAAGTTTACCGCCAACCTGCAACACGATATTCTGCGCAACCTCTCTCTGTCGTGGAACTTCCGTTGGCAGGAACGAACAGGATCGTATTTGAAATACGAAGATTTGAAACCAACAGAAATCACTCGCTACAAACCGTTTAGTTTGTTAGACTTAAAAATCAATTATAAGCTACGCAACACCAACCTTTATGCCAACATCAACAATCTGTTCAATACCGAATATTTCGATTTGGGCAATTTGCCTCAACCGGGTATTTGGATGATGGCGGGGGTGAATTATATAATTCGATAAACATAAAAGAATCAAATAGAAAAACTTATAATTTACGATATAACCACGCGATACAATCGCGCGGCAGCATATGTTACAGAACATTTTAAATTCCCTTTGCGTACTTAGCGTCTTTGTGAGAGAAGATATATTCGCTTCGCGATGCGCGCGAGTAAAACCCTTTTGAATTACTTACCCGTCTTCACCGGGAACGCAGGCACCGGAGCCAATTTCACCGGATTCTTTCTCAAATCTTCCAGAATAACTTCAATTGCTTTATTCAATTGTGCATCAACACCTTTGTATTGCTCAGCGGGATCATTTTCGATAATAATATCGGGTATAACTCCTGTTCCTTCAACTATAAATCCTTTCCCATCCTTATCGAATGGAGCATAAGATGGAGTCACAATAGAACCTCCGTCAATCAGAGGGATTGTGCCACTATAACCTACAACACCGCCCCACGAACGTGTTCCAATAGTTGTTCCAATTTTGTTTACTTGGAATCGATAAGGGAACAAATCGCCATCGGATGCCGAATATTTATCCAATAATGTTACTTTCGGTCCCACATGCATCCCTACGGGATTGGGATCGCCTTCTTGTTGTCCGGTATGCATCGTCAAGTAGGTCAACTGACGCATCAATCTTTCGATAATCATGGGCGATACATTTCCGCCACCGTTGCCTCGCACGTCAATAATTAATCCTTCTTTTCTCAATTGAGGATAATAATATTTCGCAAACTCGTTGAGACCTTCCACACCCATATCGGGAATATGTAAGTATCCTACTTTACCGTCTGTCTGTTTGGTTACTTTATCGATATTATCGTGAATCCACTTGTTGTAATAGAGTGACGATTCGTCAGCAATGGTTTTCACCAATTCTTTTCGGCTGCCACTTTTCGATGCTTTATCATTTACTTCCAACATTACTTCAGTGTCTGCTTTGCCAACAAGAAGTGTAAATAGATCGTCCGTTGTTGTGGTTAGAATTCCATCGATAGAAATAATATAATCACCTTCGTTTACATTCACCCCAACAGCTCTCAATGGGGATGCGAGACTTTTGCTCCAATTCGCTCCTTTCAGAATCTGATCAATTCGGAAATAACCCGATTTATCGCGACTAACTTTTGCGCCTAAAAGTCCTGTTTTGATACGCTCCGGTTCAGGCTTCTCCCCATTTTGAGAATAGGCATGTCCCACGTTCAGTTCGCCAATCATCTCTCCGGTGATATATGCAAGATCACTGCGATGAGCAATATAAGGCACCAACTGATTGTATTTCTCATACACATCCTCCCAATTAACACCGTGCATTCCCGGATCATAAAAGAAATCACGCATGTGTCGCCACGCTTCGTCATACATTTGTTGCCACTCAGCTTTCAAATCGACATTTACTTTCATTTGTGAAAGATCAACGGGTTTTTCGATCTCTATCTTAGTGGTTGGCAAGTCCATTACTTTCCAATTTCCACCCATTCTCACCAGCATCTTTTTGCCGTTGGGCGATAGTGTAAAGTTTATATTGTCTCCCAGTTCAGTCTCCTTCTTTTCTTTGAGATCATATACTTTCATTTTGCTTCCGCGATCGGATGAACTCATTGTATTGTAATAGATTTTGTTATTGACACCCGTCACTCCATAGTAGTTGCCGGGAGAAACCGGAAGTGCCAACACGCGATCCTGAATTCCATCGAGATCGATTTTCACAGCAACAACTTTGTCTTTATTATCGGTAGTTGTATCTTTCTTCTCTTCATCGCCTATTTTCACAACATCATTTTCGGGAGCAAAAGGCGAAGGTGTCTCTTTAGCAAGAGTTATCATATAGATACGACTCATATCTACATATACATGATTCCACTCAGTTTGACTATACACAGGATTGAAATCGCGTGCCGATGTAAAGAGTAAATACTTTCCATCACGGCTGAACGAAGGTCTGGATGAATCGTACCATCCTTCGGTCACTTCGTATGATTTTTTGTCGTCTAAATTGTAAAGTCTTATCACAGTCATATCCGCTTGCGGACGCGTATAAGTAATCCATTTACTGTCGGGCGACCAGTTGTAACTAAATTGAGTTGACCGATCAGATGTTTCAATAACGGTAACTTTTTTTGTATCGATATCAATATAGGATAGTTCGCGGTTCTTGTTATGGAAGAGAATCTTTTTACTGTCAGGCGACCAATCAAGGTTAAAGATGTAGGTTTTATCTCCATTTGTCAATTGCACGGGCTTTTCACTTCCATCTTGATTCATCAAATAGATTTCGAACTCACCCGTTGCGTCAGAAATATAGGCAATGTGTTTGCCATCGGGCGACCACTGTGCATTTCTCTCGTTAATGCCCGAAGTGGCGGTAAGATTATGTGTAATTCCATTGGATGCAGGAACCGACCACACATCGCCCCTTGCGCTAAATACTATTCTCTCGCCATTGGGCGAAAGTGTGCCACTGCGAATAATTTTAGATGCATCTTTCCAATCATTGCGCGCCCATGGTTGATCGTTGGCAATATGGATAGTCAGTTTTTTCGATTCTTGAGCTTTTACATCGAAGAGATAGATGTAGCCTCCCTTTTCAAAAACAATGTACCTGTCGCTGTGCGATGGGAATTTGATATCGTAATCGGTAAAATTGGTTACTTTCCGAGTTGCCTTCATTTCTGTGTCGTATGCAAAAAGATTCATTGTTCTATCGCGGTCAGACAGATAATAAATCTCATTGTCAATCCACATGGGGATAATATCTTGTGCAGGATTATCAGTTATTTTTTCCACGTCACCCGACTTAAAGTCGTATACTCTGATGTCGTCAGCCATTCCCCCTCGATAGTACTTCCAAGTGCGGAATTCTCTGAATACCCAATTGAAAGCAAGCTTTTCTCCATTGGGAGAATAGGAGCAAAATCCTCCATCGCTCAATGGGATTTCTGTTGAAAGACCGCCCGAAGTGTCTACGGAATAGAGTTGTCCACGGAAATCGTTGAAAGAATGTCTTCTTGATCTGTAAACAATGTTCTTCCCATTGGGACTCCATGTCATAACAATATTGTTTGGTCCCATTCGATCGCCAATATCGTCACGACCAAGTGTGGCCGTATAAGTTAAGCGCACCGGAACTCCACCCGATGCCGGGACTTTAAACACCTCGGTGTTGCCATCGTATTGTCCCGTAAAAGCAATTTCAGTTCCATCGGGAGAGAACTTGGGAAACATCTCATAGCCATTGTGAGATGTCAATTTGCGGGCAATGCCACCATCTATACCAGTTGTGTAAAGATCACCGGCATAAGAAAAAACAAGTTGGTTTCCTGAAACGGTCGGAAATCTTAATAATCGGGCTTCTTCTTGTGCTGTAAGCTGCATTGAAGCTACCACAAAGAAGAGTGTGATTAGGGTAAAGATTTTTTTCATGATTAAATGTGTTTTGATTAATATCTTTGTTATTTGTTTTATTTTATTCTGTTTCGCTATTGCTGGCGCTAATATAATTGAAAAGTGAAAATTGAAAGTTGAAAAATGTCATTCTCCATTTTCAATTTTCAATTGCTTTAACTTATTCTCCCCCAATCATACTTATTCCCCATCAATCGGTTAAGTTGCCTTTTTAGCACAGCATGCTCAGGCAACTTCAGCTCAGGATCTTTCTCAATAATTTGCTCCGCAACTTCGCGTGCGTGATAAAGAATTTTACTGTCTCGCACCAAGTCTGCTATCCGTAAATTGAATGGAATTCCACTTTGTTGAGTGCCTTCCAGATCACCTGGACCCCGCAATTTAAGATCTGCCTCAGCAATGATAAAGCCATCGTTGGTCTCCGTCATTATCTCCATACGCTTACGCGTATCGCTCGAGAGTTCGTAGGGAGTAACCAAAATGCAATAAGATTGATCGGCTCCGCGCCCTACTCTTCCGCGCAATTGATGCAATTGTGACAAACCGAATCGTTGAGCGCTTTCGATAATCATCAACGATGCATTTGGGACATCTACTCCCACTTCAATTACTGTTGTGGAGACCATAATCTGTGCTTCATTAGCTACAAACTTACGCATCTCTTCTTCTTTTTCAGCAGGTTTCATTCGCCCGTGCATTTTGCAAATTTTATATTCAGGAAATAGCTCCGATATCCTCAAGTAACCATCCTCCAGATTTTGCAAATCTATTTTTTCGCTCTCTTCAATCAAAGGAAAAACAATATATGCCTGTCGTCCTTTTTTTATTTCATTGCGTAAAAACTGATACATCGCTCCACGTTTCTGTTCGTAGCGATGCCCTGTTTGCACAGGTTTTCGTCCCGGAGGTAATTCATCAATCACTGATACGTCCAAATCGCCATATACGGTCATTGCCAAAGTTCGCGGGATGGGCGTTGCAGTCATCACCAAAACATGAGGTGGACGATCGTTTTTTGACCAAAGCTTAGCACGTTGCGCTACACCAAAACGATGCTGCTCATCAATGACAACAAAACCGAGGTTTCCAAAATTAACTGTGTCCTCAATGAGAGCATGCGTTCCAATAAGGATATTTATCTCTCCTGCCAACAGCTTTGCGTGGAGAGTTTCGCGCTCTTTTTTACGAGTGGAACCCGTTAGAAGTGCTACGCTCACATCCATATCGGCTAACGTTTTTTTGAAAGTCTCAAAATGCTGACTGGCAAGGATTTCCGTTGGAGCCATCAGGCATGCTTGGTAACCGTTATCCATTGCTATAAGCATCATCATAAGTGCAACCAATGTTTTTCCGCTTCCTACGTCGCCTTGCAACAATCTATTCATTTGCTTGCCTGATGCGGTGTCGCCTCTAATTTCTTTGATTACTCTTTTTTGAGCATTAGTCAACTCAAATGGCAAATGCTTTGCATAAAATGAGTGAAGATAATCACCCACTTTACTAAATACAAAGCCATTAAGTTTCGCTTTTCTATTGGCAGAATATTGTAAAATATTAAGTTGAATAAAAAACAACTCTTCAAATTTCAGTCGAAACTCAGAGTCACGCAGCAAAAGGGGGCTTTTTGGGAAATGGATATTCTCCAATGCATCATGTAGAGGAATTAATTTAACTGCATCAATTACATTCACAGGAAGCGATTCCGGAAGTCGCTGACGCAGCATTCCAAATGCACTTTCCATCATTTTGTTGAGCCTCTTGGAATTGATGTAATTCCTTTTCATTGCCTCGGTGGTATTGTAATAAGCAAATAACCCTTCGGGTCTGTAGTCAGCCGAGGGAGAAACCTCAATATCCGGATGAGCAATGTTGTATTTGTTGTTGAAAAGAGAAGGTTTTCCAAAAACAATGTATTCTACGTTGACTTTATATTTACTTTCGATAAAACGGATTCCCTGAAACCAAACTAAGTCTACAAATCCGGTACCATCTGTAAAGTGAGCTACCAAACGCTTTTTTCTTCCCTCTCCAAAAGTTTCAAAAGCCGTAATCCTTCCTTTTAGTTGTACATAGGGCATGGAGCCCTCAATTTCGTGCACATAAAACAACCGACTTCTATCCACATATCTATAAGGATAATAGCGAAGCAAGTCTTCCAACGTAAAAATATCTATTTCTTTGTTGAGAACACTTGCTCGCTTAGGTCCCACACCGGGAACAAACTGTATATCGGTTTGTAGAATATTCAAATTGATAGTTTGATTAATGCAATACGATAGTTTATCTATTTAGTGTTTGCAAGAAAATGGCAAATACTATTTAATTCTTAAGATGATTAGCGAAATCTTATTTAATGTCTACCAGAGACTGTTTCAAAAACGAGAGTAACGTGGTATTTGCCCTTTCTTGCAAAAACTACTTACCATGCAAACAAAGGATATTGACACATAATAGAATTTACTTTTTCTTTTACTGTTTGAATGTTCTTGTCGTTATCATAATTTGAAAGAACGGAGTCTATCATTTCAACTATCTCTTCCATAAAGTCTTCTTTTAAACCTCTTGTGGTAAGAGCCGGAGTTCCAAAACGAACACCTGAAGTTTGGAATGGACTGCGACTATCAAAAGGCACCATATTTTTGTTGGTTGTAATATCTGCTTCTACCAGACGATTCTCTGCCATCTTTCCTGTCAAATTTTTGAATTTTGGTCTCAAGTCTACCAGCAGAGAATGATTGTCTGTTCCACCGGACACAACCTTGTAACCTTTGTCCATAAATGCTTTTGCCATAACAGAAGCATTCTTTTGCACTTGCTTCTGATAGGTTTTGAATGAATCGTCCAATGCTTCATGGAAACCAACTGCCTTGGCAGCAATCACATGTTGGAGTGGACCGCCCTGCATTCCCGGGAAGACAGCTGAATCTAACATGGCAGACATCATCTTCACTTCTCCTTTGGGAGTTTTCATCCCCCATGGATTTTCGAAGTCTTCTCCCATCAGAATAATTCCTCCGCGTGGTCCGCGTAATGTTTTGTGTGTGGTGGAAGTAACAATGTGTGCATATTTCAAAGGATTTTCCAGTAATCCGGCAGCAATCAATCCGGCAGGATGTGCCATGTCAACTAAGAATATTGCACCCACTTTATCAGCAACTTTCCTTATACGTGCATAATCCCATTCACGAGAATAGGCAGAAGCGCCTGCAATAATCATTTTCGGACGTTCTGCAATCGCAACAGTTTCTAATTGATCATAATCAACCTGCTCCGTATCCTTTCTCACGTTGTATTCTAACGCATGAAACATTATTCCCGAGAAATTTACGGGTGAACCATGCGTCAAATGTCCTCCGTGAGAAAGATTAAGTCCCAATATTTTATCACCTGCTTTCAGGCATGCCAAAAACACGGCAGCATTTGCTTGCGCACCTGAGTGTGGCTGAACATTTGCCCACTCCGCATCAAAAAGTTTCTTCAATCTATCGATTGCCAATTGCTCGCTTTGATCAACTATTTCGCAACCTCCATAATAGCGTCTTCCGGGATATCCTTCAGCATACTTGTTGGTAAGTACGGAGCCCATAGCATCCATTACTTGTTGGCTAACAAAGTTTTCGGAAGCAATTAGTTCAATCCCTTTAAGTTGACGTTGTTTCTCTTTTTCTATAAGATCAAAAATACGTGTATCTCTCTTCATAATGAACGATTTTAATGTTTTTGCTGTAAAGTTTATATCCTACAAATGTAATGAAGTTTGTTCAAAAAAAGAATAAATTTATTTGATAACTGTTTCAAAATTATTCCAATTGTATTAAATCTGTCATTTAAAAAGGAGATGGAAAAAATGCACCTGATTTTATCTTTTAAATTAAAAGAGAAAAATATTTAAATGAAACACTTTTACCCCTATATTATTGTAAGAATGTTTATCTTTGTTAGATAAGAATCTAATACAAATACTATAAGAGAATTAAATTTAAACCTTTTACTATTATGGATAAAGAACAATTGAAAAATTCAGGCTTTGCCACACAAGCCATTCACGGCGGACATCAACCCAATCAGTTTGGTGCTTTGTCTGACCCAATTTATCAAACCTCTGCTTTCACTTTTGAAACAGCAGAACAAGGCGGACGCCGCTTTGCGTTGGAAGAACCCGGATATATTTATTCGCGACTGGGAAATCCGTCATGCAACTCGGTGGAAGAAAAAGTTGCCCTGCTGGAAGGTGGAGAAGCATGCGTTTCGGCAGGATCCGGAATGGGCGCAATAACATCAGCTATTTGGGTATGCGTAAAGCAGGGTGACCATATTATTTCTTCAAAAACATTATATGGCTGCACTTTTGCTTTTTTGAGTCACGGCATAACCCGATATGGAGTTGAGGTTACTTTTGTGGACACACGGAATCCTGAAAATGTGAAAAATGCAATGCGCCCAAATACAAAGTTAGTCTATTTGGAAACCCCTGCCAATCCAAATATGAACATTACCGACATTAAAGCTGTGGCTGACGTAGTGCATCAACAGGACGATTGTATCTTGATGATTGACAACACATTTTCTACACCCTATATTACTAAGCCTTTGGCTTTGGGAGCCGATGTAGTGGTTCACTCTGCAACAAAATACCTCAACGGACATGGAGATGTGATTGCCGGTTTTGTAGTTGGAAAAGAAGATTACATAAAGCAAGTACGCTTATTGGGAATAAAAGATTTAACCGGCGCAACCTTAAGCCCTTTCAATGCATTCTTGATTTCCAGAGGATTAAAAACTCTTGAAATTCGCATGGAAAAGCATTGTGCCAACGCACAAAAGGTGGCAGAATTTTTAGAAGATCATCCTGCGGTAGAAAATGTGTTATATCCCGGACTGCCTTCTTTTCCACAATATGAATTAGCAAAACAACAAATGTCTTTGCCCGGTGGAATGATTGCGTTTGAAGTAAAAGGTGGAATAGAAGCAGGTAAGAAATTATTGAACCGCCTCAAAATGCTTGTCATATCCGTTAGTTTGGGCGATGCAGAAACATTGATTCAACATCCTGCCAGCATGACACACTCGCCCTACACACCCGAAGAACGAAAAGCTAGCGATATTAGCGATGGTTTGGTACGTATTTCTGTGGGATTGGAGAATGTAGAAGATATTATCGCTGATCTCAAGCAAGCTTTGGACTGATTAATTCATCAAATTTGCTTAGTTTTTGGCTAAAAAAACATGACATAATTCTGTATGGCTTAATAAACCTCCATGGGTCTCTTATTTTTTTCGCTTCTGATAATTTTTGAAGTCAAATTATGTGATTTTCGGGCATGCTCCACCCAATCAGTTTTATGGTTTAAACTTAACGAAGATATTGTAGAATTAAGACGTACAGAGTTTATGTTGTGTTATTGTTCCCTTTATGCTATCCTTGTATGCACCAATAGACTTTAAAAAAAACAATCAAATCATTGAAAATGTTGAAACAACTTGCTTAGTGAACAATATTATGAAGATAGAGTCGTACATCATTAAACATTAATTCAACCCATAAACAAATAGGTTATGTCAACTTTCATGAAAACGCTTGAGCGAAACCCCATTGCAACCATTTGTCTGTTCACGGCCATCATGCTGTTGCCTCACCTATCCTCGCTTCAGGTGAGTATTATGGAAGCTCGAAACTTTGTTACAGCCCGAGAAATGATCACCGATGGCAACTGGTTACTCACCACCATGAATGGAGAGCCACGGTACGAGAAACCTCCGCTGCCCACGTTGTTGACAGCCATTTCGGGTCTTGTTTTTGGAAGTAAAAATCTTTTTGGCTTGCGACTGCCGGCGGTATTGCTCATTATGGTAATTGGCTGCTACGTGTACTTATTGTCCAAAGCCATGTTAAAAGACCCTCTTCACAGCCTGACCAATGCCTTAATTGCTATCACCTCATTTTATATATTTGGCATTATCATAGAGGCTCCTTGGGATATCTTTACGCATGGTTTTATGTTGGTAGCCATCTATCATCTTTTTTTGCTGTTTAAGAGTAGTAGATATGTCTGGAGAAATGCTTTAACAGCTTCTCTATTTATAGGTTTTTCCTTTATGAGCAAAGGACCCGTCTCCTTTTATGCGCTACTTCTCCCCTTTTTAGTAGCTTATGGATTTACCTATAAACAGAGCCGGTTAAAAGCAAAATCAATCCCATTGCTGGTAAGTATTGCGTTGGCTATTTTGTTTAGCGTGTGGTGGTATCTCTATGTGCGCCTACATGACCCGGAAACATTTATCGCAGTTACCAAAGAAGAGACGAGTAACTGGACGAGCTATAATGTGAGACCTTTTTATTACTACTGGAGTTTCTTTATTCAGAGCGGACTGTGGAGTATTCCGGCGTTTATCGGTCTGCTTTATCCTTACCTGAAAACAAGAGTTGTCAATTTAAAGGCTTACCGATTCAGTTTGTTGTGGACACTGATTGCTGTTGTTTTGCTTTCACTCATCCCCGAAAAAAAGTCGAGATACTTGATGCCGGTACTTATCCCCTTGGCTATAAATACCGGATTTTACATCGAATATCTGTTTCGTGAGTTTAAAGGGTTACACAAAAAAAGAGAAACACTCCCCGTATTCTTTAATTTTGGATTCATCGCAACAGTTGGTATCCTATTTCCGCTGGTTGGCTATTTTTTGCTTAAAAACTATCTGCCGGGGAGTTGGGGATATTATCTGGCAGCTTCGGTGGTTTTACCTCTAACCGGTATATCCTTAATGGTGCAACTCAAAAAGAGACGGATGAAACGGGTCTTTTTTCTTACCATTCTCACATTTGGACTATTGCTGACAGCTTTAGCATTCACATTTTCAAAGAGTTTAACCAATCCGGGAATCGACCCTTTTGCTTCATTAAAGAGACACGCTGCCCAAAGAGATTTAAAAGTGTACGGCTATGATTATGTTCCGCCAGAAACTATCTGGCATTTTGGGGATAAAATCCCCGTCATTAACAGTAATGCTTCACAATTAAATTATCCAGATGAGCAGACGTTTATACTTCTCGCACCCCTTGATAACAAGCTGAAAGAAGACTCATTAATAAAGGCACAATATAATGCAGAGGAGTTGGGTACATTGGATTTAAATTTAATTCAGCCCGAATTCCGGGACTTTAATCCTAGAAAAGCAAGTAAATATTATCTGCTGACCCCAAAAAAATAAGTCTCTCTTTAAGTATCCGCAATTTGGTTATCGATTTAGTCCCTATGTAATGAAATAAGTTGACTGTTTGAAACGAAGCTATTTTATTCGTTAACGCCTTGAAAATTCTGCGAATAGCGGGCTATTTAATAAATTTCCAAGGAAATTAAAGGACAAAAGAGCAAGTTTAAAGCGCCAAGTTATTTAGGCACAAACTCTTAACGCAAAAAGAAGGCGATCGCAATCACTCTATGTTTTAGATAAAGTGACGCTGACTTCCACCTTTTCCTTATTAAAGTCTGCCAGATTATAAAGTGAAGATTGAGAGAATTTGGAGCTGTAAATATTGAAATCCGAAGGATTAATTCTATTTTTGCTTATGGGAATTTTTTTGCGTTTCTTACTATCCAAATATGCTATATATCAAAGGGATAGCCAAAAGACGTCTCTTTTATTTATTTTCTTTATCTATATTTACTTTGCTGCATCTTTTAAAAGATGTTAAACCTATATTTTCAAAAACTATATGTTTTTCAACATGTTTAAATGTTGCATCAAATTTAATTTTTATATGACACATCTATACTATATTTTATATGAAATCGCAAAAATCAGACATAAACTCACCCTCCAAATCAACTAACAATAACTTAAAGCCTTTTCAGGAATTAATAAGGGAATTAGAAGTAAAGATGAAGTTAGTTTTTCATGATCGCGAAGATATTAATAAGCTGGCAGGCAAAAGAGGTCTAACACCATTTGTATTGCGAGAAATCATGTCAGTCAATCCTCTTTCTATTGCAGTACCCAAAGAGTATGGAGGGCGAGGAGCCATAACACATGAAACAATTAAATTACTTTCAACAGCATCCTATGAATCACTTGCTCTTTCACTGATTTTTGGAATTAATACAGCTCTGTTTTTGCAGCCGGTTGGCAAATACGGACATGAAGATGTAAAGGCTTCCGTTTTTAAGAACTTTTTAGAACATCAAACCATGGGTGGCTTAATGATTACCGAACCCGATTTTGGGAGCGATGCATTGAGCATGCAAACACATTACACTGAAAAAGATGATAAATTCCACTTGAAAGGAACAAAACATTGGGCCGGACTAACCGGATGGGCAGATTATTGGATTGTTACAGCAAGAAAAAAAATTCAAATGGGTCATTTACAACGTGACCTTGATTTTTTTGTAGTCGATGTAAACTCCCCCAATCAAAAAATTGTGGTAGAAGAAGTTTTTGAAAACTTAGGTTTATATGCCATACCTTATGGA
>Ga0265294_10007849_pt1 | contig 12564 bp, 9 predicted proteins | sample MunlanPumphouse3_FD_192504 | JGI IMG/M metagenome (GOLD analysis project Ga0265294, IMG submission 192504) | Groundwater microbial communities from a municipal landfill in Southern Ontario, Canada - Pumphouse #3 | ecosystem: Environmental > Aquatic > Deep subsurface > Groundwater | place... | reverse complement strand
CGTGGGTTACCTTTTGTAGTAAATTTAATACTTTTTGTTATTGGCGCAATTTTCACTTACTATTTAGCTATCGTTCTTGAAAGAAAAAATCACAAAGAAGTGAAGTTTAGCGAAGAATCGTTGAAATGAATCAGGATTTTTAAAAATCCTAATTTGAGAAATAACATATTTCAAGAGGAGGAGATTAATATGTTGAATTCAAGTGAAGAGGCTTCTCCCAAACCAAGGTTAGGTTTTCTTTTAAGGAATGCAAGATTGTTGTCGAAAATGAAAAAGGTAGATAAAGAAGAGATAGAAAAATTTGTTAATTCTATCGAACGTTTCAATCGTTGTGTTGTCCCAGATTTTGAAGAAACCGGTGGACCAATGGAAGAAGGTATGATTTATTTAATGTTTAATTCTGAAAATGGTATGATGCCTATAGACAGTGTTTTTAGACTGTTCTGGGTCAATTCTCCTCAGCTTCGTTTTTCATTTTTAGATTCTTTTTTCATTTCAACGAAATTTACATCTGGAAGATGGGAGAAAAAATTTTCTAAAGCTATTTTCCAGACGTCGAAACACAACTTTCATCAGGAAGTACATGTCGATGAATTTGAAATGATATTTGATGGCGAAATTTCTACAGGATATTCCCTGTATTTCGTTGATAGAAAAAATAACATTTCTGGCCATCTTAAATATGATCCATTAGAAGATGGCGTGATTACATACTTTAACGGTAAGATGGCACTAACTCCTTCTATTGCTCAAAAGGCATACGATATCTTTGCTATTAAGGTAACTGGAAAAATAGAAGTTCAAGGAAAAGAAATTGAAATAAAAGATGGTCGGGGTATTGTTGAACACAGTCTTGGTATATTTTCTGGATACAATATTCATTGTTGGAGATGGTTGAATTTGCAATTTCCAGAGGGTACCCTTCATCTTTTCCATCATCCTATTACAATGGGAAAAGAGGGGATAATAGAAGCTGGGGAAGGAGCTGCCTTAATGGAAGGAAAATGGTACCATTTTTTGCGCGATGAGTTTAAAATCGAAGAAATAGAATATGTACATGATGAAACAATTAATACGGAAATACCTGTGAAGTGGAGAGTTGTTGGTGAACCTTTTGATTTTATTGTAAAAAAGAAAACTCATCTTTCATGGGGAGGTAATATAGGTCCAACTAATGAGTATATAGCTAATTATGTACTTGAAGCAGATGGAAAATGGAAAGGAAAAGAAACTAAAGGTAGTGGTACAATGGAATATCTGTTTCACGTTTAGATTTTTTTTAATTTTGCTGGATATAGAATTTTTCATATTAAGCATAAAAAAGGCGCTTATTTTGAGGTAAATAAATTTATATAATATGAATTTTAGTTTTAAAACAATAAAAATGAAAGTATCTTTTTCAACTCATCTTCTCGAGATTTCCAAATATCCATAAAAATAAAGAAATTGAAGGTTTTTTTGAAAGAAGGAAAAAGTTAATGTGATATAAAATATGGGTAAAAAAGTGAGGCGAGAAGATTATGAATGAAAAGTCTTATCGTAAAACACGCCCTCTTCTGTATGCTTTAGGAATGCTTGGTACGATGATTCCAGGCCGCATGATAGATACTTTTTTAGTGTTTTTTTACAATATTGAGTTGGGAATACCTTTAGCTAAGATTTCATTAATTACACTTTTTGCTACCATATGGGATGCTGTTAATGATCCTCTTTTTGGATATCTTTCCGATCGTACCCGAACAAAAATAGGAAGACGAAAACCTTGGATGATCGTAGGAATGCCTTTGTTTTGTTTATCTTACATTATGTTGTTTTCTCCACATAAACTTGTTCAAAACACTACTTCCCTGATTATTTATTTTGCATTTTTTTCTATTCTTACAGAGACCTTAAGAACTATTATAGATGTTAATTATTATGCCCTATTTCCAGAATTATTTATTGAGGAAAAATCTCGCACGCATGTTAATGCTTTAAGACAAGCTTTTCAAATTGTTGGTATGATAATTGGAGTAACGCTAGCTCCTATAATGATTCAAACATACGGTTATACAATAACCGCCACTTTCATGGTATTAATAGGAATGTTTTTTTACGCAATTGCTACTTTTTCTTCCCATGAAAGACCTGAATATACGGAGAGTCAGATCCCCTCTTTAAAAGAAACTCTAAAAGCAGTGGGAAAGAATAAAAATTTTTGGGCGGTGGGTTTCTCTAACTTCTTTTTTCAAGCTTCGTCCGCTCTTTTATTGCTCAGTATCCCTTATTTTGTAAAATATGCATTAGAACTAAGTGAAGGGAATGCAGCATTTTTAACTGCCGCGGTTTTTGTTTCGGCAATTCCTGCTATGTTTTTATGGACATGGCTAATTAACAAGTTTGGATCGTTGAAAACTTGGAGGGTTTCATTGATTTTCCTCGGAATATCACTTGTTCCGTTTCTTTTTGTGCACACATTAATTGTGTCTATGGTGGCTGGAATTTTTACTGGAGTTGTATTAGCTGGTGTCATTATTAACATAGATCTTGTCTTTTCTAAAGTCATAGATATTGATTCGAAGGTTTCGAACCTTAGAAGAGAAGGTATGTATTTTAGTGCCCTTCAATTTATTGTCCATTTATCAGGATTAGCAAAAAGCTTGGTTTTGCTATTAATTGCGGCGATATTTGGGTTTGTTGATGCAAATAATCCAGGGACTCATCCAGATATTGCATCTCGTTTTATGGTGTCTTTCTTTCCTGCCGTTTTAATGCTTGTTGCCTTTATTATCTCTTTTTTTGTAGATTTCAATGATTCAGACGTTCAAGATTTAGATAATGAGACTTCTTCTTAGAATAAGATTTTATAATTTTATAAAATTAAAGTAAAAATTCCCTGCTTAAGCAGGGAATAATTTTAAATATGAATAATTAGATATTAAAATGGAAAAGTGATTTTGGGTACTTCAAAGGCTCCTATTTTGCTTGGTTCTGAAGGTACTTCTAATTCACCTTGTTTTATTAGATAATTTAGATATTCGATTTCAGCAAAAAATCTTAAAGGAACCATGCTTCTTGTGTATTTCATTGGAGTAATACTTGCTCCATCGTCTTTTAAGCCTAATCTTTGTAATCCTGAAGAGAATGTTCTTGCGGAAAGTGCGCTTCTTATTCCTTCAAACGCTGCGGTATCGACTCTTTTCATTGCAGAGGTTAAAACATATCCTGGAGCCATATGATCTTGATCAACATCTACACCTATTGCAAAATAATTTTTTCCTACTTCATAATATTTGTCAATTATTTTTTCTAAAGGGGCGTTTGATGGTAAACCTAAGAGTGAGGCTCCTTTTTCATGAGCTGCGCTAATTACTCCATTTCCTGTTGGACCTGCTGCATGGAATATAATATCTGCACCTTGTTCCATTTGAGTTAATGCCATGTTCTTTCCTAAAGCAGGATCATTGAATGTGTTTGCATATCCAGATAGGACTTGGACATTATCATTATGAATTTCGTTGTATACTTTAACACCTGCAAGATAACCAGCCTCAAATTTAGTTACTGCAGGTACTGCAACACCACCAACAAATCCAACTTTTCCAGTTTTTGTGGTTGATGCAGCGAGATATCCTGCTGCAAAGCTTGCTTCGTGTTCGTTAAAGACGTAGCAAGCAACGTTGGATGGTATGATTTGTCCAGGAGAAGGTTCTATATCTATTCCTATAAATTTTATATCAGGGAATTGAGGAGCTACATTAAAGAGAACGTCTGTCATCATAAATCCAACAGCAATGACAACATCAGAGTTATTTGCTGCACTGGTTAAATTTGGAAGGTAATCTGTTTGTTCTTTTGAAACGAGTACCTCAATTTCTATACCAAGTTCGTCTCTTGCTCTTAAGACACCTTGCCATGTTCCGTCGTTAAAGGATTTGTCACCGATTCCTCCTACGTCGGTTACCATAGTTGCTTTGAATGCAAAAGAAACTGAGAGTAGCATGACAACAGTTAACACCATACTGATTAACTTTTTCATGTTACTTGCCTCCTTCTAGTAATTATAATTGCAATCTGTAAGACAACCCTGTAAGTCATCTTACTTTTTTGGTTCTAGCTTCTATAAGAATATATTGTATGAATTTTACTTGTTATTTGTTATTTCATTTTTTCGTATTCTTCAGCAACTTCTATGAAAAATGTATCTAGATCTTCATTTACTATAAATGCAACCTTATCTTGAGGTAAGTATGAAGTTGAGACAGTCCCTTTTGTTACTACAACTATTTTTCCTTTGGTAAGCGAAGGTAAAAAAGCAGCTGGCATAACAGTTAATGATGAGCCAAGGACAAGTACTAAGTCTGAACGTGTCATTATTTTTTCTGAAACACCTAGATATTTTACAGGTTCACCAAAAAAGACGATGTCAGGTTTTATAACTCCTCCACATTTATCACATTTTGGTATGCTTTCTTGCTGCATTTTTTTGCTTAAGTCTGCCTGTGTGTAATGTTTTCCACATTTTAAACAGTAATTGTCCCAACATCCTCCGTGTATTTCGTATACTTTTTTTGAACCGGCTTTTTGGTGTAATGAGTCTATATTTTGGGTTATTATGCCTGAAAGTTTGTTTTCCTCTTCTATTTGAACTAGAAATTTATGCGTGAAAGTTGGTTCTGCTTGTTGAATCATTTCTAGAAAGGTTTTGTGAAATTTGTAGAATAAAGAAGGGTCTTCGTAGAAGTAATCTATATCAAATATGCTTTCGGGATTTTGTATGTTTGCTCTTGTGTATATTCCATTAGGTCCTCGGAAGTCAGGTATGCCAGAATTTGTTGACATACCTGCTCCACTTAATACAGCTATATTTTTCGATCTGTAAATTAGTTCTGCACATTTTTTGGCTAAATCTGTCATTTGTTGTCACCTCTATGTTTTACTACTTGTACCAAAGGGGGAGAGGGCTCCGCCCTGTTACCCTTTTAAATTCAAAAACGATAATTTGCAATTGCAACTTTTTGGTACTTGTACCGAGGGGAGAGGGCTCCGCCCTGTTACCCTTTTAAATTCAAAAACGATAATTTACAATTGCAACTTTTTGGTACTTGTACCAAAGGAGGAAGAGGGCTCCGCCCTGTTACCCTTTTAAATTCAAAAACGATAATTTACAATTGCAACTTTTTGGTACTTGTACCAAAGGGGGAGAGGGCTCCGCCCTGTTACCGTTATAAATTCAAAGACTTACTTTTAGAAAATCTTCATTTCTAAAGTCTTTATTATTTTGATTATTAGTTTTTAAATAGTTTAGAAGAGTTTTCGCTGCAATCATAGGTCCTTCTTCTTCAAAGCCGTTAATTCCTAGTTGAGTTCGTAATGTCCCAACTTTGACGCCATTTTCCATCATAGCTTCCATGTATTTTCTAGCAATCTTTTCGTGTTTGTCCTTTCTTTGCACTGCCCCAAAAGGATTTGCAAAGTAACTGTGGGTTAGTCCCTTTTCTGATGTGGTTCCTTTAGCAATTCTTGTTCCACTTGAAAATACTTTCAATGCTTTATCTATATCTTCAAAAAATTCAATTACTTCATGATTTTCGTCAACAGGTTCGTAATTGTTTGCATAAAAGAAAAAGTCTATTTTAGTTGGTTTTATTATTTCCTCATAGTTTGAATAAGGAACAATTACTCTTGCGTTTGTTTCATGTGGGTTCATAAATATGCTCCTATCCATAGTTGAGTATGCATATCCAGGTTGTAGATCATCGAGTCTTACAAATGCACCTGTTTCAGTTCCATATGCAACAACAGTACCGTCTTCTAAAATATCTAGTGAACCCATATCATCTATAATGATGTTAACTTCTGAAACTTGTTCTCTAATTCTGTTTAATGCTTCAATTGTTTCTGATTTTCCCGCGCCACTATCTCCAACAAGCATTATGTTATATGAAGTTTTATCTCTTAGTTTTACTTCTGCGAGTGCTCCGTGTATGGGAAGTCTACCTTCGTCTATTACAAGCAAGTTATGTATAGTTAAAATCATTTTTTTCATGTAACCAAAATAGTCAACGGAAGGGTCATTTCCTACTAGTCCTACATATGTTCCGTCATCTTCATGGTAAATTATTCCGTTAAAATCTTTTTCGTTTTCAAAGAAACTTTTGTCAATACCGAAAATATATATTCCGTCAGGCTTATCGGAATTTAATGTTCCAAAATTAGCAAATTCAAATAAGTTTGCGAGTCCTGCAGCTAAGGCAAAGTATTCTTTATGAACTACAACATATATAAGTTTGGTATGGACATAAATAGGAAATACTAACCATTCGTCAGTGTTTTTAATATCAACTTTATGTAGAATGGGTTTGTCTACTACCTTGAATAGTCCACTTCGTTTGTTTGAACGAGTATAGAAGATTACAGGAGGTTCTAATATAATACTCCAAACAAAGTACATATTGTATATGAAATCAGCGTTGTGAATCTTGGCTTGTGGTTCAAAGTCAATTTTGTCTAATATAAAATTGGCTTGTGCACCACTTGGTAGTTGCCTTAATATTTTAGTTCTTTTATCTGAAACATTGATGAGTATTTGTCTGTATGTTTCTAGTACTAAACTTTTTAAGTCGTAATTATTTTTTACTAGAGTTATTTGTTTATGAATTCTAGTTTTTGGATTTTCACTGAATGGGTCTTTTTTTATCATGAATCTATGCTTAGATCTCCACAGATTAAATGTGTTTTCAATAAACAACGTTAGAATTTGTCGGTACGGTACAAGTTTTGGAAAACTAAAATAAGAAGATGCATCTAGACTTTCTAGAGTATTAGCTGAGATAGCTAATAGTAGTTGAACAATTTGTTCAATATCGTACTTTTCAGCAATGTCTGTTTTTTCTGGGTTTTTTAAAAATAATTGAAAAAAGCTCTGAAAGCTGCTATGAGATTCTTCTGCATCGTTAATTAGCTCGATTATCAATTCTCGTAAATATTTGGAGTTTAATATTTGAGCGATGTTTGTGTATGATACTTCACCCGGAATAATTTTTGTTCTCTCAAAAAGCATAATTATACGCCTCCACTTTGGATATATATTGATTAACCCTCAATTGACAATATCTGAATTATATGAGCTTTCTCCAAAAATTTTTGAAAAAAGGTCTAAAACTTCTTTTAGTCCTTCTTTTGTTTTTGATGAGAAAGGTATATATATATAATCGCCGTAGACAGACAGGCTTTTTTTTATTTGTTCGAGCATTCTTTTTCTTTCGGATGTTTTTAGTTTGTCAACTTTTGTTAAAATAATAATGAAAGGTATTCCTAAATCTCTAAGCCATTCAATCATTACATAATCTAAATCTTGAGGTAAATGTCTATGATCTAATAGTAAGAATACCATATTTAGATTTAGCCTTTGATTGAAATATGCTTCAAGTAGTATGCTCCATCGTTCTTTTTCCTGTTTTGAAACTTTTGCAAAACCATATCCAGGTAGGTCTACAAAGTAGTATATGTCGTTTACTAAATAATAATTGATAGAACGAGTTTTACCTGGAGATGAGCTAACTTTTGCAGCATTTATTCCTAATACTGTATTTAAAAAGCTAGATTTTCCAACGTTTGATCTTCCTGCAAATGCAATTTCCTTTTTATCTAAGGGTGGAAGGTCTTTTGCTTCATATACTGTTTTTATTAATTTAGCATTGGTGATTCTCATGTCTTTCCTCCTAACTGTTATTTCTTGTTTTCTATTAAGGTTAGAGTGTTTATTTAGTAATTTATTTTTGAGAAAAAATATACTATCTCTTTGGGTTTATTATACTATATTTTCATTTTTTATTCTAATAACAAGGTAGTTGGCTATTGATCATGCATAGAATTTTTATCTTACTGTTGAAAATTTACCATTGTAAATTAATCCACCTAATATATATAACTTTTCCTTTATTTACTGTAATTTTTACTTGATTTTGGATTGCTTGATTGCTTATTCCTAAAGACTTGAAATTATTAATATTTTCATTAGTTAGGGGATATTTAAATCCTTCTAAAGTTAATCCTTCAACAGGTTCTCCTATTCTTATTATAGACCATGTTTCACCTGGTATTGCTTCTTCAATTTTTTCTTTATTAACAATTCCAACTTTTACATTTTCTTCAAGTATTACTGGATTTAGTTCGATGTATTCTGCTAAAAGGTATATAGATGCAATTTCTTGATCTATTCTGTTTCCAAATACGCATGAGATGACTACATCTTTTTCGTTTTTTTCTTTTACATACATTAAGGCTAATTCAGTATCAATTTCATCTTTTTCTCTTGGATAAGTTATAATTGTTGTTTTGTTTTCATGAGCCCATTGTATGTCTTTTGGATTTGCTGAGTCCAGATCTCCTATCAGATAATTTGGAGGGATATTCAACTCTCTATATATTTCTATTCCAGAGTCACATGCTATTGTTAATGATGCTTTATGGATTTCTTTTTTGTAAAAATCTAAAGAACTTCTTCTTTCAGCGCCTGATATTATATAGACTATTGTTCTCGCCTCCTGTTAGCAGTTATTTTTAAAAGACGCCCTTTAAGGGCGTCTTTATTTAGATTAATTTTTAACGGTGATGCTATATTTATAATTTTTTAATTTCTGCAAATGTTTTGTACATATTGTTAGCTATAAGAATGGGTGTTACATAGTAACTTGTATGGTCGATTGATAAGTCTCGGGCAGTTTTGTATACGATATATGTTCCGAGGATAGAGGCCTCTAGAGGGGTTAATCCTTGAGCCATGAATGACGCTATTACTCCTGATAATAGATCGCCAGAACCGCCTTTTGCCATGCTTGTGTTTCCTTCAACATTAAAAAAAGTTTTGACTCCATCTGTAATTATAGTAGTTGATGATTTAAAAACTATATTGGTGTTTATTTTTTTTGCAACGTCTTCTAATGAAAATATATCATTCTTTAGATTTTTATATATCTTTTGGAACTCGCCTACGTGTGGTGTTATTACACAATTTTTATTTAGTTTTACATTTTCTCTTAGAGTGACTATAGCATCTGCATCTAGTAAAATAAGCTTTGAGTCTAGATAATTTTCTATTACTTTTAAAACAAAATCAATAGCTTTTTCGGTCATGCCTGGTCCCATAAGTATAACGTTAGCTTTTTCAATATCTGGTCTAACAGTTGATATATCTTTTTCTTCAAAATAATCTTTTTTAAGCGATCTGTAGATAATAGAAGGTTCAATAGATAAAATTTGAGAGGAGTCACCAGGTGTTATTAATTTCACTAAACCTGCTCCACTTCTTTGTGCACCTATTGCGCTTAGAATAGGGGCACCAGGATATTTGGAGCTACCAGCTAGTATTAAAACCGTTCCAAATGTATATTTATGAGAATCTTCGGGTCTTTTAGGAAGTAATGTACTGCAAATTTTTTTGTCAATTAAATCTCTGTTTAAACTATTTAGATATTGAATATCAAAAGAAAGTGGTGCAACTTTTATTTGACCGCAATATTCTTTTCCAGGATTTAGCAGATGTCCAAATTTTAGAGCTCCAAAGGTAACTGTTTGATCTGCTTTTACTGCAACCCCTTTTATTTCTCCTGTGTCAGAATCTATTCCTGAAGGAATGTCAATTGATATAATTTTTGCACTTGATTCATTAATTTTTTCTATTACTTCTTTCATTTGTCCTTTAATTGTTCCTTTTAGTCCTAGACCTATTAGTCCATCAAGGATAAGATCATAATATAGATAATCAATGGGTTCTTCTCCATATTTATAGGTTGTTATGTCATACTTGTTTGCTATTTCTAGTTGTTTTTTAAAGCCTTCACTTCCTTCGGAAGGATCTCCTACAATTAAAAGTTCAACATTGTATCCCCGATTTTTTAGAATTCTTGCAGCAGCAATTCCGTCTCCACCATTGTTACCTTTTCCAACTACGGTTAAAATGGAAAATGGATAAAATGTTTCAGCTACATCAGCTACAGCAAATGCGGCTTGTTCCATGAGTGTTTCTTCAGATATTCCTTTCAATATAGTCGCTTCATCTAATTTTTTTGCTTCTGAAGAAGTAATTACTTTCATTTTTATCCCTCTCTATTTAAAAATTTTAACAAGCATGAATTGTATGATTGAGGATTTTGATACGATGCTTTGTATTTATTTTAGCATTGGTTTATTAGTACATTATTTGTTTATGTTTAAGATAAGACTATTTTTAGTACACATTTCTTCAGTTTTTGGACCATATGAGATGTAGTCAATATCGATTTCAGTTTTTTCTTCAATAAAAGATATAAATTTTAGAAAATTAATATCATTAGTATCTGACCAGCCATCAAGTTCTTCGTAAATAGGTTTTGCAACAAAAAAATCATAAGAGGAAGACGGAATATCTTTGATTTCTTCTTTTATTGAATATTTAGTACACACCTTTATTTTTTCAATTCCATTAAGAACGTCTGCTTTTGTAATTACTAAACCAGTCAATCCAGATCTAATTTTGGCGTATCTTAATGCTGGTAAGTCAAGCCAACCTATTCTTCGAGGTCTTCCTGTGGTTGCTCCGTATTCTCCACCTTTTTGTCTTAGAACTTCAGCTTCATCGCCAAAGATCTCGGTTGGGAATGGACCTTCTCCTACTCGGGTGGTATATGCTTTTAACACTCCATAAACATTATCAAGCTCAAAGGTAGAGAATCCAACTGATGAAACTCCATGAGCCATACATGAGGAGGAAGTCACAAACGGATAGGTTCCAAAATCGAGGTCTAATAAAACTCCTTGTGCACCCTCAAATAATACAGATGTACTTCTAAAAACTTTTCCCATTTCTATTGCACTAGCATAATTAACGTTGAGTTTTTCTAGTTTTCTTCTGGCATTGATTAAATAATTAAAAACTTCTTCTTTGGTGCTTTTTAGTTTGTTTCCATAGTAATTTTGTTTTAAGTAATATATATTTTCTAGTCTGTCTTCAAGTAATTTTTCATCAAATAAATAATATAGTTTTATACCTTCTCTTGATACTTTGTCAGTATATGCTGGGCCTATCCCTCTTTTTGTTGTTCCTATTGGGTTTCTTCTCATTGATTCTATAATTTCATCTTCTTCTTTGTGCCATGGGAGAACTAGAAATGTTTCTAGATCTATATAAAATCGGGAGGAAATACCCGGAAAATCATTTTCTAGGATATTAAGCTCGTCAACAAGTTTATCTAGATCTAATACCATTCCAGCACCTAAAAAACCTTTTGCGTCAGAATTAGGCTTTATTGAGGGTAGCATATGATTGACATATTTTTTATTCTGATAGTAGATTGTATGTCCTGCGTTTGCTCCCCCAGAAAATCGTACGATCCACTCATAATTATCAGAAAAGTAGTTGACAACCTTCCCTTTTCCTTCATCTCCCCATTGAGCACCAACAATAGCCATCTTTTCCATATTTTTTAGCACACAGTCGATATTTTAAGTTTAAGTGTGCACTCCTCCTTTCGTTAATAGTGATATCTTTCGTTATTTAGTATTTTGTTAATTCTAAAGAGCTGTTCTAATAAGATTAATGTCGCAAATTCGTGAGTAAAAGTTAGTTTTGATAGAGATAGTGTTTTGTTTGAATATTCAAAAATTTTTTGAGAATGACCTAAAGGTCCACCGATTATAAAATTGATATACTTTCTCCCACAAGTGCTTTTTATATTGTCATATAGATTTGCAAATTCTACAGAGGTTAAGCTATCTCCATTTTCGTCTAAGACAATATTATATGAATCAGGTAGGTATTTTTGGATCTTCTCGAAATCTTTATCTTTATAGTCTTTTTCGGGTATTTTGTTTAAATCTCCAGATAATGGGAGTTGAATGAGTTGAACCTTTTCATATTTACTGATCCATTTTAAATATTGTTTAGTACCATTTATTATATAGTTAGTTTTTAGAGGTCCTACTAGTATTATTCTTGTCATTTCTTTATTCTTTTGGGTTTTTAGATTTACATGGTTGACTATTCAATAATAATTTTTCTTCTATGGTAAATAGCTCTCCATCTAGGTTTCCAATTAGTGTTTTAAAAGAATTTAAAAAGATTTTTCCAGTTATAGGAGTTGGAAGTGAAACCCTTTCTATTTCACAACCAAAGTGTTGTATTACTTTTTGAACTTGGTTGTAGAGTAAATAAATTGAAATTTCTCCTTCTTTTGCGTTGATACTAATTGAAAATTTACCATTTTGTTTTCTTATTAAAAAAACGTTAACTGGTGCGTATAATGATAATTCTTGTTGTATCTGTTCAGCTAACCATCTATCTGTTGTGTTAATATGAAAATCAAGAGTTATTAAAAAGTCTCTTACTCCAATTATTGTTGCTCCCGCAGTAGGATGAGGTTTTGATGGACCATAATCTGGTTTCCATTCGGGTAGTTTCATCTTTTTTTCTAGAAATTCAAATTCACCTTTTCTTATGTTATTTATGTTTTGTCTTTCTTTATAACGTGCAGATTTTTCGTAAAGGTATACTGGTAAATTAAAATCATTAGAAATTTTTTGTGAAAGTTTTTCTACTAAATAGTT
>Ga0265294_10007847_pt1 | contig 12566 bp, 9 predicted proteins | sample MunlanPumphouse3_FD_192504 | JGI IMG/M metagenome (GOLD analysis project Ga0265294, IMG submission 192504) | Groundwater microbial communities from a municipal landfill in Southern Ontario, Canada - Pumphouse #3 | ecosystem: Environmental > Aquatic > Deep subsurface > Groundwater | place... | reverse complement strand
AAGGGGAATACGCATTTATGGATTTATCCTTAAATGCAACTCAATTATAGCACTTATGTAAGCGTTTGTAAAGCGATAAAATTAATTTAGTTTTTGCTAATTATTTGTAATTAAGAACATATTTAAGGGAAATCAAATTATATGAATATAAATTCATATTTATAAATTTTATTAAAACGATTCTATCTCGCTAAAAATACTACTTTTCTACAAACTTCTAGTGTATTTACAAGATGGCTTTGATGAAAACCCTGAACATGCAATGAACTTTTCACCTTTTCTATTATGTCTATATACTAGTGGTTTACCACATTCTGGACAGGCTTCACCCACTTCTTCAGCAACTTTCTTTTGATAGACTTTTGGCATTTCTTTATTAGCAGTTTCAATCAGTGGTTTAAAGCGGTTATAAAATCCATTTAATTCAATGGCTTTATCTTTTTGGCCACTAGCGATTAAGTCTAAATCCTCTTCCATTTGCGATGTATAATCAGTGTTAATGAATCCATCAAAATATTCATTTAGACTGGTTGAGGTTAGGGTGCCTAATTCGGTTGGTTTAAAGTAACCTTTTTCTTTCTTTACATAACCAACTGATGAAATCTTCTTGGTTGTTTCAGCGTAAGTTGATGGTCTACCTATCCCAAGTTTTTCCATTTCTTGAATCAAAGAAGATTCACTAAAACGTTTTGGTGGTTCTGTTTGATGTTCTTCATCATAAACCTTTTTAGCGGTTAATAGATCGCCTTGACTACCGTTAAAGGTATCATATTCTTCTTCATCATCAAAATAAGTCTTACGGTACCCATCAAATAAAGGAACTCTAAATGTCTTTATAAAGTGATGACCATTAGAGTCAAATGTAACGGTCTTTACTTCATCTAACCCTTCCTTCATTAAGTAGGCTAAAGTTCGATCATAAATAAGTTTGTATAATAAATACTCTTTGTTTTCTAAAAATGGTTTTACTGCTTCTGGTGTTAATTCAATATTGGTGGGTCTAATAGCTTCATGGGCTTCTTGGGCACTTTTAGATTTTTTAGAAGCTCTAGGCTTACCAACATAATCTTGACCAAAGGTGGCTTGGATGTAATCTTGAGTTTGATGTATAAAACCACTCGATAATTTGGTTGAGTCTGTTCTAATATAAGTAATCAACCCCATTAGTTCACCGTCAATCATAATCCCTTCATATAACTTTTGGGCAACACTATTAACCCCACTGGCATTCGTTCTTAAAAGCGGAATAGCTGCTTGTTGAAGTTTGGAAGTCGTAAAAGGGAAAGCTGGATAACGTTTTTGTTCATTCGTCGTTATCTCTTTTACGACAAAATCATTGGTTGTTCCTTTAACAATCTTAAGGGCTTCTTCCTTCGTTTTAATCTTTCTTTTAGCATTATGTTTATGGGCCGCTTTAAAGGTATCAAACTCTGCATAAATTAAAAAATAAGTTTCAGGAACAAACTTTTCAATTTCTACTTCTCGATCAACAATAATCTTTAAGGCAACACTTTGAACTCTTCCTGCACTAGATGATCCAATCTTTCTTTGAACCACTTTAGATAAGTCAAACCCCATTATTCTATCTAAAATTCTTCTTGCTTCTTGACTACTAACTAAATCCATATCGATTGGTTTGGGATGTTCCATAGCTTCTAAGACAGCCTTCTTAGTGACCTCATTAAAACTAACGCGATTCTTTTCGTTTGGATTTAATTCTAAAACTTGTGCAATGTGCCAAGCAATCGATTCGCCTTCTCTGTCCGGGTCGGTGGCGAGGATAACTTTTTTATTTTTAGCTTTTTCTTTAATTTGTTTAACAGTTGCATACTTGTTTGGAATCACTTCATATTTCGCTTCAAAACCATTTGTTATATCAACACCATAGCCACCTTTACCTTTAGTGGATAAATCTCTGATATGACCTTTTGACGCAATCACTTCATAGGAATTTCCTAAGTAGTTTTGAATTGCTTTTGCTTTGGTAGGTGATTCCACTATCACCAATGTTTTCATCTATTATGCCTCCTATCATTAGCATTATATGGTTGAAAATATCACTTGTCAACTTAATTTGCTTCAAGGTATTTCCATATATATTTATACAATATATATAATTATTCTTACTTAAAGAAGGAAAATAAAATGCGACGAATCGCATTTCACTTATGGATTAATGATGCCTTGTTCAATATATATATTATAGAGTATGTCAGGTCTATCGGTAATTATTCCATCAACCCCTAATTCAATTAATCTTAACATAGTTTCTTCATCATTAATCGTCCAATAGATGGTTGCCATATTATGACGCTTGGCATCTTCGATAATCCCCTTTTGTCCTAAATCAGTCATATCACTCGTCCCTTTTTTAATAAAACTATCTTTAATAGGAGACGGCAACAACTTAATGTATTTCGCGTAAGACTCGCCTAATTCTTGATAAACAGGAATGATAAGGGCGGCTTGTTTAGGTCTATAGAAGAAATCAACATTAAAGGCGGATAATAAAACGAATTTTAATGTTCCTCCCCAGGCAGTTGAGGTATGAATAGATGATTCTTTTTGAAAAGCTTCAATTACTTCATCTGAAAATGATGAGACAATGACATTTTCTTCTAATTCATAGTCTTCAATTAATTCTATCAACAAAGTAATTGCCTTTTTGAAGTCGTTTTCGATTTCAGTGTCTTTTATTTCTAATATATATTTTTTATTCGGATATAATTGAAAGATATCTTCTAGCTTAGCCGGGACTAATTCAGCTAGTATTAGTGGATCCGTGATGTTTTCATAGGGTTTATCGCCGTTAATATCTTCAAAATTTCTCACAAAGGGGTAATCATTATCCTTAATTAAATCAATAATTTCATTATAGGTAAGACTTCTAACCAAGGTTTCTTGATAAGATTCCCCTAAATCTAACCCTAAATCTAAATCATGGTGTGTCATTAACACATCATCTTTTGTTAAGGTTAAATCAATCTCGAAGGCATCGTACATTTCAGTTTGTTTGAATGAATAAATCGTGTTTTCTGGATATAACACTTTAGCCCCACCGTGTGGAATAATTAATGGCCTATCATCGGTTTTCCAACCATTTTCATGGCCGTATTGTAAAGCTCTTGGTGAATATTCTAAGATCATAAATGTGGCGACAATAAAGAATAAAACAATTAATACTATTTTTAGTTTTCTCATATAAATAATGACTCCTTTACCATGTTTTTAATCGGTTGAAATGTTTTTCTATGATACGGTGTAATACCGTGTTTACGAACGGCTTCAATATGGGCTTTAGTTGGATAGCCAAAATGATTTTTAAAGCCATATTCAGGGTAGTGTTTATCTAGCATTAACATATAATCATCTCTGGTTTCTTTGGCAATTATTGAGGCTGCCGCAATTGAAATACTTCTTTCATCGCCATGAATAAGGCTTTCAAAAGGTATAGCAATATCTTGTAAATCCATCGCATCAGATAAAATATAATCTGGTTTTATCTTTAACTGTTCAATCGCTATCATCATTGCTTTTCTAGAAGCTCTTAAAATATTGATTTGATCAATTTCAGCTGCGCCTACAAAACAAACACCAATCGCTAAAGCATTTTCTTTAATCAATGGCAGTAAGGCTTGACGTTTCTTTTTAGACAACTTTTTCGAATCATTAACGCCGTCTAATTTGACGCCTTTTTTTAAGATAACCGCTGCCGCAACAACTGGTCCAGCTAAAGGACCTCTGCCCGCTTCATCCACCCCACAAATATATTCAAATCCGGCATCAGATAATTTATTTTCAAATTCATATAGGTCTATCAAAACAAACCCCTCCAAGTAATCCTTTTTTTAAATCATCTAAAAGCGTCAAGAAACTTTGTTCAAGATTGGGTTTACCTTGTTCCAGTAAGTAACCGCGTTTTATGGCTAGATGATTGAAAAATGTTATTGTGTCAGTAAATTCAACTTTATAAAACTCTTTAAGTCTGTTTGGGTAATATTTCTCCATAAACTCAGCTGCGTAATACGCAAGTTTTTCATTCGGTAATAAAGTTTCTTTTATCGCCCCAGATAAAGCCAGATGATAGCCCACTTGTTCGTTTTCAAACTTAGGCCATAAAACACCTGGTGTATCAAGTAAGTGAATATCATCATCTAAATAGACCCAATGTAATTGTTTCGTAAATCCGGGTTTAGGGTTTGTTCCCGCAATTTTCTTATTCGTAATCGCGTTGATTAGGGTAGATTTTCCAACATTCGGTATCCCGACGATCATGGCTTTAACACTGACTTTTTGATACCCTTTCGCTTTTTTCTTTTCAATGATTGGGGTTAACATTTCTAAAGTCTTTACTTTTATTTGTATTAAGTTCGTTCTTTTAAGCGCATCAATGATGATATAGTCTTCCATTTTTTCAGACCGAATCACTTCTTTTAAAGTGGTAAGGTCAGCTAAACTAGATTTGTTAAATAAGTAAAGCGTTGGTTTATTTCCTTTTATAGATTCAAGATCCGGATTTAATGAACTAATAGGGGCTCTAGAATCTAAAAGAAGGTAGACGATATCTACCTTTTTGATTGCTTCTTTTACTTCCTTTTTTGTTTTGGCCATATGGCCAGGGTACCATTGTATCATGACAATAACCATGGCCATTTCATTAATCTAACATGGACAGAACCTAAAATATCTTTTTCATCAACAAACCCAAAACTCCTTGAGTCTTTTGAAAATTGAATATTATCGCCTAACAATAAATATTTATGTTTGGGGATAACATAACTAACTTCTTCGATTAAGTGTTTCATAATTGATCGGGCACTATTATCGGTTATGGTCTGAATCAAAACATCATTTACATATAATTCTGTATAGTTTTCAAACTCCTCATAATCTATCGAATCACCTGGTAATCCCCAAACTCGCTTGACAAAATATTTGTCAGAAATAGTCGTTGGAATCGGTTCAAAAGTTATCGGGTTAATATTGGGGTAATGAATCGCATTCATGACAACGATCTCTTCTCGATCGATTGATAAATTTAATTGCCAAACAAACACCTTATCTCCATCATGTAAAGTGGGTTCCATTGAACTTCCTGAAACATCCGCAGTCTTAATAAAAAAGGTTTGAGCAAATAATATAAGGATAACCGCAAGAATAATAAATTGTATAAAATCATAGAATTTATAACTCTTAATCAAGTAAGATTTTTGAACGTTGCCTATTAAATGGTATCCCAAAAATGCTAGACTAATAAATAGTGTAAAAATTAATAAACTAAGAAGAATTGTAATCGCGCCGGTGCTGGAAAAACGAGCCATATTATTGGCTAAAAATATAGTTGATAAAATCAATAACACCACACCAACTATAAAGACAACCACTAGTTTAACAATAATGCTTTTTTCGATTTGCCCTAAGGCTTCAGCTTGGACTGGTTCTTCAATCTCACTATTACTTAATATTTTTAAAGCTTCTTTAATTTTCATTAATCATATTCTCCAGTTCTCTTTCGGTAACGAGGACTTGTCGCGCTTTCGTGCCTTCATTGGCTGATACAATACCTTGAGCTTCTAGGGTTTCAACTAACTTTTGAGCACGGTTAAACCCGATACCAAATTGTTTTTGAATCGCATTTATAGAAGCATTTTGTTCTTGAACAACAAATTGTGCCACTGGAAGTAATAAGTCATCTGCCTCAATTGTTTCTTTCTTAATTGAGAAGTTTTGTAATCCCGCATGATCAATTAGATAATGTGGTTCTATTTGGTCTCTAATAAAGTCTGTTACAGCTTCAATCTCAGCGTCTTTTAAGAATGCCCCTTGGAGACGAATTGGTCTTTCTGCTGCTTTATATAACATGTCTCCTCGACCTAATAATTGTTCAGCACCCATCCCATCTAAAATGGTGGTTGAGTCTGTGAATGATGACACTCTAAAAGCAATTCTTGTAGGAATGTTCGCTTTAATAGTCCCTTTAACAACGTCTGTAGTCGGTCTTTGGGTTGCGACTAATAAATGAATTCCAGCCGCTCTTGCTTTTTGCGTTAATCTTTGAATTGAATTTTCAACTTCACTGCCACTAACCATCATTAAGTCTGCTAATTCATCGATGATAATCACAATATAAGGCATCTTTTCTAAACTATAATCTGTTTCAGCCTTTTCATTATAGCTGTCTAAGTCTTTGGTTCTTGATTGAGCAAATCGTAAGAAACGTTTATCCATCTCTTCACAAGCCCAGTTCAAAGCGGTTGCGGCCATTTTTGCATCCGTGATTACTGGTGTTGCTAGATGCGGTATCTCATTATAAATTGACAATTCTACCATCTTTGGGTCAATTAAAATAAATTTCAAATCATCCGGATGGTTTTTCATCAACAAACTCATAATAATTGTGTTCACACAAACAGATTTACCACTATTGGTTGCCCCTGCGATAAGCCCGTGTGGCATTTTCTTGATATCTGCGAAAATGTTGTTACCGTCAATATCGACCCCTAAAGCAATCTTTAATGGGTGTGTTTTATCATTTATAAATTCCAAATCAGAAACGACATTTCCAAAAGCAACTATTTCTGCCTGTCCGTTTGGTAACTCTAGCCCGACATAAGGTTTTCCTGGAATCGGTGCTTCAATTCTTAAGCTCTTTGCCGCAAGATTCATCATTAAGTTGTCTTCAATGTTTTTGACTGCCTTAACGTTAACGCCAGGTTCTAGTTCAATTTCATGACGGGTAACTGTCGGTCCTTTGATAATTCTATGAACTTTACCTTGAACGCCAAATTGGGCTAAAGTTTCATTGACTTTAGCTTCTTGTTCAATCAACCAGTCCGGTCTAGCATTTTGGTCACGTTCTACTTTTGAGAACATATCAGGGGTAGGAAACTTATACACCACTCTAGGCTTTCTAGTAGGCATTGGTTTTGAGGTAACTTCAATTGGTTTTTGGTCCTCTAAAGGATTTGGTTCATAGGCTTCAACTGTTTCAGATTTAGGCTTAATATAGGATACTTTAGGTGTTTCACCTGTATTAAAGCGTCTCATTAAGGTTGGCTTTTCTTTTTCTTCTGGTGTAACAACAGGCATGTCTACAACCGGTTCATCTTTCGTGAATAGTTCATCTAAAGGTGATTTATAGGCTGGTTTAGGTTCTTCAAAACGTGGTTTTTCATTGCTTGGAGGTATATTTACTTTATCAAAAGTAGGCTTTTCTGTTTTACCTCTGTAAGGCACTTCGATTGAAGTTTCTTTCTTTCTTGGGTCAACATACTTTCTCGTGTTATCGATAACTGCACCTTCTCCAAACACTTCTTTTCGAGCTTCATTATCAATAATGACTGATTTAAACTCACGATAGTTTTGTCTATCTTCCATCGGATTATCTCTAATAAAGTCAAACTTCTTCGCAACGTCTCCGGTATCTTTGTTGACGTGTGGCGCAACTGTAACGTCTTTTACGGCTAATCCAAAAATCGGCGATATATAATCCGTCGGTTTATATTTTGTTTTTTGATTTGTTTTTAAGCCTTCAATTTTTACAAATTGAGGAATTTTAAACGTTTCTTCTTGTTTAGGTTTGGGTGGAACTATCGGTGAACGATTAAATAAACTCACGATATCTCTCCTTTTTTAATTTCTTCATATAATTCATCAATATTAAAATCTTCTTCAGTGGTTCTAAAAACACTTTTTGAATATATTTTATAAGTTTCTTCACCGACGATTTGAACAACCTGAAGACAGATTTTCATAATGACAAGGTCGGTTAGTTTATCAACCGTAACTTTTTTAATCCAATAAGCCGGGTTTAAAGCATTTAAGGCGCCTGAGATAGTCTTACCAATTCTTTTCGTCTTTAGGTCACCTGCCACTTTTACGACTTTGGTATCGCTAATTTTAGTTTTTGTATCATATAAGCTTTTAATTTGAGCTAAGGTTCGATTGCGAAACATCGTTAGAATTTTCGCCTGCATTAACTCATCCACTCGATTTGAAACATAGTGTGTCAGTTTTAACGTTTCATCTAAAGTTAGTTCTAATAAGGGGTATTTACTGGTAGGGTAATACTTCTTTGAAATATCGGTTGTTAAATCAATTATAGTGGTCTTTAAGTGAGGAACTAAACCAACTTCTTTTCTTATTTCTTTATCCTTTAATATTGTTTTGGCATCATCAATCAACATTTGTATTTCTAGTTGATCAATTTCAAGTGTGGTTTTTTTTGATCGTTTATTTTTTCGGTTCAGTGAGACAATTACACTGTATATATACAACAATGATAAAAAGAGAATCCCAAAAAAGATACCCGATAAAAAGACTACTAAATATTTCCAATCCAAAAAATCAGTCCACATGAGCTATCTCCTTTCATATATTATACCAAAAATGGTAAAAAAATATAACCAGAATATCTTTCCATTATCTTTACATCTAAACATTGATAAAAAATGGAAAGTATGTGATAATGAATAAGGTGATTAAATGAAAAAATACTTAATTGGAATCGATTTAGACGGAACAACTTTAAATGCCGCTTCAGAAATCTCAACAGAAACCCTCGCCTATTTAAAATATGTTGTCAAACAAGGCCATAAAATTGTTATTGCGACGGGAAGACCCTATCGCGGGTGTCGTGAATTTTATGATGCGTTAGGCTTAGACACACCGCTTATTTGTGATAACGGGAGTTCAATTTATAAGGCAAATGATCCTTTGTTTGAACCGGTTTATTTAAAAATAAAGAAATCAATAATTGATAAATTATTTAAATTTTCCAAAGATCACATTGAAACAGCCTTTTATAGTGTCGAAGATCAACTATTTGTCTTTAGACCTCAAGAACGTTTAAGTTTCTTATATCATTTAAACCATAACACTTTGATAACAGAAACACCCTTTGACAAACCAGGACTACCGGAACCCTATGGCATAATGATGGCGATTAGAAGACCCTTTGACCTTCCTTTTGAATCCTTCTTAGAATTTGAAACAGAAGGCTTACTAACCTTTAGAAGTTGGGGTAAAGACATGAATAATGCCGTTTATGAGGTCTATCAAAAAAGAGCTTCTAAAGGCGATGCGATTTTACATGTTGCCTCCTATTTAGGAATTCCCCGTGAAAATATTATTACCTTTGGTGATGGTCTTAATGATGTTGAACTCTTAAAAGTAGCGCATCATGGGGTTGCCATGAAAAATGCCGTTATAGAAACAAAAGAAGTCTCAGATGCGATTACCGAATTTGACAACCATGAAAATGGATTGATTAAATATTTAGATGAATATTTGAAAAAAGACGCCAGCTAGCGTCTTTTTTTCTATTTAAGTTCTTTTAACTTCCAAATATCTTTATTGTATTCGCTAATCGTTCTATCAGTTGAGAAGTATCCTGATTTAGCGGTATTGATGATGGTTTTTTCAATCCATGATTCTTGATCTTGATAAGCTTTATTGGCTTTTGCTTGAGAACTTCTATAAGAATCAAAGTCTTTTAAGATAAAGTATTGATCTCTTTTTAGAAGACTATTTTGGATTTCTTCAAATTCATTTTTGTTAACTTTTTCAAAGAAACCATTTGTTAATTGATCAATAACTCTTCTAAGTTTAGGATTATTGTTGTAGATTTCCATTGGATTATAGTTGCCATTATTTTCATACGCAGTCACTTCTTTAGCGGATAAACCAAAGATAATGATGTTATTTTTACCAACCAAATCATGAATTTCTACGTTTGCCCCATCCATGGTTCCAAGGGTGATGGCGCCATTCATCATAAATTTCATATTACCTGTCCCTGAAGCTTCTTTTGAAGCGGTAGAGATTTGTTCAGAGATGTCTGCTGCAGGCATAATAGATTCTGCATAGGTCACATTATAGTCTTCAACAAAGGCAACCTTGATATATTTAGAAATTTCTGGATCATTATTAACTTTATCTTGAATGGTATTAATCAATTTGATGATCTTCTTTGCGAAATAGTATGTTGGTGCACTTTTAGCCCCGAAGATAAATGATTGCGGGTGGAAATTACGTCTTAATTCTGGATTTTCCTTTAGCTCATTATAAAGATACATAATATGTAAGGCATTCATTAATTGACGTTTATATTCGTGTAACCTTTTCACATGAATATCAAAGATACTATTGGGATCTAATTCAACCCCAATTTGATTTTTAATCTTTTCAGCTAAATGCGTTTTTCTGGCCAGTTTCATCGCTGCAAAACGTTTTTTGAAATTCTTATCGTCTTTATATTTCAATACTTTTTCTAGTTGTCCAGGTTTGCTAATCCATTCAGACCCAATGGTATCATTTAAAAGGCTAACCAATTCAGGATTGGATTGTAATAGCCATCTTCTATGAGTAATACCGTTGGTCTTATTATTAAACTTGTGTGGGTAAAAATCATTGAAGGTCTTCATTGTGATGTTTTTCAAGATATCGGTATGAAGAGCAGCTACGCCATTAACACTAAATGAACCAACAATTGCTAAGTTAGCCATATGAATTTGACCATCTTTTAAGATACTCATTTCATAGACTTCTGAAGCGTGTTCACCATATTTTTCTTTAACTTCAATCTCAAAACGACGGTGAATTTCTTCAGTAATGGTATAAATTCTTGGTAGTAAAGGTTGGAATAATCGGATTGGCCACTTTTCTAAAGCTTCAGCTAATATCGTGTGGTTTGTGTAAGCGACACAGTTTTTGGTAATATTCCAAGCATCTTCCCATTCAAAACCTTCTTCATCGACTAAAACGCGCATTAATTCAGGAATAATCAGGGTTGGATGCGTATCATTAATATGAAAAACAGCATATTTATCTAAGTTCCTTAAAGAGCCAAATTCAGCCTTATGTTTTCTTAAAATAGTATTAACCCCTGCTGCAGAAAACAAATACTGTTGTTTAAGTCTTAATATTTTACCTTCGTCTGTATCATCATTCGGGTATAACATTTCACTGATTTGTCTTAATTTTTTATGGTATTCAAACGTACCACCCATATTATGGTATTTATCAGATGGTTCTGTATTCCATAATCTTAAGGTGTTGACTACACCATTATTGTAACCAATAATAGGCACATCATATGGGACTGCTTTAACATACTCAGCGTTCTTATGGTTAACTTTAAGTTTACCTTTTGAATCTACTTCTATTTCAATATGACCATAAAAAGGGACTTCAACAGATTCTTCATTACGTCTAACTTCCCAAACGTGAATATCTTTTAACCAATGATCTGGGTATTCAACTTGATACCCATTTTCAATCGATTGTTTAAAAAATCCATAACGGTATCTAATACAGTTTCCATGAACAGGCATTTTTAAAGCAGCGGCACTATCCAAGAAACAAGCTGCTAATCTTCCTAGCCCACCGTTTCCTAAACCCGCATCTGATTCCATATGTTCAATTTCATTAATATCTAAACCTAAATCTTCAAAAGCTTCTTTAGTCACATCATAAAGCCCAGCATTCATTAAATTGTTTGTGATCATGCGTCCCATTAAAAATTCCATCGAAAAATAGTATACTTGACGTTTGTCGCTGACTTTTTTGTTGGTTTCAATCCAATCATGGGCAATATATTCCTTAACCAGTTCACCTAAGGCAACATATTGTTGATAACTATTCGATTTTTCAAACGGAATCGCATAAGTCATTTCAACTCTATTTTTAAAATTCTTTATAAATGTTTCTTTATCCTTAAAGTAATTCATATTGTATTCTCCTTTTTTAAACCAACTTATTATAACATATGAAGCACCATTAAATCGGTCTATAAGGACCTGCAACCGATTTCATTTTAGTTATTGCTTAACTTTAAAATCGTTACTGAAAGCGGACTTACAAGCATCTTGACGTGATAGGCTTGATTGTGTTTAGCTTCATCAAAACTAAAGAGCGGCTTACCATTGTATTGATTAGAGCCTCCATATTTTGTAAGATCACTATTCATAATCTCAATATATTGACCTTTTTTTGGAACCCCTAACTCAAATCCATGATACACGTTCGGGGTTAAGTTTAATACGACCACGACAAACGAACCATCATTCGCATATCTTAGAAATGAGAAAATCGATTGTTCCGCATTCGTAGAGTCAATCCATTTGAACCCACTTGGATCATGGTCTTTTTCATATAAAGCTTTTTCACTTCTAACGAGCCATAACATGTCTCTAACAAATACGTTTGCTTTAGAATGACTATCAAACTGGAATAAGTTCCAATCTAAATCTTTGTTGACATCCCATTCCGCAAAATGGGCAAACTCTTGACCCATAAAAAGTAATTTCTTGCCAGGATGGGTTGCCCACAAACCAATTAAGGCTCGATAATTGGCAAATTTCTGCCAGTAGTCGCCTGGCATTCTGGTAAGCAGTGTCCCTTTCCCATGAACCACTTCATCATGGCTAAACGGTAAAATAAATTGTTCACTAAAAGCATAAGTTAATCCAAATGTAATATCTTCATGATGCCATTTTCGATAAATAGGATCTTTCTTAAAATAACGTAAGACATCATTCATAAAACCCATATTCCATTTATAATTA
>Ga0265294_10007846_pt1 | contig 12567 bp, 12 predicted proteins | sample MunlanPumphouse3_FD_192504 | JGI IMG/M metagenome (GOLD analysis project Ga0265294, IMG submission 192504) | Groundwater microbial communities from a municipal landfill in Southern Ontario, Canada - Pumphouse #3 | ecosystem: Environmental > Aquatic > Deep subsurface > Groundwater | place... | reverse complement strand
CGGACTCGATAGGTTTTTCTAGAGAAGTTTCCAAACGTACCGATTCCTCATCCTGCCAGGGAAACGCAGGGCCTGCATCGGGGAGATAGCAGGTGATTTCAACACGGTTTTTCTTGCCCAGCCATAAAAAACCACCAGGGACGGTCATACTTCGCCTGCTATGGATGCGGATGTTGTTACCGTATTCGACACGGGCTTTCTGCACGGCTTCATCGTAATTTTCGGCTACGACAGTTACGTATTTCATCGGCTATCTCCCTTTCTTCCCACGATTTAGAGGATATATCGGCTCAAGTCTTCATTCTCATATATATCCCGCAGCTTTTCTGTTACGTAGGATTCGTCCACGGTTACCGATTCTCCGCTCATCTCGCTTGCTTTAAATGATAAATCCTCAAGCAATCGTTCCATAATCGTATATAATCGGCGTGCTCCGATATTTTCCGTCGATGAATTGACCTGATAGGCAATATCACTGATTCGTTTCAGCGATTCGTCGGTGAAATTCAAATCGACACCCTCGGTTCGCATCAATTCGACATATTGTTTGATAATCGCATTCTCAGGTTCGAGCAAAATCCTATAAAAATCTTCGCTGGTCAATTCGTTGAGTTCGACTCGAAGAGGAAAGCGGCCTTGCAGTTCGGGTATCAAATCCGATGGCTTGGAGACATGGAACGCTCCTGCGGCGATAAAGAGAATATGCGTCGTATCGATCATTCCCCATTTTGTCGAAATCTTGCTTCCCTCGACAATCGGCAGGATATCGCGCTGGACGCCTTCACGCGAGACATCGGGACCGTAATGGCCCGTACCCTTGGCACTGGCAATCTTATCGATTTCGTCGATGAAGATGATGCCCATCTGCTCAACCTGTTCTTTGGCAACCTCGATTACGCGTTCCTGATCAAGGCTGCGTTCCATTTCTTCCTCACGTAATAATTCGCGTGCACGTTTTATCGAGACTTTTCTGCGTTTCGGTTTTCCGCCGAATATGCTTCCTAGATTCTGTATGGTATGTTCCAAATCCTCGAGATTATTTCCGGCTAGCAATTCGATTCCCTGAACCGAACCTTTGGTGCTGACTGTCAATTCGACTTCGCGTTCGTCAAAACGACCGTCGTGCAACAATTGGCGGAACTTTTCCCTTGTCGATAGTGAAGCATCAGTCAACGAAGTGTCGTCTGATGGAGTCGGAGTCTTTTGCGCGCTCATCGTGTTCGGTAAAAGCAAATCCAACAGTCGTTCCTCTACTCGTTGTTCGACCTGTGTTTTTCGCGATTCTGCCATCGCCTGCTTGGTCATTTGAATCGCAGTTCCCATGAGGTCTCTCACCATCGATTCCACGTCCCGCCCGACATACCCGACCTCGGTGTACTTGGTAGCTTCGACTTTGATAAAGGGAGTATTTGCCAGTCTGGCGATTCTGCGGGCTATTTCTGTCTTCCCGACCCCCGTAGGTCCGATCATTATGATATTTTTAGGGGAGACTTCGTCGCGGAAGGATTCTGGAAGCCTTTTCCGTCTCGCTCGGTTTCTTAATGCGATAGCTACGGTTCGTTTGGCCTGATTTTGGCCGATTATATACTTATCGAGTTCATGTACGATCTGAGCCGGTGTTAATTCATCTAAATTCATACTGTTCCCTGCACTTCTTCAACCAAGATTGAACGATTCGTATAGATGCAGATATCTGCAGCGATTTCCAAAGATTTTTTTGCGATTTCAACGGCACTCAAATCTGAACTTTCAAGATATGCTCGAGCAGCAGCATAGGCGAAATTTCCTCCCGAACCGATGGCAATTGCATCATATTCGGGTTCTAAAACGTCCCCTACACCGCTAATCAAGAAAATTTTGTTGCCGTCCGTAATCAGGATCATGGCATCAAGCCGTCTGAGATTTCTGTCTATGCGCCACTCCTTGGCCATTTCGACCGCAGCTCTGGTTAGATCTCCGTTATATTTCTTCAGATGTTTCTCGATGACTTCGGACAATGTGAAGGCATCGGCCGTCGCACCGGCAAATCCGCTCACGATTTTCCCATCGAGCATTCTCCTGATCTTGCGGGCATTGCCTTTCATGACGGCATCTCCGGCCGTTACCTGTCCGTCTCCTGCGATCGCAACTCGTCCGTTTCGCCTGACGGCCAATATCGTTGTTCCCTTGAATCCCATTGTTATTTCTTCCTTCCATGCGGATGGCATGCATCGTATACCCGACGTAACCGCTCGTTCGATACATGCGAATAAATTTGCGTCGTAGAAATCGACGCATGACCCAGCAGTTCCTGGACGACTCGAATACCGGAATCGTTGTCCAGCATATGTGTAGCAAAAGAATGCCTGAACACATGCGGCGTAAACCGTTTCGAGATTCCCAGTTTCAACCGGTACGTTCTAAAGATACTATGTACGCTCGATGCCGACAACCGTACTCCTTTCGTATTGACGAAAAGAATTTCTGAAGGTTGGTTTTTTTCATCTACGAAAGCCTTGCGCAGCGGTAGATAGTCTTTGAGCAGTCTGCACGTACGGGCACTAAGAAATGCATAACGTTCCTTCGAGCCCTTGCCTCGCAGCAACACGCGCTTTTGATCCATATCGAGATCAGTCAGGTTCATACCGAGCAGCTCGGATAACCTACACCCTGTTGAATAAAACATATTAAACATCAATACATCCCGAAGAGGAAAAAATTCTTCTGGATTTCCGTCGATGATGCGTCTCACTTCTTCGATGGTCAATACCGAGGGCAGTCTGCGCGAACGCTTCGCAAAACTAATTCTTTCGAATGGATTTGCGTCGATGGTATGTATCTTATACGCATGCCGGTAAAAACTTCGAACGGACGCCAGAAAACGATTGATTGATGTTTCTTTATAACCTTCGTTGATGATGGATGCGGTAAATCTTCGGGCATCTTCATATGTAAGATCGAATAATCCAAGATTTCGTTCGTTGGCGAATGCAACCAGCTTCAGTAAATCGCATCGATAGCTTACTACGGTTTTCTCCGAAAGCAGACGTACCGATTCTATGTACTGTACATACGCTTCTACTGCTGCTACATTCTCATTTTTACTAGTACTCATATCATCATAATAGCATTAAGCATCAGAGTGGACAACGAACGCTCTGCCAATATACTTGATCGATAATCTGATTCATCGAAAAAACTACACGAGCCCCTTCGGATGCCAAAAATCTGCACCCTGCGCTTTGAATGCCGGTCGTACCTGTCCGATGGACGTAGACGTCCCTGCCTTCGTCGAGTGAATATCTAATTGCTTCAAGCGCTGGCGATTGTTTTGGAGACTGGATGAGCATGATGGAATCCGACAATCCGGCTATGATGCGATGTTTGCTCGAAACCTGTTCTGCATCGCACGTGCCGTCGAATAGATATTCGCTGAATAAACATCCATCGTTATCGAGTACAAGATCGATTATGCGGTGGTATGTCTGATGCATATCTTCGAGAACCACCAAGCTCGGTCGTTTCACTGCAACTGCGCCCATATGTATGTATTGTTCAATGGTATTCGAACACCCGGAAACAGGCACACACCCGGCCGACGAAACTTCTGATCCCGAACGGAACGCCGCTTCTAATGCGCTCGCAGATGCATATCTTGTTCCCACGATTGACATCAGACGATTATTACTCACTTGTGGACTTCCTCGGTAAAACAAACGAAACGGAGGATCATAAATTTCTCTGAGCAATGCAGGATACGCATCTTCTTGAAAAAATATTACTCCTGTATCTGCATGTTCGGACAGATATCGTTTGCAGCGAGAGAAATTTGCCAAAACCAAGGCAATAGTGCTTTTACTTACATAATAGGGCCGGTTAAACAATTCGACGAATGTTTTCGAAACGTTTTGCATGAATTGTCGTATGGAAATTGGAGATTCATCTAACACGATTCTTTCATAGCTGCACAGATTCGGCAGATAACTGATGAAAAGCTTACGGTCACGTTGATTCATATGGTAACGAACTGCCGTTTCTATCGTTTTGATTCGCTCTGCTCAGACTCCGGATGGTAGCGGTCGAAGGCGTTTTTTAGATCGTCGGTATTTGCATGTGTATAAATCTGTGTCGTTCTTATGTCGCTATGTCCCAATAATTCCTGCACGCTTCGCAAATCGGCCCCGCCTCTCAGCAGATGAGTGGCGAAGGAATGTCGCAGTGTGTGTACTTTTGCTTCTATTCCTAGTCGTTCACAGTACTGTTTGAAACGTTTCCAAACCAGTGCCCTACTAAGTGAGGCTCCTCTTCTTCCTACAAACAAAGCTTTTTCATGTATATGATTGCCTGACAGTTGGGGACGAGCGTGTTTCAGATAATTTTCGATGTTTGTTGCAGCGATGTCGCCGAGCGGTACTAAGCGCTCCTTATCTCCCTTCCCTATTATCCTGACCACTTTTTCTTGACCGCGGTAGTCTTCAATCTTCAGTGAACATGCTTCACTTACCCGTAATCCGCAAGAATAGATCAATTCGAACATCGCCCGATCGCGTACAGCCAGTAATTCGTCGCCTAAACCGTCTATCGAATCGAGCAGCTGATCAATCTGATCATACCCTGCTGCCTTTGGTACAGTGAACGGTAATTTGGGCACGTCGAGTAATTCGACGGGATTATCGTTACGTATCCTCGAATCGCATAGAAATCTATGAAAAGACTTGAGACAGCTAATATTTTTCGCCTGGGTACGCTTGGAAAGGCTGCCAAGTGAAGCACGTTGCGAAAGATAGCCGGTAATTTGATCAACGTTTACGGTTTCACATCCAACCTTTTGATTACGCAAAAAAGTAAGATAGATGCCGATTTCACGAAGATAGACGCTGATGGTCGACTGAGATAGTCTTTTTTCAACAACAAGGTAATCTCTGAAATCATCAAGCAAAGCTCGATCGACTTGATTCATGGCCTGGTCTAGGTATCTTCCTGTTCGTTACGCTGGTAGCGCAATACAGCGGGGAAACTAAAATCGTTCGACTGGGGGCGACTACCGAGCTGTTGCTGCAAATCCTGCCAGCGATTCACGGTGATGACATCATCTTGCTTTCGTTGCTCGCCCGCGCTTCTCTGGTCTTCTCCTTGCGGCATTTTCGGTTCAGGTGCAGGTCCTTCGAAGCGGCGTTTCTTAAATTCGAGATTGTTGATCTCACTCGCTACCGAATCAGCGCTTTTGTTGAATCCGGTTGCAACGACGGTAACTTTAATCTTCTCACCGAGTTCTGGATTGTAGGCTTGACCTGCAATAATCAAAGCATCCTCGGCACATGTTTCGGTTATCAGTTCGACGACATCCTGATATTCCTGCAATGTGAGGTTTTCACCACCGGCGAGGTTGACCAAGACCGACTTCGCGCCATCGATCGTTGCGTTTTCCAACAGAGGATTGTTGATTGCTGCCCGCGCGGCATCCACCGCACGATTTGAACCCTCTCCGATGCCGATACCCATCAGGGCATCTCCGCGTCCTTTCATGACTGTTTTAACGTCGGCAAAGTCTATATTTATTTCACCCGGTTCGGTGATGAGTTCGCTTATTCCCTGCACTCCTTGACGCAATACGTCGTCAGCCATCAGGAACGCCTGCTTGATTGGAGTATTATTTTCTACAACCTTTAGCAGATACTGGTTTGGAATGAGAATGAGCGTATCTACATGTTTGCGTAGTTTTTCTATTCCAGCCTGTGCAAGCTGAAGTTTCTTTTTACCTTCGAATGCAAAAGGTGTGGTGACAACTGCAACCGTCAGTGCATTGACTTCTCTCGAGACTTCGGCAACTACGGCAGCTCCTCCGGTTCCAGTCCCGCCTCCCATGCCTGCGGTTATAAATACCATATCGGTTCCAGAGAGCAGTTTCTTTATCTCTTCTTTTGATTCTTGTGCGGCTTTCTCACCGATTTCTGGCACACCTCCGGCACCGAGACCACCGGTGAGCGTTCTGCCCAAAGGCATCCTGATATGGGCGTTCGAACGCTGTAAAGCTTGTACGTCGGTGTTCATCGCGACGAACGTCACTTTTTTCAAGCCACTGGCAATCATTCTATTAACGGCATTACCGCCGGCACCGCCAACTCCGATTACCTTGATGTCGGTCGGCGGAGTCTGTTCATTCTGTAAAAGATCCTCAAGCATATCGAAATCCATTAGCAGTATCCTCCAAAAGCTTCGGTCCTGACCTCCACCTAAAACAACGTTTTAAAGAAACCTTTGACCTTTTTTCCGAACCCTGCCGAATGTTTGGCGTTATCCGGTTTTTGAGACGTGCCAGCATTGGTTTCCCTGAAGCGCTTCGCCTCATACATGAGCAATCCCAATACCGTAGAATATTTCGGATTGATAAACGAGCGGTCCAAACCGTGTAAAGCTTCGGGAAAACCAATTCGTGACGATAATCTGAATATTTCTGAAGCCAACTCTGTCGCTCCAGATAATAGCGCACCTCCGCCGACGAGTACGACACCGCCGCCGAACGAACCTCTTATTTGTTTTTTTTCTAATTCAACCTGAAGAAGCGAGAATATTTCTGCCATTCTCGGCTCGATAATCTTGCTCAGTTCTTTCTTGGGCATCCGAATGGAAGGCAACCCACCTATTTGTGGAATAAGTACGCTTTCTTCGTTTCCTACCGATGGTATGTGGCAATTTCCGAAGTCACACTTGACTTGCTCGGCTATAACTTTTGGTTTGTTGAGAATAAAGGCCACATCGTTGGTTACATGACTGCCTCCAAGATTTACTCCGCCTACGTAAATAGGAGATCCATTGGCGTAGACAATCATGTTAGTCACACCGCCGCCGATATTGATAAGAATGGTTCCCATTTCCTTCTCTTCGATGCTTAACACCGATTCGGAGTCGGCTATCTGCTGGACGACCATTCTCTGTACTTGAAATCCGGCGCGCTGTATGCACTTGCGCTCGTTCTGACAAATGGACGAAGATCCGGTTACGACCAGAACCCTGCTTTCGAGCCGGTGTCCGAGCATATCGACGGGATCTTTGATACCGTCGCGGCCGTCGACACGGAAATCCTGAACCAGCGTATGAAGGATCTCGCGATCAAGCGGCAGTTCGAACGCCCGCGCAACCTCAAGGCTGCGAAAAATGTCCTCGCGTTTAATTTCCTGGTCTTTTGCATTGATTCCGACGACACCCTGCGACGGGATTCCTTCTATATGGTTTCCGCCGATGCCGACGATGACTTGCTGTATTTCGGTTCCGGCTTGTAATTCGGCTTCCGTTATTACAGAATTTATGCTTTTCAACGTCTGTTCGATATTTACGATAGCCCCTGACCGGACACCTTCGGAAGGCCGTTCGCAGATGCTGTCTATCATGACGGTGCCGTCTTTCGATACCGAGCCGATGACTGCCCTTACCCAAGAGCTCCCAATATCTAGACCCATCATGACCTTATCACCAGCCAACGCCTTACCTCCACTTTATTGCCGTTTTACGAGCGAATTGCTATACAAATCATACTGCAACTGTCCGCCGAGGGCAATATTCCTAGTCTCATCGCGGGTGTATTCACGCTCTATCAGCTGCAATGCCTGACGAATCCTTTCTTCCGAAACTGTTTCGCGAATTGTAAGCTGGGCATTGAGCGATGGAATCGTAAGAGTCATCCCACCGAAACCGTTGTTGTAATTATTATCGTATTTTATCTTCGTTATCAAGTTATATGAGTCATTCGTTTTACCATCCATCGAGGATGCAAGACGAATTGCCTCTTTCAATCCCGAATCCATACCGTATGTTCTTATGAAGGAAGCATAGGAAGGAGAAACCTCAAGAACGAAGACTCCTTGTCGGAACATGAAAAATTCGTCAACCCTGATGGGTGCAATATGGGAATCCTTTACCAACAGCGTTTCGTTATAGGTCCCCCGTTCATCGACAGCCGCGATTAAGATTTCGGGTTCGATCAGGGTTATATCGATTTTAACCGATTGGGGAAACGATCTTCGTATCGATGCTTTTTCAATGACAGCCATCGATTCAAGATTTTTCGTTATCGTATGCTTTTTCATTGCAAATAACGAGACACCTTTTAGTGACGCTGCAACTTCTACTGCAGCCTTGGGAATCATTTGTGGCCCACCCGAAGAGGTAATCGAAATCATACGGATATCGAATGCAGGAATGAATCTGAGCGTATACCAGCCAAGCCATGCGAGTGTAAAAAATAGAAAGGCCGCAATCACATAGGCCTTGTCTGATTTTCTTTTTTTCTGTTTTTGTTTGTCATGCACGACCTGATAATCGATATCAGCATAGAAACTATCCATCGGCAGGCTCCCTGTGTATCGCGCTTCTCGTGTTGCATATAATCTTGTACATGAGACCGCTTTCTGCGATTACCACCAAAAGGCTCGTCCCTCCTTGCGAGAAGAATGGGAGCGGCAAACCAGTCGGAGGTAACAATCCAGTTACTACGGCAATATTTATCAAAGCCTGCCAGATAATCGCGCAGGTGAATCCGAACATCGTATATGCTTCGAACTTATAGTGCTCTAAAAGATTTCGGTATGTTTTAAAACCTAGATATGAGAAAAGAAAAAACAATGTAAAGGTAATCAGCAATCCGATTATTCCGGTTTCTTCGATTATATTGGCGAATATGAAGTCATTCTGCACTTCAGGCAACAGCCCGAGCTTATACTGACCTTTGCCGATTCCTGTTCCCCACAAGCCGCCATTCGCCATTGCTTTCAGTGAATTGTTCACTTGCCAGTTGATTCCGCTCGGATCAAAATCAGGAAATAAAAATCCGATCAGACGTTGTATGCGATAGGGTTCGATTAGCAAAAATACTGCTGCGGGAAAAGCTGCCGCCAGAATAAACAACAACATCCACCGTAATTTGATTCCTACAATGATGAACATTGCGAATGCAATACCCAAGAACACGATGGCACTTGAAAAATCACGTTGCGCAACGATGAGCACAGCTCCCGTACCTACTAGTGCTACAGGTACGAGTATGTCAACTACACCATGTTTTTCTGTTTGCCGTTCTGCATACCATGCAGACATGAATAAAACCATAGAGACTTTCAGTAATTCAGAAGGCTGAAAGGATGGTAAAGGGCCCAGTTCAAGCCATCGCTTCGATCCGAGACGGGTCACCCCGAACGGTGTGAACAGCGTCATGAGCATAAGCAGTCCCGATACTACAAGCAGCGGCCATACGAACAAACGTATGATACGCATCGGAATATATTGAATAAGTATGAATGCAGCAAATCCGATGATTGCGAATACCAATTGCCTGGTAAAAAAATACGATCCGGAAAGATTCATTCTAAGTGCTTCGTCGTATGAAGCGGAATACATACTAATGAGTCCGAATCCCACCAATGCGATGACCACGCACAAATAGGTAAACGGCGCAATTGTATGTTGGCCGTTTACCTTTGGCTGTTGCTCTATCGTGTCGATGTCGTAGCGTCTATCCATTGGTTTCGACATGCTATAGGAAGACTTGCTCATTCATGTCTTGCGAACATGATGAACGCCGCACCTACTGCGCATAAAACGCTTATAAGCGTCATTCTTGCAGTAATCGTTTGTTCTCCCATCCCCCTTCTTTCGAAATGATGATGCATCGGTGCCAGTAAAAATACTTTTTTATGAAAGAGTCGGATTGATATGATCTGAATAAAAGAAGAAAGACATTCGGCAATAAACATCGCCGACGCAATCAAAACGACTAACTCGATTTTCAGCAGCAGTGCCGAAACCGCAAGAATTGCACCGATGGCATGGCTTCCCGCATCCCCCATGAACAGCGTAGCCTTCGGACTGTTATACCAGAGAAATGCTAGGAGCGCACCGAAGCACGATGCAGAGACAAGTGCATACGGTAAAGCATGCTCTCCTATAGGAAACGTAAGCGGTTGAGTATATAATCCCGTTCCGAACAAGATGCAAATCACCATTACAAGTGCGAAGACCGGCAGTGATACTCCCGCTGCCAGACTGTCTAGCCCATCGGTAATGTTTACTGAATTTACCAGCAATACGATGAATAATAATGCAAATAAACGGTACCACAACCCGATTTCTATATGTACCGACGCATCCCATGGAAGCTGTATAGACGTTGTGTTCAGTCCCGAAAATGCCGCAATCAGGTAGACGACCAACGCCGCTGCAATAATTTGCAGCGACAGCTTTCGCAAAGACGACAATCCTATCGATGTACGCTTGCGCATTTTTGCAGCATCATCGATTAATCCGATACAGAGAAATATCCACATGGAGGCCAGAGGTATCCACACATAAGCATTTGAAATATCTGAGAACAGCAACACTGTTACTGTTGAACCGAGACCGAAGGCCAAACCGCCCGCGGTAGGAGTTTCGATTTTTGCCGCGTGCGTATTTGGAACATCTTCATTTATCGGCTGGAACAACTTGTATTTCAGTGAAAGCAGAATATAGAGACGACTGAGCAGCATGGTAATTGCCCACGATAGCAATATCGAAAGCGGAATGAGTAAGACTTGATGTATCGAAAACCATCCGCGCAACATGTCGTCGTCTCCCTGTTACGCTATCGAGACAAGCGATGGAACAATGCGTTCCATGGCCATAGCTCGGGAACCTTTTACCAATATCAGATCGCCTTTTTTTACGTTTGAAAGGACAGCCGACTGGAGTTGGGCGAAATCCTCGGTAATATACACAGCTTTGCCGTAGCCGCTTTGTTTCATAACTCGATAAGCTGCCATCATCTCATTTCCATAGAGCATGACAGAATCGGGATTCATCGCAGCCAGCGTGCGTCCGATATTTGAATGAGCTGATTCGCTAGCCGATCCCAGTTCTTTCATTGATCCGAGAATTACCCGTTTTGCTCCTTTCCACGGAATCGATCCCATATAGTCAAGAATCGTATCGGTTGAATCGGTACTTGCATTGTAGTAGTCTTCGATGACGGTAACGTTGCCTTCGAGAATCCGGGAGCGTCCTTCGACCGATTGAAAGGATTCGAGTCCGATTTTTACCGCTTCGGGAGCGATATTTAACGATTGGGCTACGGAAATCGCAGCCATCGCGTTGACAAGATTGTGTCTGCCTACTGCCTTCAAATCTATCGATAATCCGTAATAGCCGATTGTCCAGCCCGTCAGTCCTTTTGAAACCGTATACTCGATACCGGCCGTACTTGTTAAACCATATGGTGTTGAATGTACATGACGTACCGATTCGATGTAACGTCTGAATGCACTCGATTCAACCAATAGTGCCGTTTCGATATCCGAATGGAATAGTTTGCTTTTTTCATGCGCTATGGTCTGTGTAGAACCCATCTTGCCGAGATGAGCATGTCCGATGTTGGTGACAACCCCCACCTGAGGTCGCCACATGGAAAGCATTGCATCCATTTCTCCGACATGGTCGACGCCCATCTCGAAAACTCCGTATCGGGTATCCTTGGCGATTTGGAAAAGTGAAAGCGGTAAACCAATTTCTGAATTTAGGTTTCCGGGTGTCTTCGCTGTCTTATCAACAGCAGAAAGAATCGAAGCGATCATTTCCTTCGTTGTCGTTTTTCCACAACTTCCGGTAACTCCGATTTTAACGATGTTGTGAAATTTCGATGCATAGGCTCCGGCAAGATTCTGCAAACCTTCGAGAGGCTGCTCTACGACGATTAACGGCAGTTCAATTGTTCCAAGCTGGCTCTTTACCATACTTAATGCTTTTCTAGCGACCATCGCACAGGCAGCGTGTTTTACGGCAGCATCTCGCACGAATTGAGAGCCGTCCTGTGTAGTTCCCGGTAATGCGATAAACATGGATCCTTTTTCGACTGTTCGGGAATCGATGGTTACCGAGCGAATTGGAACACTAGCAAGGCGTTCGTTGGACACCATGCAAGTACCTTTGGCCATTACAGCCGCTTCAGCGATTGTACAAATACTCATGGCAATTCCTCCACCACAACGACTTTCGCGCGGTCGTAGAGTACATCTTCTAAAATAAAATCCTTCCACGTTGCAATTGCAAGCGTTTGTTCAGGCATCTGGGCTTCGGTAATCCTTGCCTGAAGATATCGCTGCTGTTCTTCCAGGTCGACCAGTTCCTGATCCACGGCAGAAAGCCGCATCGTCAATTCTCTATGGCGCGATGCCTGCATAATCGGTACCGCCAGTACCAAGAACAACAGGACGAGCATTCCGATAATGATACTTTTCTCTTTCCATCCTATAACCTGGGCATACGCTACGGTATCCTCGTCAAGCATGTGTCACCTCCAATTTTTCGACTAAACGTAACTTGGCACTTCTTGAAGGGGGATTGGTATTACACTCCTCTTCACTCGGAATCAATGGTTTTTTTGAAAGCAAACGTATCTTTGGTCGTGGTTCGCACATACATCTGGGGGCTTGAGGCGGACAGCTGCATCCGATTGCAGCCTGTCTGAACAGTTGCTTAACCAACCGGTCTTCCAGCGAATGAAAACTGATAGCTCCGATTCTCCCACCAGGTAATAACACGTCGATTGCGCGCTCAAGCGCTGGA
>Ga0265294_10007843_pt1 | contig 12570 bp, 10 predicted proteins | sample MunlanPumphouse3_FD_192504 | JGI IMG/M metagenome (GOLD analysis project Ga0265294, IMG submission 192504) | Groundwater microbial communities from a municipal landfill in Southern Ontario, Canada - Pumphouse #3 | ecosystem: Environmental > Aquatic > Deep subsurface > Groundwater | place... | reverse complement strand
ACAAACTCTTTAGATGCTTTTTGTTGTTTGATAGTAGCAGAGGCCACTTCTTCTTTTGGTTGAGGTTTGGAAATAGTGACTTGTGGGAATGGAATATTGACATTATACTTTGAGAAAATGATTAAGATTTCACGATTTAAATCTCGAGCCAATTGAATTCGATCTTGTTCAGAACATTCGGCCATAATTCGCAGATTAACAGCACTATCACCTAGTTCAATAACGCCCTTATAGAAAGGTCCATCAATAATAGCAGGGAATTCTTTCTTAATACGTGGGAACTCTTCTTTAAGTATAGCTTCAACACGTTTGATGTCTTCATTATAATCAAACCAACGACCGAGATAGGTAAGACTTTACGCCCTACACTCTTATTGTAATAGAAAGTATTCTTCTTATTCTTGAATAAAACAAACTTGGCTGGTTCTTTCCCCGTTGCAATATAATCCATACTTAGTAATGAAGTATAAAGAGCGATGAGTAAAGAAACCATAATAAAGGCTAAGACCGACCAGATCAAAACATTAAAGCGCCCTGCTACAAGAGATTGACTTGAAACAACCGCAGTTAAGACAGTATATTTTCCATATACAGTTGATTCATAAGTTTTAGAAACGCAGAAATAACTCACGCCATTAATCACTTGAGTTCCGACATAATCATTTTCAAGAGCAGCATTAGTTAAGCCATAATCAGCATAACTCTTACCAGAAAGATTGGCCTTACCATCATTGAAGTATTTAAAGGTACCGGTAGAAGTATCAACAGCAAAAGCAAAACCATCGGTTCCAACGGTATAAGTACCAAGCATTGAACCGACATCTTTTAGATTAGCAAGTTCATATTCTAACATTTCTTCTTTAGCACCCATCAAAAGGAAGTAACCATAAGAAGTTGTTTTAGTCGCAAGTGGGGTTCCATAAACATAAGAGTTCATGATGTAGACTGGAGCATAGGAAGCAACGTTGTCGTTAGTTGCTAAGACCTCAGTTCCCCGTCTAGTATCATTAAAAGTTGTTAACTCATCAATCATAGTTTGAGTGAAACCATTATCTTTCAACGAGACACCTAAGTAAGAAGTGGATGGAGCTAATACTATTTGTCCATCATTATTAACAAGCAGCAATAACGATGCTCCAACCGATGATTGAATAGAAGCAAACTCATCACAAGCATCTGCAATTGGCATAGAAAACATAGACGTAAACTTCCCATCCATGAATAAGTCAACTACTGAATTGGTGGTAGATTGATTGGTATCATGGAAACGATATGTTAACATCTCAACTTGAGAGGCATTGTCATCCAATGTCACAATTATTTGATTTAAGGTTCTAGTGCTATCCTCTTCTTGTTTCATTTGTGAGGCTCTTAATTGCATAAAGTTCAAGAAACAAGTAATAACAACAATCCCTATAATTATGAGTAATCCATTAGAAATCGACTTTGTAATAAGTCTTTTCCTTGCTTTATCTTTCATATATTATCCTCCCACACAAGATTGACATTGCTTATATTTTATCTTATTTATATAAGATATGCCAATTTTAGGGGCATAAAAAGGGGATATACCAATTCCCTCTCTAATTGATTAAAGCAATATAAAACAATATTACCCGGACTAATTTACTGTCATCTGATGCATTATATTCATTGCTTCTTTTCTAGTTAGAACACCTTTCTCCATTAGAACATTTGCAAATGCTTTGATAATTTCAGTATTGCGACTCACCAATTCTTTTACTTCTTTTTCTAATTGAGTAAGTAGATATTGATATTCCACTTCACTATTCCTAACGTTTTGTTGAGAACAGTTAACGGTTAATGAACCTCTTGGATAATCTGGTATTATGTTTTTTATTCCATCATTCCCACAACCAAGTTTCCCAACTAACATGAAAGCCCTTTGTTGCGCATTTTGGTAATCGTTCCATCCACCCAAACCATGAACTCCAGTCACACACTTTTCAGCCTCTGGGCCTCCTAATGCAACTCTAATTGCAGCATCTTCATTCCTAAAATCATTTGAACTATCATAATCATTACAAATAGTCATCCCCTCAGCTTCATAAGTATGACATAAGAAAGCTCTAAAGAAATGAACATATGCATCATAATACACTGCAACAAAGGCGTGTCCAGCTTCATGAACTGCGTAAGCATAAGTTCTTTCTTCTTTTGGAGTGAGAGTACTATTACTAAACCTAGTGTCCGTAACTACATCCTCAATGCCATCGGGAGTAATATTCTTCCCAAGTTTTAATTTGATGGTATTACAAACAAGTTTAATATCAGCACAAGACCACCCCAAGGTAATCTCGGCCAAATAAGTAAAATCAACCCCTTTACCATTGATATTGTTTTGTTTAAAGAAATTCTCAAAGAGTGTTTTTCGGTCTCTTTTTGAGGGGTAACATAATTCTAGCCGATAATCAAATCTGCCACTTCTTAATAAGGCATTAGGGATGCAGTATTTATCATTTGCGGTAGCAATGACAAAAATCCCCAAATTATTGTCAACACCATCTATTTGAGTTTGCAGGATTCTAGCGGCTGAATTGTTATCCTTAACCAATAAATCTAACTCATCAATTAAAATGACTTTCACCTTACCTGTTGTTCTAACCATTTCGCGAGCAGCATCAAAAACCGCTTTAATGTTTGCTCTATTCGTAATAATCGAAGGATTATCATCAATAAGTCGAGCAAATTCACCGGCAAGTTTCGATTTTCCACATCCCGCCACACCACTAAAAAAAATCCCTTTAGGTAAAACTATACCCTCAGCTTCTAATTCATCAATATTATCGTACCAACCTTTTATTTCAAGTAACTTTTGTTTTACTCCATCATATCCATAAATATTCTCAAATGCCATTTTATTATCCCCCTATTGTCTCCAAGAACTTTTCTTGGTTTTTGTATATTTAAACCTACCATAATCAGGATTTGATAACCCCTCCGAAGATAAGATTACTTCATAAAGATAAGAAACTACTGCTGCCGGAGTTTTTCTTTTATCAATGTTTCTAAAAAGAGTAATAACCCTAGATTGAGAAATAACATCTTTAAAGATCTTTTTAAGACTATCTTTGAATTCTACTAGATGCTGAGGAGTTTGATCCTTAGAATAGTTATCAATAATAGTTTTATTCTCCGGCTTTAACAAAAGGTATTTAATGACAACTTTTTTAGGGACAACTACTGCATAAAGGTCCCTATGCAAATTATTGTAGTTAGTCTCTAATTCCTTTAAACTAGTAAAAATCTTCTTTTTTTCTCCCACTTCTAATCCTCCTTAATGGTTACTTCCCCAAAAAAGGCGTCAAGTATGAAGCGCTATTTTGAGAGAGCAATTCCATTATGATAAAGGAGCAAGATAAATGCAAAGGGTTCTTAAAAACCCTAACACATTATTTTCTTTGGATGTATAATAAATCAGGAAGGTGATTTTATGGCCTTAAAGGCATTCCTCAAAGACCGCGATGGTACACAAACCCTATTATTCTATTTTTTCTTAACTTATGAATCAGAACAAACATCATTGAAAGAACTAGAAAGCAATCCAAGACTAAAAGGTATGTTTGAATACTTAGGGACAATTGACAAAGATGTTATCAAAAAAATAAAGAAAGAGTATTCTACAAAGAAATTACAGGAGGAAATTGATGATTTGATTGGCAAAAAAACTTGTCCTAGTGATTTTCCATGGGATTTACTTTGTGATTCAGACCCAAAGCATTTCTTGTTTGTTAACCCCTCTATTGAATTATTGAACCCCGAATTGTTGGGCTATTTATACAAAGCGCAACAAATAGACTTTCAAGAATGCCAAGGACCATATACTCGTGCTTTTATTGAATTATTCGCATATTACTATAATTTAGATGTTACTTTCTTGGATAAAGAAAGCGATATTTCTTATGACCTTTGTTTTATTGATCCTTGTTACTTTGATATAACAAAAAATCTGATTGAGAATCTAACCGAAACAGCCAAAAACCTAGTTAAAGTTGTTCGAAAACTAAACGGTAGAAATACAATTGCTGTTGGTGGTTCTAGATTCGGCTTTTTTTGGAATAAGTACAATTATTTCAAAGATGGATTGTTAGAAAAAGGAATCGTTTATGCCGATATTCTAGTAAGCTTAGAATTATTAGTTCTAAAAAGACACGTAAGCAAAACAATGCTTATTGATTTAGAGTTTTACCCTGTTGGTTTCATGGATGAAGACTATCAAAGAGTACTAAAGGACGCTTATTATGGAGAAGAAAATGAAGTCAGCAAAGTCATCTGGCCTATTGACCAAGAACGTCATTTTGGCTTTATGGTGGCTGATAATTTATCTATTGAAAATGTAAAACTTGGAGAAATCGCAGATATTATACCTTGCGTAAAAGATACACAAGGAACATTCACTAGACAGTCAAATTCCAATTGTTATATTCTTGACAAGGGAAATATCGATAATTATGGAGTTATTGATTGTACTTCCTTTATGCCAATTAAATATGAAACCAAGCTCAATAAATCACTTATTCAAGACAAAGATATCTTATTAACAAACAAAACATCTTCGATTAAAAAAGCCCTATTTAGAATAGGTAGATGTTCAAATCTTTCTAACGATGATAAATACAATACTCCAGTCTCTCTTGACTATTATTTTGTGGGAGGTGGAATAATAATCAGATTAAAGAAAAAAAAGGATAATACTTCTATTGTCCCTCTTTCATATTTATTTGCTTACCTCTACAAACTTCCTACATTTGTGTATTGTCCTAATGGAAAAGATAAGAATGTCATTTGCATAAACAAGTTAAGACAACTTGAAATACCAATACCGATGCACTACTCTGATAACAACAATTATTATCGGCTTTATAATGCATACAATAAATACGAGGATGCAGTTATAGTAGAAAAAACATTAAAGAATAATATAGATACTATGCTAAAATTATAGATTTCTCTTACCTATATAGGAATAAAACTATGGATGAGTTTTATTCTTGTTGTAGGTGTTGTTACTTTGTGCACTTAACTCTTCTATACGTTGTTTCAGACGAATATACGCAGTATTTTCCCGTTGCTGAGCTTTGGACCAGCCCAAATACTGGACATTAAGAATAAACTGGTTAAACATAAACCGTTGTTCTTGTGTAATCCCTTTACCAAGAGGCGAATAACGGCACTTAGAAAGAAAGTTGGCAAATTCTCTATAAGTTTTAATCGTATAATTATTACCATTAAGAAAAGAATTCAAGTAATTTGGAGCAACAGCAGTATTATATTCTGGAGCCAATATGAAGAAAGCATGATTAGTTATCTTTTTGTATTTTTTATCTATATATGTGTAATACTTGCTAAGTTGTGATGGATTTGGACTGATTCCTTTTTTCACACCATTGATATCAGAATCAATTTTATTTTCTATAACAATAACATGATTCTTACTAATAAACAATAAATCAATATCATGCTCTTCTCTTCTTATTTCGAAGACTTCATTAGGTGAAATTGTGTTTATTTTCAGCAAATTGGTTAAAAAACTGTAGCAAAGTCCCTTGTCACGCCCAAGAAAATAGGCAATTTGATTTGACATGGAATTTTCCAAGTTGACCCGTCCACAAATAACCGAAAATGGCTGTTCATTAGCCACGTTTTTATATATCACACTGTTTGATAACTGATTAGTCATATGATTCTTCATTATTTTTTCCAAAACATCCTCATCAGTTGGCGAACACATCTTAGTTAATGACTTAAATTTATTCTTTGCATACGCTATAGAACGCTTTGGATTTGCAATAACTTGCGCAGTAATAACATTGTTACCTGATATGGTTAATGAAGAAGATGTTGAATTAATTTTTAGTAGAATCCTTTTATCTTTTTTGGGAACAAAAAAATCATTTGCGACAAACGAGTAAGTCTTGGCTTTTTGTGTACTAAATATGTCATTATAACTATAGTTTTGGTATGTAGGGGTGGTAGTAACTGAACTGTCGTCTACAACCGACACACCCACAACTTCATAAACTCCCTTTTGTGTTTTTACCGGTGATTCAAGCAAATGAAAAACATATTTCACATTATTCTTACATTTCCCAAGTGGATTAATGTAAATATACCGACACTCATTATCTGCTATTAAAAAATTAATAAGGTCGTGCGCCAAGTTGTGAGTAAGGTAACTACCCGTAAACACTTTGTTGAGAAGGTATTTATATGATATTTGTTTTTTTTGCTGTTTTTTTTCGTTGTTTCTATTCTGTATATTATACATTTTTGAAGTTCGTTGATATTTTCCATTCCCATTATCAACAATGTACTCACCATAGATAAGGTCGTTGATGTAATTGTTTATTTGTTTAAAACTCAACTTTTTATTTAACATTTTTTGAGTTAGACACAATGTTTGATTATTGTCGAAACAATCGATTACTTTTTCTTCGTTACTTTTACAAGTTTTGTTAACCATAATTGATGCCTCCTGAAAATCCCCGGATTAGCTCTATCAATACTCATTATTCATCGAAAGAATTGAAATCATCAAAAAAATCATCTATTGAGTCCTTGCCATCATCACCAATTATATAAGAATCGTAATTCATCTCATTTTCTGCATATTGTATTTTTACATAGTTGCATAGTATGCCTAGTTTGTAATCTACACTTTGTAACGTCTTTTGAGAGTTCCCCATCTTTTCTAAAAAATCCAGAATTGACTTCCGGTAATTAAGAAAGATGGTGGGGTCTTCAATTAGAAACACATCTGCATACCCCTTTGAGAGTTTAGGCAATACTCTTTGATTAATCTTCTCTAATGTACTAAAGATGTTATCAATGCTTCTTTCAGTTATAGTTAAATCTTTTCTGAGGTAATTAGTAAACGCATTGATTCTTTTATCTTTGTAATATGCGATGACCTCTGGAGGTTCAACTGATGGTTGCCTTCTAATAATAAACTCGCATGACTCTAAATCTATCCCGTATTCATTTAATAATAATTGCAAGGTCCATACTGAATGAGTAGCATTATGATTAACATTGATAAAAATACCCCTATAAGGACTATAGTTAGATTTCTCCTGTGTATCAAATACCGCTTGCTTAGACCAATCATTCTCTATTGACAATAGTTCACCAATCGTTTTTGGGTGAAGTGTATCTATCAACTCAAGAACCCTAATAATAAGGCTCCCCCATGCGTGTTCATGAAAAACCTCTTGATTGACCACTAGACAATATGGAGTGGTATTTTCAAACCAAGTAGTTCGCACTGTTGATAAATCTATTTTATAGAATCGTAATCCATGAATATAAACTATATTGTATTTCTTTAACAATTTACTCTCATCCATATGTTATCCCTCTACATCTTTATCTGTTAGATCCGGCACTCCCAAAGCCGAATAATCTGCCCCACCAACTTGATTAGAGACAACACCTTCAAGGCTTTGTATTGCTAGCCCAAGGAGTGTTTGTAATTTTTTGGCCTCAGATAATGATAGAGCAATTCCTTTTTTTGCCTCACCATTTGACCATCTTCTTATATCGATATAAGTTAATCTATCATTCCATTGTACTAAATTTATTTCTTTGGATGTTTGAGAAATATTGTTGAGTTTTCCAATGCTCTTTATTATTTTGTAATTAATGTTCACCAAATGTTCTCTCCTTCGTTAAATACAATCCCAACATCCTTTTTTGTATCATTCTTAAACTCACTAATCAGCTCACATAGACTATCTTTAAAATTATCGTAGCTAGTGTTGGTGCTTACGAATAACTTATCATAAATAACATCTATACCACCCAACATGTATTCCTCAAAAACGTCTCGGTTCCGCTTATCCTCGGGATGCCTAAATGCATTATTTACTTTATCTATACCAGATAGTGTAACATCAGAATCGCAAAGCATAACCAATTTATAGATAAAAAGAAGCCTTTGATAGTGATTAGAAAATTGGTTTTGGAAAATACGAAATGTTTGTGGCCCTTTCTCTTTAGTTGCTCTTCTATTGTACGAGCACCCGATTATGGCGGCAGCCATGAATAATTCTATGCCAGATGTAAATATATGTGCTCCAGACTTATTATCTACTTCAGATATTAGTTTTCGAACTTCCTCTTCATGTTTACCCATAAAGAAATAGTCGTCCATGAATAATCCCTTATCTTGTGCCATAGTTTATTTCTCCCTTATCTCAGTATGATATGTATCCATTTGTACGAACTTATACCTATGTCCTATAGTCTCACTTAGATATTTTTCAACATATAGTCCATCTGTATCTTTCATAAATAAAATAACTTGCTCGGCAATATTGGGCATTAACTTGCAAAAACTCTGTATACGCTTGATGTCAAAAGATGATGATGGAGCGTCCATAACCAAAGGATAAGGCTCTGTAGTATCTGCATGGAATTCATCTTTGCTAGTTTCAGATGTATTCGAAATATCATCTCTTGCCAATTTAATGATTCCACCAATAAATGAAAATGCCATAATTGCATCTTGGGAAGTCGATGCTTCAACATCAGTTATATTCTTTGTAGCACTATCTGTCTTGTTAATGTTATACTGATCATCTAGCTCTATAGAAATGCTAGAATCAAAAATATTCTGATAAATCGAATTAATGGCATCTTGCAATTGTTCACGTTTAGCCGCTTCTTTACTTGCACAATAATTCTCTATTCTGCGAATTAATACATCAACGTGTCTTTTACACAATAATACTTTTTTATTTCTTGAATCCGTAACAACATATTGGTTACTATCTTTTCTGACACTATTAAGTTCGTTTCTTGCGATTTCTAAATTATTCTTGGCGCTTCCTAGTTGCTGATTATAAGAATTTATCGTAAAAGTGCAACCTTCTTCTTGCTTTTTCAGATTTGTAGCATCTTCACTCCCTTTTATTTCATCATTTATTCTATTGAGTTCTTCGGCTTTTAAATTATATTCTTCGCGATATGCACGCAAGTCTTTTCTTTGCCTATTGAACTCAGCATAACTTTGTTGACTATCCTCAATTACTTTATTAGCATCCTCTTTGAACCCAGCAATTTCATTCCCAACATTGTGCGGTGGTAAGAAATCAATTAGTTCCTCGAGTTTTTTGCAAGCCGGGGTATCTTTTGATATTTTTGTTCCACAAATGCATTCTCCCTTATCTAGAAGATACTCAATTGCAGCGGCAGTTAATCCTGGAATATCCTTACTGTTGCCACCTTCTTTTTCTACTAGTGCCAAAGCTTGCTGAATTAAATTTTCAGAGAATAGTGCGTATGAATTTCTACTAATATTGGAAAATAAATCCCTTTGAAGTTCATCAATATTATTTTGTAAAAGGCTTAAGCTAGACACTAATTCTCTTGATTTCTGTTGTTTATTGGCTACATCTTTAACTTTCAATAGTTTGGCATTTAGAGACTCTCTTCTTGCTTCTAGCTCCACTATCTGATTATTAAAAATCTCAATCTCTTCTTCACATTTTGAGATATTGTTTTCTGCTTTTTTTTCTCTAACTGCCAACTCGGCTAATTTCCCTTCCGTTTCATTGCTAGCAATTTCTTCGTTATATTGGCCTGATAGTGTTTTTAAATCTTTTGCCGTTTGGTAGAGCCAATTGAACCCAAGCATCCCCCTAATTGCTTTTACAAACTCATTATTTTTTGCATCTTTTGAATTATTTATCTCCCGACCGATTTTTTCAATATTCTCTCCCTTGAAGAAGAAATATGGGAATAACTCACTTGGTACTATACTTTCAATTTCTTTTTGAGCATCCATTCCCCTGACTTCTCGAGTAATTCCATCTGTATTTTTGTAATTTACAATCAATATAGGGTCATTTTCTTTAACCATTCTACCTGATTTAATGAATTTTTGACTTCTTTTGATAGTATATTCCCTAGACAAATGCTCTAAAACAATTTCACCAGAAACAACAGTTGAATCGCCACTATCCATGTGTTCCTTCGTGTATGTGTTTAGAATACTGGAAATGGTGATCTTACCATACAGGATCCATGAAAAAGCCTCAATTATCGTCGTTTTCCCCGTTCCATTTTCAGCAATTACCAAAGTTGTTTTTTTGGATGGATCAATGGAAAAAATCAATTCTTGGTCGCCTGCGAACTGCCTAAAATTACTAAGCTTTAATCTTTTAATAATCATTTTACTTCTTCCTCCACAATTCGCTTAATCGCTTGAATCCTTGCACTAGATTTTAATGGATCTTTATTATAACTAGTCTTTTCCATCTCAAAAACACGTCTACAAATCTCACCATTTACTCTTTTAAACTCTGTATCTGCAACTTTAACTTCTTCAACTTCTTCTTTTACATCCATAATTCATGCCCCTTTACTCATAATCATCATCTGTCCATGTCAACTCTTCAAACTCAGCATTAATCTCAAATTCAGTTAGTTTAAACTTATCATTAATTTGATCCATCAATTTCATGGCCACAGTGGCATTGCATGATGACCTTTGAAATTCTTCCATTCGCTTCATCTCATTTGCAAAAAGTGCACCAAAACTTTTTCGTGTAGATGAATCTAACTGAGAAGCCTGATCAAGTGAACACGGAAGTGTTATAAAATCATAAATGTTTGCTATATTTTTCCCATCCGCTTTTCTCAACACTCTCCCACGCCGTTGAACATACTCTCTTGGATTCGTACTACTTGCAAGAATGAAGGCTGTCCTTATGCCAGGAATATTTACACCCTCATCCAAACATTTAATTGCAACGAGAACTTGCAAATTGCCAGATTTAAATGCAGTTTTAATATTCTGACGCTCCCCAATTTTTTCCATTGAAGTATATCTACCAACATTCATTCCCAAATCAATTCCCAACATGCGAGACACAGACTCAATTTGTCTAATTTCATCACCATTATCTTTTTCTAGTTTAGAGGTTCCACAATATACCAAAATGAATTTTTCGGTGAGATGATTCTTCATTTCTTCTTTCAGACGCACAAGCTTGTCTTTAGCTCCCGCTACTAATCTAGCACGAATTATAGCTAACTGTTCACCCCTTTCCGTTAATACCGTTTTCCCTTTCTTATTCTTTTTCATATTTTTAGCTATCTTTCGGGTTAAATCTAGATATTCACTAATTTCTTCATCATCAAGCGTTGTCACAATAGGAAAGTAATTATATTTACATAATTTATCTTCCTTTATAGCTTGCTCCATAGTATAGGTGATGCATTTCTCCCCAAAAAAATCAAAAATTTGTTTAGTTCCTTCATCATCTCTAAATCTTTCTACTGTGGCGGAAAGACCCAATCTATATGTATAAGCATCAGTTAGATACTTCCCCATTTGCTTAGATCCCATGTTGTGAACCTCATCTGCGACAAGTAGACTGGGTTTTTTTATATTAGCAAGTACTTTTTGAACTCTGTCTAATTTAAAAGATGCATTTGTACAGAAAAAGAAAAAATTATCCATAACTCCAGAATTGTATTCTTGAATATAGTCTCTTAATTTGGACAAATAATCCCCATCTTTACTGCCAGAATACCCGGTAACAATATTCCTAATATTAAATAATGAGGCATCTTCTTCCCATTGATCTACCAAGTGTTGAAATGGGCAAAGAATAATTACCGCCATTTTATTGTTAGTTCTCTTCAAAAGAGATACTATTGCAGCATAAGCGGTGTAAGTCTTCCCAGTGGAGGTGGCCATATCAAAAATACCTCTCCATTGTTTTGAAAACCAGGCTTCTACCGCCTTCTTTTGATAGTCATATAATACAATATTACGTGGAATACAAGGACGTTGAATCATTGTTTGTCTAAGTTGATTTTCAAATCTTTGTTTGTCTTCATCTACATCTATTTGATGATTATATGTCTCTTTTTTATACTCAAAAAGTTTATTTTTCACAGCGGTTGGAAAAGAAACAATACATATATTTTTAGTTCGACTATTCCAAAGATTGTTGAAATCTTGTTCAATGTCGACACAATCGCTTCTTTCCTCGGAAACCCAATTTCTATAAGTTTTAATTCTTTCAAAATTATTGTCATATGCATTCATAGATTCATTTAAAGACCCATCAAATGCAATCTCTCGGCCATTGGCGTCAATAAAAAGACCAATTTTCTCATGATACATACCTATCGATGTCTCATTCTCCGTAACTGCTACCTTAATATCCATCACCCCGGATGCTATTAAATTAGCTATCATATTCAGTCTTTCTTTTTCAAAATTATCAGAAACATCTGTAAAGTCGCGCAAGAGTGCATCTTCAATGCACGTTTCTTTAGACTTATAACCTTTGGAAATGGCTTCTACATCCTCTCTCGTTAATCGAGGGGACACTACATATTGTATAACCGGATCCCCACCGGTATATTGTTCTGCTATTTTTGCGAGTCCCCTAGATGTATAAATCAAGGAAGACGACGAGAAAAAACCGACCGCTCGTTTATAACTTACACTTTGCAACAAGACTTTCTCGATGAATGATTTTGCAATGTTATCAGTATCGGCTGACCTATATTTTCTCTTAATCTCAATAT
>Ga0265294_10007842_pt1 | contig 12571 bp, 14 predicted proteins | sample MunlanPumphouse3_FD_192504 | JGI IMG/M metagenome (GOLD analysis project Ga0265294, IMG submission 192504) | Groundwater microbial communities from a municipal landfill in Southern Ontario, Canada - Pumphouse #3 | ecosystem: Environmental > Aquatic > Deep subsurface > Groundwater | place... | reverse complement strand
AGATCGTTCCATCCTGAAAGAGTTTTATTTGTCGTTCATCGTGAAACAATCTTAAAAGATGCTCTAAAAACATTTAAATATGTTTTAAAAAATGATTATACATATGGTTATTTGACTGGAACAGAAAAAGATTATGAAGCAGATATCCTTTTTGCAACAAATTTAACACTTTCTAAAAATATAGATAAATTTAAAGCAGACCATTTTGATTACATTATCATCGATGAAGTTCATCATGCAAGTGCTTCTTCTTATAAATCAATTATTGATTATTTTGAACCTAAGTTTTTATTAGGTCTTACTGCTACACCTGAGAGAATGGATGACGAAGATGCAATTTTTGATTTGTTTGAATATAATGTTCCTTTTGAAATGCGGCTTGGGGAAGCATTAAAATATGAACTTGTTTCTCCATTCCATTATTATGGCATTAGAGATACATTAATAAACTATGATAAAAGAGATGCAAAATCAACCATTAGAGAAATGGTACATCAAGACCATATTAATAAAATTAATGAAGAAATTAAAAAACATGCTCCAAGTGGAAAACTTAAATGTGTTGGGTTTTGTATTGATATCGATCATGCAATAGCAATGTCCAAATCTTTTAATGAGATTGGTTATCATACTATAGCTTTAACTGGCAAAGATTCGATTTCATCACGTATGGAAGCATTTGAAAATGTACAAAACAACAACCATGATTTAGAGATTATATTTACTGTAGATATATTAAACGAAGGTGTAGACATACCTAAATTAAATATGATACTTTTCTTAAGACCAACTGAATCACCGATTGTTTTCTTACAACAACTAGGTAGAGGACTTAGAAAAGTTGAAGAAAAAACACATGTGGTTGTTTTAGATTTCATAGGTAATTCTTATTTAAGAAGTATTCAAATCGCACGAGCGCTCGGATCATTATCTTCACATGGGATTTTGGAAAAACAAACTTTGATTGACATGGTCACTAATGATTTTAAAAACTTGGAAATACCAGGAATTAAAATTGAAATTGACGAACTTTCCAAGGAAGATATTAAAAATTACATTGAAAAAACGAATTTCAATCGCTTTGAATTCTTAAAAGCTGATTATTCGAATTTTAAAAAATTTATAGGTTCTAATACTTATCCATCTCATATGGATTATGTGTCACACGAAGTATCTCCAGATTTAACACGATTTATTCAAACTAAAATTAAAAACACAAAAACGAAGTCTTATTATACATTTTTAAAACATATGGAAGAAAGCATTTTTGAAACAGATCAAGACGAACTTAGCTTTATTGAAGCTTTGTCAGCATACTTACCCCTTGTGAGATTTGAAGACTACATGATCTTAAAGTATTTAATTAAGCATAAAATTGCAAGTTTTAATCAATTAAAAGACTATATAAATAACGAAAGTTATCCTTTTAGAGTTTTTCATGTAAAATCAGCAATTAACTATTTGAAATCCCAAGATTATCTAGTTGAAAATAACGGTATTTTCAAACTTAAAATTTTACATGAAAATATAGATTTCATTAACCATGTTATTGATTTAATTGACTATGGAATATCAGAATATAACAAACGGATTCAAGACTTTGAAAGAACAATCATTCCATATCAAAGATATCGTACAGAACAAGTTATTCTTCTTACATCTTCTGATAAAGTCTATGTTTATCAAAAAGGAACAAAAATTGGTGAAAATGAAATATTTATATTTGCAATTTTAAAGAAACATGAAAGTACTGAGGAACATTTAAATTATGATGATGGTTTTATCAATGATGAAACATTCAGATGGGAATCAGAAATAAAGACTACACTCGAAAAACATAGAGGATTAATAGGTGACAAAGTTGCTCATGTCTTTGTAAGAAAGCAAACAGAGGAAGATGGAATCACGCTGCCTTATTTATACATAGGAACAGGTAAACTTACACTACCTCGTGTAAATCCAAAAAACCCAAAAAAAACTTTGTTATTTGACATTATGTTAGATCATAAAGTTCCTAACGAGTTTAAAAGAGAGTTAGGTATCAAAGATGAATAAAAAAATAATTGAAGTTGTTGCAGCTGTAATTATTAGCAATGATAAATATTTTGTTGCTCAAAGAGCTAATAAAGGTGAATTGGCTTTAAAATGGGAGTTTCCAGGAGGTAAAATTGAGCAAGATGAAACTCCAGAAAATGCTCTCATTCGTGAACTTAAGGAAGAATTAAATATAAACATACAGGTTAACGATTATATCACCACAGTATTTCATGAATATAACTCATTCTATTTAAAAATGCATGCTTATTATGCTGAAATAATTGATGGATCTATTTTTCTAAATGAGCATTTAGATTTCAAATGGGTTAATAGATCTCAAATATTAAATTTAGACTTAGCTGCTGCTGATATCCCTATTGCAAGACTTATAAAATAAAAAAATCCCCTTATAGAACATCTAAAATATACATTTTGTGAGTTCTTTTTAAAGGGGATTTTTGATTTTTATCATCTACATTAACTTTGCTTATATAATTGCATCATAGTAAAATTTAGTAACGTAATCTAATTCTATCGCATTTCTCAACTCTATTTTGCTCTTTTCGTCATTTAACAATTCCAATAAAGATTCATTACGTTGTTTTAATTTATTAATCACTTCTTCATTCGGGATATTATTTGATTTTTTACTGTTATTTGATTTACTAGTTATGACTAAATTCCATAAATCATCACTATACATAAATGACCAGGGAATTACATGATCAATACTAATATCATTAGATTCAATAGTTTCGCCAGTATAAAAGTCTTTGATTAGGCCATTTTTAAATTGTTTAAGTAAAATCTCTTTATATTTAGCTAGATTTTTTCTCCTTATTTGATTGTTCATTGAACCTTGAACTTTAGATACAATTCTTGGTGACCGATTAAATTGTTCGAGCAGTTGAGCCCAGCGATAATTCATGATTTGTGTTAGAACAATCGCGTATTCTTTGATAATCATTGCATCACGCTTGTTAAAGATTACCGTTTCTTTTTTTTCGTCTAGAGTATATATATCATACTCAATTCCATTTGCTTTTAAAAAACGCCAACAAACATCAATCTTCAAAATTTTGGAGATGTTTAAAATCGTTTTCTCATATAAAATACTGTTTTTCACAAAAAAGGTTTCTAGTCTGTTAAACCAAATCGGTATATTAGTATTTTCAATTTGCTTATATTGATCAATCAAATTGGATACGATTTGATAGACTCTTGGTGGCTTTTTCTGATTGGGACTTTGTTTCAAATTAAAGAAAAAGGTTTGATTCCAATAATACTTCAACATGTGATGTGAAATAAGGGAAAAGGGTATTTCAATTTTATCTCCATGATTTACATATTCATTCATGTAAATGATTTCGACGATTGATCTACCCCATGCAAGCTTATATGTATTGTCATTCGCCATACCTTGAAGTATATCAAGCCAATTTTGCAAATATTTGTCCATATTGCACCTCTAATACTTTTGTTTATTAGGTATGACTCCTCTTACTCCACCTTTTGGATCCTTCACATCACCATGATATCTAGGTATCAAGTGCACATGAAGGTGAAAAATAGTTTGACCTGCAGCTTCACCATTATTGATCCCAATATTATATCCATCTGGATGATATTTTGCATCTAATATATCTTTCAAATAAGTGATTTCAAGATCAATTGCTTTCTTTTCATCAATCGTCAGTCCAAAATAATCGCTAACATGACGTTTAGGGATAATAAGTAAATGACCTTTAGTAACTGGATAATTGTCATAAATTGAGAAAACATATTCATTTTCATGTACTAAAGATTTTTTTTGGCTATATATTTCGCAAAATATACACATATTTTAATACCTCGGTCAATTTCGCAATCTAAGCTCTTAATGAATTCTCTTGGACTGATACACCATTTACTTGTTTTACAAGTTTAAATATTCTTTGTGCATCTTCAGCATTTAATTTAAAAAACTCTCGTTTGGATGCCTCTGTATTTTTCCTTAAATCTGGATTAATGGTATCGATGATGCTATGTATACTTTTCTCAAGAGTGTATGAATCATCTCTAGTGTCTGTCTTTATGCAATCGATAAGTTTAAATGGTAAAGGAATTGATGTATTACATAATTCTTTCAATCTACGTTCGATTGAATTTGTTCTTCCAATCTTTACCCATCCAGGAATGCTTTCGTTACTTAATAAATATACTGTTTCATTTTCATCATATTTAGATGTTTTATTAGTTGTGATTTCTTCTTGATCAATCAGTTGGTACATCGAATTCCCAAGAAAATTAAGTAATTTTTTATCTCTCAAATTTTGAAGAGTTTGTCTTAGTTTGTCTTTTATATGATAGTTTTCTGGATAAACAACTCTAAAATACTCTTCGTATGAATATAAATCTTCAAGTGCAAACTTGGATAATTTAAAATGCTTGCTAATCAGTACATACACGATATAATTCCAACCTTTTAATTTTTCAAGCATTTTTTCATCTCCTATTATTTATTTTCTCTTAGCAAAATCATTATCTATTTCATCTTTCCAATCATCATTTATCTTTTTATTCATTCTTAAGTCATTAACTGCTTCATGAATCACTTTATAATTTAATGCTGTTCCTTCTTTATCTGAGTGAAAATTAGCTGCTCTTGATGCTTTAAAACCATAATCTCTTGCAACTTCAAGAGCATCGATATTAGCTCCTAAGAAGATAAATTCCCAACCATACATTTCCGTTTGTTTTTGAACTAAACTTCTAATTTGTTTTGCACTAAATTCAGTGCTTGCATTTTCCATACCATCTGTAGTAATCACAAATACTGTTTTTTCTGGTTTATCTTCTCTTAAGGATTTATGAACACTTATAATCTTTTGAATGCTTCTGCCAATCGCATCCAATAATGCTGTTGTTCCTCTGGTGTAATAATCTTTATGTGTCATGCGTTTTACAAAATGAAGATCTACACGGTTATGAAGCACTTCAAAATCATGATCGAATAGAATCGTTGATAAAATAGCTTCGCCTTTTAATTCTTTTTGTCTACTAACAAAATCATTAAACCCTTTAATCGTGTCTTCTTCAAGTCCACCCATCGATCCACTACGATCTAAAATAAATACCATTTCAGTTAAATCTTTTTTCATTTTTCTTTTCTCCTTTTTGTGGTTTACACATTAAGGATAAAGGATTTATATGATCAAATGGTCGTTTCTCATGCGACATTTATTAATCGATTGTGCCAAGTCCTTTTTGTTTAAAATAAGACAATGCAACATTAATTTCATACATATCATAGATTTCATTTTCGATAAAATATTCGATAATACAATCAAATTTTTTACTTGGTGATAAAGAATATCCAGCTTTATTAAGTAAATCCTTTGTTTCATCTAAATTAAGTTCTAATGCAATCGCAAATGCGATTGCTGTTCTTTTGCTTGGCTGGTATTCATAATTACTCATAATTTTTGAGTATAATTTGCGATCAATATTAGCTTTTTTATACACTTGAACATCATCTAGATCACTCTCATCAATGTGACGAAGAAGGCATTCGACAAAAGTGTCATCAAGTTCATCGATGACATCATCAAGTGATCTTTTCGATGGTAATACTAAATTAAAATTGACATCACTATACTTATATAATACATTTAAATCATTTCGATTCTCTTTCATTTCCAGATAAGATTTAATATCCTTAAATCTTTCAATAGAAGCTTGATAGGACTCGTTATCATAAACGAGTAAATAAATCATCATTTCATGTTCTTCTAAAAATGCTTTAGTCACTTTAAGAGCAATATCTAACGCAATGCCTTTAGGAAAGCCAAAAGTTCCCGAAGAAATCAAAGGGAACGCAATGGATTCTAAATGATATTGATCGGCTAATTTTAGCGCATTTAAATAGGTTTGATAAAGTAATTTTTCTTCTTCATCATGTAAATCTAAATAAATCGGACCCGCGACATGGATTACATGTTTTGCAGGTAAATTGTAACCCTTAGTGATGATTGCTTGTGTGGTTTCTAACATACCAAAAGTAGCTCTTTCTTTTAAGAGTTCCGCACCTGCTTTTTGATGGATTGCAAAATCAGCCCCACCACCCACGTTGGGATAAGGGCTAGTTGAATTCACAATCGCATCAACTTCCATTTTAGTAATATCTTTACGCAATATCTCAAATGGCATGTCTTCACCTGATTTTGTTTGATTTAATCTTATTGTAACATAGATTTAATTTATTTATAAATTGAATCTTTTTTCATAATCAATCAGTTTATGAGCGCTTTTTCTCTTAAAAAGCGATTTGCAATTGCTTCTAAACTATCTATGTCATCCTCTGACATATCAATAATTCTTTCTCCACTCGAGTCTTTATGAATTCGCGCAACTAAAATGATTGATTTAATTATTTCAGATTCTTCTTGCTTCACAACAACTAAGTAAACCTTATCATTTACTTTGATTGAGTCGAGATCATAGTGTCCAACTTTGTCTAATACACGGTTGATTGGTGCAAATCTACTCACTTCTCTTTCTTTATAAACAACATTTCCTTCTTCATCTAGTTTTAATAACCATTTCATAATATAATTTTTCATTTACTTTCTCCTTTTTTGTATTTTTATTGAACTGCAAACCACACAATTTTAAGTCATAAAAAAACCTCCTTATTGATCATCCATAAAGAGGAACAAAAAAGATCCCATCGAAAGATAGGATCTGATATGTGATTTGATCCCATCCATCAAGCTTTAGCACCTTGCCTTTAGGGTAGGTTGCTGAAGGGTCATTGAGCTTGTCTCTCGCCTTCTCTTTATGGTATTTTCAGTATAACTTATTGATTTAATTATTTCAAGTCATGATGTGATTAATCTTCGATAAACTCCAACTTTGCGACTTTATATTCAGAACTTGCATCACTTTTTTTATTTGTTATTCTTCTCTTATCTCTTACTGGTATATAGTGAGGATCTATCACTAACCGATTTTTGATTTGATCAAAGATGTCATCTTGAGCGTGCTTTGATTGAACGGATAGGTAGGGGTCATTTGTGTTTTTCTCAACTTGTTCTAAATACTCACTTTTTTTAACACATCTTACCTCTAATATCGCATCACGATGATGATGTTTGACTCTTCCAATCGCACGGGTTATCGATGCTGCTTCTTTTGCATCATGAGCACGAATTGGAAAATTGATTGGGACATAGTGTTTCTTTCCAACATGACCACATTTCGCCCTCACGATATAATATCCCAAATCTTCATCACCGCTTAAGTTTTCATCATCTTCTGCATTTTCTCTATCCATTGAGCAGTCGATAATCTCTGCCTTGCACTTTTGACTAAAAATGAATGACTTATTCATATATATTTTTTGATCTTCTCTCCAACCATCAAATGCATGTTCTCCAACATATAACACGCCATCAGGGATATAGATTTCTTTTAAGCTCTTACACCCTTTGAATGCATAATCTTCGATTGATACAAGTTCATTCGGAAGCTTGTTCATCGATTTTAGATTTATACAGTTCGCAAATGTATATTCAGGAATCACACTGAGCTTTGTTTGTGGTTCGAAGTAGACTTTCTTTAACTCTGTGTTTGATGAGAATGCGCCAATCGGTAGTTTCTGAGTTTTTTTTGCTATGTTAAGTTTACGTATATTTTTATAGTTGATTAAATCTTCATCCATAATGACTGGATTTAACGTGTTCAAATCAAGTTCATGTTTCACAAGGAAAACCTGCCTTTCATGAATTTTTATCGCGTGATATAGAAGTTATCCCATTTACCTTTTTTCTTTAATTTGTTTTTTAAGATAATGTGATGAATATCTAAATCTTTGCATTTGATGCTTTTTTTTGCTTCTTCATAATCTATATTTTTAAATTCATTATATTTATCTATTCTTGATAGAACATATGTCTCAAGCTCGATATTTGTCTTTCTATTTTCAATTTCACTCAATGTAATCCACTGTTTTTTATGAAATGTTATAAGTCCATGAGCCATGTTGTGTTCATAAGCATAATTTTTCAGTAAGTCATAATTTTTGAGTACTGAGTAAGTTGTCATTTCATTTAGTGGTTTTATTTCAATTAAGATTTGATGATCATGATACGTTTGAATTAAAAAGTCTGGAGTATAAGACTTATCTTTATTTTTACCACGAGAAATCATCATAGGTTGCTCGATAATATCTTTAATGTACTCATAGTGATTCATATCATCAATAAACATTTTTTCTAAGGAAGATTCGTATTGGATAGTTTTAGTTAATCCATGGAATAGTTCAATTTCAATGGTTCCCTTTTCAGAGAATGTGTCAGAATTCACAGGTGATCTTTGAGGTATATATCCTTTAATTAAGTTTTCATCAAGTCCTTCAGAGTTTTCATTTGGTATACCGAAAATCCGATTGAACCAAACTCTTAAATCTGCGTATACGGTCATCAATTTAATATAGTAGATCTTTTTACTTGGACTATACATCCGTGAGACGATACCTTCAACATGTAAACTCTCAAGTGTATGAACTAATTCATCTCTTGTCAATGTCACAAATTTTTTGTAAGCATGTGAATCCTTAAATTGATCTGCAACTGGTCCTTGTTTCCCTTTTAGAATGGTGAGCATTGAAGTAATGTAGCATCTAACGCCTTTTTTCATCATGTCCATCATTAAGATGAGTGTGAAATACTCTAGTGTGTTTTGTGCCATAGTTCCCCCTTTTAATTTAAAAGCATGGTTTCTTCATCAAAGAATTCATTATCTTCAAAATCAATTTCATTCATAAAGGTTTGAATGAAGTTGTGCATGTGATCTGTTTTATTCTCGTATTCAAAGAGATCAAATAGATTAGCAATCACATCGAATAATTCAAATCCATAGGATAAATCAGATGAGGCCTTAAATTCGAACAGATGGTGATCATAGTCAATGATGATGCGATATTTTGTCTTATCCTCGCTGACTCTAAGTAATACCTTGAGTCTTTCATTAATGTCTCTTACAACGTCTATTCCTTGGTTAATTTTTCTTTCTCCTTTTTTTTAGTGTATTTTTCAAGAAATTCCATGATTTCTTTGTCATCAAAATTTGCTTTGTTCAATAAGGTGATGATCTTCTCAACATATGGTACTGAGTTTTTATTGGCAAATTCTTTGAATTCAACGTAAGTATGCATGTTAATGTTATCTTGCAATTTTAATCCAGCATAGGCTTTTTTCCATTTTGTTCGAAAATCAAATTCCTTTTTAAGACGAATGTAACTTTTTTGAATTCTTTTATGATGTTCAAATAAGTAGCTGTATTTATGTTTGATCTTAGAAAATGGTTTTCCTTGATCTAGCTGATCTTGAATTTCATACTTGAAGATTCCACTAAACTTTAAAATCAACTCTATATTTAACACTTCCTTAAAATCATAATATCCATAAATTTGATTTATTTTCTCGATGACATGAGTGGGTAGTTCATGAGTATTTAATTTAAAGTAGTTATATATTGTCTGTCTTTTGACTCCCATGAGGTTTGCTACATGAGTGACTTTCAAATCATATTCATAGATGATATAAGCTAAGATGTTACAAAGATTTCCTTCTAAATCGCTTTTATAAAAGTTTGATCTAAACTTAGGAAACTTCAGATAATCATCTTTAAGCACATCAATGAACTTCAATTTAACCACCTCTTTTTTTCAGATTTAGTTTTAGCATCATTATGGTTTTATTATACCATGCCCCATTTATAATGTAATATATTTTGACACTATATTTTAGCCATGCGCGCTCGTGCATACACGTACGTGAAATAAATAAAAAATGTCAAGAGAAAATGGCTATGTAAAGTGTTTTTTTGCCAAAATTATCTTATAAATGGATGACTAACATTTTATTAAATTTAAAAGCCGTTTTAGTCAAAAATTCCCCTTTTTCCACTCTTAAGTATCGGTATAAAAAGGATCCTCTGTGTATGGTTTTGCAGTTAGTTTTGTTGGATACTTCATTTGAAAATTAATCACACTTTGATACAAATCATCAGTCATAAATGCCCCTATTTTAAGTGCATATCGATTTGGAACGCCATAATAAGCTGATGCAATCGATCCTGTGATCGCAGCTAAAGTATCAGCATCTCCCCCAAGGGAGATTGCATTTCTAATGGCATCTTCAAAACTTGTAGATTCAAAGAAACTGACTAAAGCTGGTGGCATCGTCAATTTAGAATCTTCTGTAAATTGATGTTTGGCTCTAATATGGTCTAATCTAAATCGCATGGGATAATAGTTTCTTAAAACTTCAAACATTTCTTTTTTAGAATAGCCATTTCTTGCGAGAAAGATGGCGACTGCAGTGGCTTCTGCTGCTTTTAATCCTTCAGGATGGTTATGCGTCACTTCAGTAACTTTTCTTGCGAGAAGTTTCACTTCATCTAAATCTTTACCTACAAAACCACATGCTGAAACTCTCATGGGTGCCCCATTCCCATAACTGTTATATGGTTTGCTACTCTCTGATTTAAGCCATTTACTAAATAATGATCCATATCCTCCGTAAGGATATTTTCTACCAATCTTTTTCATCTCTTCAATTGCATAAACTGAAATATTATCCCAATTGTGATCTGCACGCAAGAGTGCTCTACCAATCGCAATCGTCATCAGTGAATCATCTGTGATGGAACATTTCATGACACTTAAAAATGTAAATTCTTTGGACTTTATTCTGCTAAATTCAAATCTTGAACCACTTACATCTCCAATAATTGCTCCAATCATGTCAAACCTCCTTATATTGCTTTTAAAATCATATTAGTCAATGAAGAATGAATGATAAATATGTTTCGCCCCAATCATTTCTAAATCATAAATGAAATATGTGACTAATGCATCAAAAAATTGTTCATCCATACCAAGGTCTTTTGGACATATCAAGAAATAGCGATCTTGATATTCAAATTTTATTTTTGAAAGTTTAACATATCCCATCGTGTATATTCTCTTACCCACAATTTCGCCAATTTTCATATTTCGATCATAATCTCGCCATTTTTCATCAAGTATTCTTAGTGCTTCTGGCGTTTGTTCACTTTGATCAACTTTAGCACAAACTTTATCATAACTCCAAACAAATCCTTTGTTCATGTCAATACCTCCTTATGTCTCAATTATATGGATTTTTGGCATTGAAATGGTCGCATTTTTAGCGACAAATGCATATAATAGAATTATGGAACCAGAAAATGTAAATGATTATTTAAAAATAAATCAAAAAGATGAAACTTTTTCAGAACTTCTCTTGAGGCTCATTAGAGAATCGGGAATGGATGAAGTGGATATCTATAAACGAGCTTACATCGATCGTAAGTTTTTTTCGAAGATTCGTTCTGATCGCAACTATCGTCCTAAAAAAATAAATGTCCTTGCGTTAGTTTTAGCTCTAAAATTAGATTCTAAAACATCAAAGACATTAATTAAACGGGCTGGATATATTTTAACAAGTGGTTCTGAGTTTGACTTGGTCATTCGTTTTTGTATCGAAAACAAAATATATGACTTATATGATGTTAATAAAATACTTTTGGAAAAAGGATTACCAATATTTGATTAATCATTTGATCAATAATTAAATTTAAGACACACGAAAATTCTAAATACAACTAATAGCATTTTATTAATGCTATTATTTTTTTGTATTCCGATGATATAAATCCATAATTTTATTGTATTTTGTTTTCGTATATTTTAAATTAACTGAAACCTCTTTATTGTTGTGAGTCTTATAGTTAATTTCTATTATATCTTCAACTAGTGATATTTTAGAATCCGATATTTTCCCACTGAATAACGCTAATTCTTCCCATTCCATAACATAATGGATGTCTTTTTTAGTTATAAAGCATAATTCATTGGAATCTAAAAAATAATCAAAATCAATAATTTCAACATCTCTAATATTACAAGCCCTCTTCATTATTTCTAAGGATTTTTGATATTTATCTGTGAACTCCCATTTTCCGCTTCCAATTTTTTTGAATAAATCATATTTTTTATAATTCATGGAATCCTTAGAATTATCCTCAATTGTCTTCGAAATGGTTCCATTAAAACTTTTTAAACTTTTGTAACTATTTAATTTTTCTAGTGGTATCAAATATTTTACTTCATCATAAATATCTATAAGTTTTCCTGATCCACCTAATTTTATAAATGCTTTGATAACGTAATCTAAATTTGAAAATTCATTCATGCTTTTTCTCCTTTTTATAATTTTAAACTCTTTTATAACCATTTAGATCGCTTAAATATATAAAACATCACTCCAGCAACAATCACACAAAATCCGACAAATAATGAAACTACTTGAGGATATTCTAGTATTCCAAAATGCACAAAATTCATCCCAAAAAATCCAGTTAAGAAAGATAAAGGGATAAAGATTGCTGAAAAGAGCGTTAAAGTTGTCATAATCTTATTCATCTTATTGGATTGATTATTCATATTTAAATCGAGTAGATGACGCAT
>Ga0265294_10007840_pt1 | contig 12571 bp, 9 predicted proteins | sample MunlanPumphouse3_FD_192504 | JGI IMG/M metagenome (GOLD analysis project Ga0265294, IMG submission 192504) | Groundwater microbial communities from a municipal landfill in Southern Ontario, Canada - Pumphouse #3 | ecosystem: Environmental > Aquatic > Deep subsurface > Groundwater | place... | reverse complement strand
TTGGTGAAGGTGGAACAGTTGAATTAAACCCGTCTCCTGACTTGCTTCATCCTCAGAAAACTATCTATGGTTCTTGGGTTACAAGTATCTGGAAGATGGAAATTCTTGTTGAGAATCTTGTTAAATGGGGTATACATCCTGATTCTTTGATTACAAACCGTTTTGATCTTGATCATTGCTGGGATGCATTCAAATTAATGGATGAAGGTAAATGTGGTAAAGTAGGAGTATTTTTTGACGAAGAATTAAAATAAAAAAGTGAGCTTTTTAATTCTCTAAATATTATAATTTTATTATCGGCTGTTAAAAAACAACCGATAATTTTTTTTTATCTTCGTATAGAAAATATTTCTTTACCTATAAAAATAAAATTAAAAAACATGTGGAAAGAAAAATTTAACAAACAATTACCTTTATTAGGACATAGAAACTGGATTTTAATTGTTGATAAAGCATATCCTTTGCAAAGTGCAGATGGTATTACAACTATTAATACAAAGAAAGACATTTTAGATGTTCTTAAAATTGTATTAGATTCTATTAAACTTGAAAAACATACCAGACCTATAATCTATACAGATAAAGAATTAATCTTTATGGATGATAAGCTTTGTCCGGGTGTGGAAAAATTTCAAAAAGATTTAAACCATACATTGGAAGGGTCTTATGTTAAAAGTATCCTTCATGATGAAGTTTTTTCAAAATTGGATAAAGCATCAAAGTTATTTAATGTTTTAGTGCTTAAAACAGAATGTTTAATGCCTTATACCTCAATATTTTTAGAATTAAATTGTGGATACTGGCCCGCTGATAAAGAAAAGGAATTAAGAGATAAAATGTCTTAAATGAGTAATAACAGTTTTATTCATTTACGCGATTCTTATCGATTGTATGCTGATATTTATAAGCTTTTTGGTAAGCCTTTATTTTGAAAGTTGTCTTGTATGGGCTTGCCAATATGCTTACAAATAAGGTCGAAAATATTTAACTCTTTTTACTTCTTTAATATTATTTCTTGATTTTGTTCCATAAATTAAATTATGACAAATTAAAAAATATCAAGGTTCATTACCTTGTTCCATGCTGATACAAAATCATTAACAAATTTCTCTTGTGCATCTGAACTTCCATAAACCTCAGATAATGCCCTAAGCTCTGAATTGGAACCAAAAATAAGATCATTACGGGTAGCTTTCCATTTTAATTCTCCGGTTTTTCTATCACGTCCCGCAAATGTTTCTTTATCCTCTGACAATGGCATCCACACGGTTCTCATATCCAGAAGATTTACAAAGAAATCATTAGTTAGAACTTCAGGACGTTTTGTGAAAACACCATATTCAGAACCATCAAAATTTGTATTCAACACACGCATACCTCCAATAAGAACAGTCATTTCAGGAGCAGTTAACGTTAGTAACTGTGATTTGTCAATTAATAATTCTTCAGTTGAAACTTTAAATTTCTTTTTTAAATAATTGCGGAATCCATCGGCAACAGGTTCCAGCACTTTAAATGATTCAACATCCGTTTGTTCCTGCAAAGCATCCATACGACAAGGAGTAAAAGGAACCTTAATATTAATTCCTGCATCTTTTGCAGATTTCTCAACAGCGGCACAACCAGATAATACAATAAGATCAGCAAATGAAACTTTCTTTCCACCTGTCTGCGCATTATTAAACTCGTCCCTGATAACTTCTAGTTTTTTTAAGACTTTTGCTAATTGAGACGGATTATTAACTTTCCAGTCTTTTTGCGGATCAAGACATATTCTACCACCGTTAGCTCCTCCGCGTTTGTCTGAACCTCGAAAAGTGGAAGCTGAAGCCCATGCTGTTGAAACTAATTGCGAAATAGAAAGTCCTGAATTCAATACTTTTACTTTTAAATCAGAAATATCCTTTTCGTCAATTAAAGGATGATTTATTTTTGGAATAGGATCCTGCCAGATAAACTCTTCTTTTGGTACTTCAGGGCCTAAATAACGTGAGATGGGTCCCATATCTCTGTGAGTTAATTTGAACCATGCTTTAGCGAACGCTTCAGCAAATTCAAGAGGATGCTCATAAAAACGGCGGGATATTTTTTCATAAACAGGATCAAAACGCAAAGAAAGATCCGTTGTCATCATAGTTGGAGCATGCTTTTTTGATGCATCGAAAGCATCAGGAATCACATTTCCCTGATTTTCGGCAACCCACTGATAAGCTCCTGCAGGACTTTTCGTTAACGTCCAGTTATATCTAAAAAGATTATCGAAGAAATAATAACTCCATTTTACAGGTGTTTGTGTCCATGTTACTTCCAGACCACTGGAGATTGTATCTTCCGCATTTCCTTTACCAAAAGAATTTTTCCATCCTAATCCTTGTTCTTCAATGCCTGCAGATTCAGGTTCCGGTCCTACATGTGATGGATCTCCGGCACCATGCGTCTTACCAAAGGTATGACCTCCTGCAATTAGTGCAACTGTTTCTTCATCATTCATAGCCATACGTGCAAAAGTATCTCTAATATCTTTAGCTGCTAAAAGTGGATCAGGATTGCCATCAGGCCCTTCCGGATTTACATATATCAGTCCCATTTGAATTGCTGCAAGCGGATTATCTACTTCCGTTTTATCCAGCTTACGGTCGTCATCTTTCAACCATTCGGTTTCAGAGCCCCAATATATATCTTCATCCGGTTCCCATACATCAGCACGACCCCCTCCAAATCCAAGTGTCTTAAAACCCATAGATTCCAGAGCAACATTCCCTGTAAGTATAAAAAGGTCTGCCCATGATATTTTTTTACCATATTTTTGTTTTATAGGCCAAAGTAGTCTGCGTGCTTTATCTAAACTGACATTATCCGGCCAGCTGTTAAGAGGAGCAAAACGTTGTTGTCCGCTGCCGGCACCACCACGGCCATCAATAGTACGGTAAGTACCGGCGCCATGCCATGCCATACGAATAAAAAACGGACCATAACTTCCAAAATCTGCCGGCCACCAGTCCTGTGAGTCCGTCATTAATTTATGAAGATCTTCTTTTAATGCTTTAAAATTCAAACTTTTGAATTCTTTTTTATAATCAAAATCTTTTCCCATTGGATTGGATTTTGAAGAATGCTGACGAAGAATATTTAGTTTTAACTGATTTGGCCACCAGTCACGATTTTTTGTTCCACCGCCACCAATACTGTCTTTGCCTATTGCTCCGGTTACAGGGCATCTACTTACTCTTTTAGAATTATCTTCCATAATATTAATTATTTAGATACAATTTGTAGTATTACAATTTACAAAAAAAAATTTATGAAATAGATTATATTTTAGGTTATTATTGTGCTCAAATCTTTTCCCAACTCTTTATCTTTTTTTAATCTCGCTATTAAAGAAGAGAATCACAGTTTAGTGTTTTATATTATACCTGTGATTTATCCCTGGATATTTAAGTTTTGTTTTTTTTATTCAGACGTGCTTTTATCCAATCGTATATTGGGTAATCCTATCAACTTTTTTAAAAATCCATGAATAATTGCAATTGGTAAACAAAAAAGACCAACTATCATCATCCCTAATTCATAAAACAATGTGCTGTCTTTATATGGGTTTCCTTTAATCCTGGACAGAAATGCACTGAAAGGAATTCCATACATATTACCTGCAATTATCATTTGAACTGCAGAAAGAATAATACATGCCTTTTGCTCTCCATACTCTTTTACAATAGAATCATAAGCATATTCCTTGGGGAATCCTCTGGAATCCGCAAAATGTTGGGCAAATATTATAGCTTTTGCTTCTTCAGGTTTAATAAAGTTATCCCCGCCACTTAAAAAATTACTTATTTCCTCATTACTCATACCTTGTTTTAGAGCCATTTTTGTATGTTGATATGAGCAGACTGCACAACCATTTACTTCAGTTACTGCTAATTGCAAACGTTCAATAAATTTTTTATCTACTAATTTACTTTTATTATTTCCAATTAGTTTTGACATCGCTCCGGGTGTAAAAACAAAAGAACGATATAATTCCCATAAACTAAATTTACGTTTAAAGTTAACTCTATGGCTTACTGATTTTGGCAGTGTTTTATTTTTATTCATTAGTGCTTGTTTTTTACCCAATTATTTTGCCATTACTTTTTAATCATGGTAAGTACCATTTTAAATGGTTCAACAGCTTTTAAAGCATGGGGAGTATTGGATGGCATTATAATTGATTCTCCGGCTTCAAGCATGTTGGAATTGCCATTGATTATGATTTCTGCGCTGCCATCAACTATATATACAAGTGCATCAAACGGAGAGGAATGCTCGCTTAATCCTTCACCTTTATCGAAGGCAAACAACGATATATCACCCTTTTCATTTTTTAGAACGATTTTACTTACAACCGCTTTTTCAGCGTAAGAAATGCTCTTATCATAAGAGAATTTTTTCCCTCTTTCAAATTCGTTTGTTCCCATTTTTTTTGTTTTAAAATGTTTCGTAAATAAAAGTGTGTTAAATTGTTTACCTAATATAATGATATTATTGTTAATAATAAATTTTTATATATATCATATGTTTGAATGTATTCTATGTTATAGATATAACCATTGTTGTTTTTGTATCTTTGATAGAACAAATCATAAAATTGTAAGGTGAAAAAGGGAAATTTTATTTTGATACTTTTTGTTGCCGGGATTGTTTATAGTTGCTCAACTGCAAGGTTTTCATATCTGGCAGAACCTGAGCATGAGGCGGATTCCACATATATCAATCATTATGCATATTCACTTTGCTATGATGAAGGAACAGAACAGGCAAAATGGGTATCTTATGATCTTAAAAAGTCAGATTTGGTTGCTAATTGTAAAAGAAAAGATAGTTTTATGTCTGATACTATGGTCTCTTCACAAACAGCCGGTAACAGGGATTATAAAAGCAAAGGATATGATCGTGGGCATCTGGCTCCGGCGGGTGATATGCTCAGGAATAAGAGAGCTATGAGGGAGAGTTTTTATTATAGCAATATATCGCCACAGTTGCCATCTTTTAACCGGGGAATATGGAAGAAACTTGAAATGAATATAAGGGAATGGGTGAATAGATATGGTCGTCTGTATATAACATGTGGTCCTGTTTTTTCAAATTCATATAATACGATAGGCGAGGATAGCGTAGCTATTGCTGATTATTTTTTCAAGACTATTTTGGTCGATAATCCCAAAGAGAAATTTTGTGTCGGTTTCCTGTTTCCTCACATAAAATGTGAAGGAGATATTTTCAATTATGCCGTTACTGTTGACAGTTTAGAAAAAGTAACAGGACTGGATATGTATCCCAAGTTGCCAAACAGAATAGAAAAAGAGATCGAGTCGGAATATTCGATAGCTCCGTGGAAATAAAAAATATTGTTTTTTTTATTTTTGTCACATTACACCTTTTATCAAGTTTAGAAAGATTTTTCAATTGCCAAAGCAAAAAATAGGTCTAATTGTAAAATACGTACCTGGAGAATGTCAAATTATTTTTCTGAAATAAATAGTTACATCATTCCATATTAAATATTTTTAGAACTCTCTCATTAAGACATCCACAAAAGTAAAATGATTAACTCCAGTCTCATTCCACATTAAATACTTTCAGCACTCTGTCTTTATACATTTTGCCAACGGGGAGTTTGGCACCGGGGATTTCCAGAATATTTCCTTCGAGCGATAAAATTTCACGTATGGAAACTATATATGATTTATGTATGCGGATAAATTCTTTTTTTGGCAGAGAATCTTCCAGTTCCTTTAATGATGCCAGAGCTGTGATATTTTTGTTAGTTGTATGAAATGTGACATAAGCTTTCTGACCTTCTATATAGTTTAGGTCGGAAAAGTTTATTTTATAGAATTTCCTGTCGGCACGTATTGTGAGATATGAGTCACTAAAAGAGGTTTGAGATGTTAGTTGTGAAGGAGGCTCTTCACCATATGATGAGCTCACCTCCGGTTTATCATGTATTTTGTTTACTGCTTGCAGGAAACGTTCAAATGAGAATGGTTTTAGCAGATAATCCGTGATGTTTAAATTAAACCCTTCCAGAGCGTATTGTTGGTATGCTGTGGTGAATATTACGTCGGGTGCATTATTGAGTGTTTTTAAAAATTCTATACCGTTTATATCGGGCATATGGATATCTAAAAAAAGCAAATCTACATTACCTGATTTAATAAGATCTATAGCTTTAAGTGGTGAATTATATTCCCCCAGCAATTCAAGCTGTGGTACTTTACTTATATAATTTTTGAGATATTCCCGTGCCAGTCTTTCGTCGTCAATAACCAGACATTTAATTTTCATCATCAATACTTTTTAATTTATATCTCAATGTTTATGCTTATAGCTAATTCCATTAACTATACAAAATTAACGAATTTATACAGATAAAATTTACTTAAATCAGGTGCTTATTATTAATAATTATATGTTCTCAATTACCAATTCTACACTATATTCATTATCCTGCTCTTTTATATTTAGAATATGATTTTCAGGGTAAATTAGATTAAGTCTGTGTTTAACATTTTTAATACCTGTGCCACTCCCGGATAAAGGCTTGTTTTGTTCAGGGATACTGTTTTTTATTATAAAAATCAGTTTCCCCGATTCCTCTTTAATGAGAATATTTACGTATCCATCTTCTATTTCCTCAATATGACTGTATTTAAAAGCATTTTCAATAAAAGGGATATAAAGCATTGGTGCTATTTGTGGGTTACTATTTTTTAGATCAAGTTGCATGCTTATATTTTGAGTATATTTAGATTTCATTTGCTGAAAAGCAATGAAATTTTCAATATAATTAATTTCAGATGTCAGAGAAACCCTGTCATTGCTACAATCATAAAAAACATATCTTAACATTTCTGATAATTTCAGTACGCTTACCGGAGCATTTTCAGACTTCATATAAGTGAGTGAATATATATTATTGAGTGCATTAAATATAAAGTGCGGATTTATCTGTGCCTTAAGTAATTTTAATTCTGTATCTAATTTTTCTTCACGCAGTTGTTTCTCTCTAATTTTATAATCTTTTGATGCATTTGCAAGATGAATTATATAATCTATGAAAAGTACAAAACCGAATTTAATAAAATCCATAAAAATTCTCAATGCAAAAGGAGGTGTTGTGTGATTGCTGTTAAATTGGTCTTTTATTATAAAAAGTTTTAATATTGTGATAGCTATTGTGTAGCATAAAAGAATAAGTACAGATTGTCCCAGATAGAAAAGAATTTTTTCATTCTTATAGTTTTTCTTTATTCTGTATATAGCATATATATGTACCAAAAACATTGATGTTGTATCAATTGCTGCATGAAAAAATGAGAATAATATACCCTGAAAATAATTAAAACTGCTGAAGAAAATTAGGAAAACTACAGTCCATATTATTAATTGAAACCACCATTTATTATATTCTTTCATACTGATATTTTATATAGTAATTGGGATTATAATTTATATTCATATATGTCGCAAATTTTTGTAAAACAGTATCTAATCTAATTACAATCAAAAGTATATAACAAAAAAAAGAAAATTAAATAATATTAACCAAATTCAATATTCTATTAACTAACATACAAAAATCAAGAATAATATTAATCATTATTAGTCGTTTGTTAATGATAATGGATATTTTGTAAAATAAATTTTAATGATTCACACTGTTTTTTCATCTTTGTAATATAATTCAAATAATGAAAAACTCAGAAAATAAAAATATTCGTAAATGAAAAAAAACATTATCTATTCTATTATTGCTTTAGTTATAATTGTTGGGGCACTTGCCTTCACCAGATATTTAATAGCCAATAAGGAACAACCCAGACAAAAACAAAACATTGATACAAAAGTGTTTTTGAAAACTAAAGATGTAAAATATACAGAGCTAACAACTTCAATGATATACAGAGGCAGGGTTAGTTCTTATAATAATGTCTCTATTGCACCTGTTGTCTCAGGCAGATTATTAAAAGGTGATATTGAATTAAAAGATGGTACTTCTTTTAAAAAAGGTGATATTTTATTTCATGTAAATGATGATGATGTAAAAGCAAGTTATATAGCTTCAAAATGTTCTTATCTGAATGTTTTATCGCAGTGCCTTCCGGATATAAAATTTGATTTTCCTGATGAATATGAGAAATGGAATAGTTTTTTTAATTCGATAGATATCGAAAAAGATTTACCATCACTTCCTCAAATAAATTCTAATAAGGAAAAAATATATTTAGCCTCAAATAATGTTCTTACTAATTATTATAGTCTGAAGAAAAGTGAAATAACACTTAGTAAGTATTTTGTCAGAGCCCCCTTTAACGGTAGTATAGTTACAGTAAATAAGGAAATTGGCGATGTTATTTCCATGAATTCTACAGTTGCCTCAATTATTAGAACAGATATTCATGAGATCACTGTTCCTGTAGTAGTAGATGATGTTAAATGGATAAATATAAATGATCAGGCAGAAGTATCTTATGACGGATATAAGACAATTGCTAAGGTTGACAGAAAATCAAGAGCTGTTGATGAGACAACGCAATCAGTAAATATTTATTTAAAATTAAAAGGTAAAGGGAATCTATTACAGGGGCAATATGTAGATGTAACTTTTTCGGATAAAAAAATAATGGGACTTGAAATTCCCCGTGAAGCTTTAATTTCCGGTAATAAAGTTTATCAATTGAAAGACGGGAAACTTATTGCGAATAAAGTAAATGTAGTTAAAAAATTAGATGATAGTTATATTATCAATGGATTAGATTCTTCACTTGTAGTTGTTTCGGAATCTATTTCTGGAATTAATCCGGAAACCAAATATTTTAGTCTTGATAATGCTGCTAAAATAAATACTAAAGATAAATCAGCAAAACAGGGAAAAGTTAACTCTGGGAATACATCATCGAGGACCGAATAAACTTAAAAAAACGAGCAAATAATGAGAAAGATATTAACACTATTCGTTAAATATCCATTTTATGGGGTAATGTTTATTCTGACTTTTGTTATACTGGGAGTGATATCCGAGCAAAACATGAAGAAGGCATCTATGCCAATGGTAGAATCCAAGAATATTACAGTTTCTGTAAGTTATCCGGGTGCTACTCCTAAAGAAATGGATGAGGGTGTAACATCTCTTATAGAAGAAAGTATAAGAGGTTTGGCAGGTATAAAAGAATTTTCTTCACAATCAAGGTCGAGTTCAGCTACAGTTACAGTTACAGCATACGATGGCTATGATATGGACGAATTGCTGATTGATGTAAAGAATTCTGTTGATGGTATTTCCAACTTTCCAGCAGGAGCTGAGCAGCCAATAGTATCAAAGGGCAGAACCATGGATATGGCTATGTTTCTTTGTCTTTATTCTGTGGGGGATGATGATATAATAAAATTAAATGAAGAGACTAATCTTATAGAAGATGATTTTTTGGGATCAGGATATATCTCAAAAATTTCTCTTCATGGTGAACCATCTCATTTAGAACTTGTAACTTATCTTGATGAGACTCAATTAAGACGGTATAATCTTACTTTTTCAGATGTTCAGTCGGCAATAAGTAATAATAATCTGGATATTTCAGGAGGTACTGTAAAAAATAACAGAGAAGAAATCTCAGTTATAGCACGTAATAAAAGTATTAATGTAGATGACATTAAAAATATTGTAATTCGTGGAAATGATAATGGCAGAGTTGTAAGGGTAGGGGATGTAGGAACTGTAAAGTTAACTATTCCGGAATCTCCAAGTGGTGCTTTTGTGAATGGGAAACCTGCTATTAGTTTTATGATTTCAAAATTAGAGAATGAAGATTTGCAGGCTATTTCTGAGTATGTTAATAAATATGTTACGCAATTTAATAAAGAGAATAACGGATATCAGTTAAAGGTAAATATGGATTTCCTTACAAGAATAGATAGTCAGCTTGATATTCTTATAGGAAATGGAATATTGGGAATTATTCTTGTTATTATTATGCTTGCACTGCTTCTTAACTTCAGGTTATCTCTATGGGTGGCCTGGGGTATCCCATCTGCTTTCCTTGGTATGTTTATAGCTGCTAATGTTGCCGGAATAACAATGAATATGATCAGCCTTTTCGGTATGATTTTAATTATAGGTATTCTGGTTGATGACGGGGTTGTTATAGGGGAGAATGTGTTTACTCATTTTGAGATGGGAAAATCTCCCAGGAGAGCCGCTATTGAAGGTACAATGGAAGTGCTTCCTGCAGTATTTACTTCGGTTCTTACAACTATAGTAGCCTTTTTGCCTTTGATGTTTATAGAAGGTAATATGGAAATGATGTATGATATGGCATTTGTAGTTATTGCCTGTCTTCTTTTTTCTTTAATGGAAGCTGTTTTTGTTTTACCCGGACATCTCGCAAATTCCAGAGTATTGGCAAAAAGTAACCCAAAAACTGTTTATGGAAGAATTCGTATAGCTTTTGATAAAGGTATTGAATACATTAAGCAAAAGATATATAGTCCTGCTTTAACATGGATAATAAATCACAAAGGCATTACCGTTTCCATTGTGGTTGCCATGATGATTATTACAGTTGGGCTGGTGAAGGGAAATATTATTAATTATACTTTGTTTCCAAAGACTCCATCTACTACTTTTAGTATTGATCTTGTTTTGAAACCGGGAATCAATGCGGAAATTACCAAAGAAAAAATATTTATGATAGAGGATAAAGTCTGGCAGGTAAATAATGACTTTATGAAGCAATTCGGAGATACGGTTTCTTATATTAATTCTACAGAAATACATATGGGTACTGCATTAAGTCATACAGAAAATGGTACTCATGCTGCAGAAATAAGGGTTCTTTTAAATGATGACCTGGAAGATTCAAAGGTTACTGACCAGATGTTAAAGACAGCTATTGCTAAAAAAGTAGGTGTTATGCCAGATGCCTATAAATTTGCGGTTGGTGCGTCTAACCATTTTGGAGCTCCTGTATCAATCAGTCTTATGGGTTATGATGAGGATGTTTTAGAGAAAGCTAAAAATGAACTCGAAGGTGAACTAAGTAAAATGCCTTCCTTATTTAATGTAACTGATAATAGCCAGATAGGGAGTGAAGAACTTCGTTTAAAACTAAAACCTCAGGCTTATGCTTTGGGGCTTACTACAAAGGGTTTATTAACTGAGGTTCGTCAGGGTTTTTATGGTGGACTTGCGCAGAGAATACAGGATGGTAAAGAGGAAGTCTGGGTTTATGTAAGATATTCAGAGAAAGACAGAAAGACAATAGGTCAATTAGAGAATATGCTGATTCATACAACAAAGGGTGATTATCCATTGTCGACTGTGGCTACTATACATAAAGACAGAAGTGTAAGTACTATTAATCATTATAATGGTAAAAGAGAAATCAGGGTAGATGCTTATCAGAAAGATATGAATCAATCTGTTCCGGTTATTTTAAATTATATTGAGGAGAATATACTCAGTAAAATTTGTGATAAATATCCCGGAATTTCTTATCAGCATCAGGGTCAGCAAAAAGATGTAGGTGAACAGATGAGTAGTTTGATATTGTATTTTGGTCTTGCATTTTTAATTATGGTTATAATTGTTATGATTTATTTTAAATCTTTTAATCAGGGATTTATGATTATAATGATGATTCCGCTGGGTATAACAGGAGCTATATGGGGACATGGTATTCACGGTGAATCACTTTCTATGATGAGTATCTGGGGAATGGTTGCACTTTCAGGTGTTATAATTAATGATGCCATTGTTTTTATGGCCAAGTATAATCAGAATCTGGAAGAAGGTATGAAGGTAAAGGATGCTGTAAGACATGCCGGTATTGCCAGATTCAGAGCAATTATCCTTACAACTATAACAACTGTTGCCGGTCTTATGCCTCTTATTCTTGAAAATAATAATGATGCAGCCATGCTTATTCCTATGGCCATTACTCTGGCTTACGGAATTATGTTTGGTACATTCTTCATTTTAGTATTGCTTCCTGCTCTTATTTTGATAAATAATAATTTCATGATGTTTACGGCAAGATTTAAATATAAGTATAAAGGGAAAGAAATCACACCTGAGAATGTAGAACCTGCAGTATTAAACAGAGAGATGGAAAAGGTATTTGAAAAAAATATGGCCAAGAAAATAACATATCATGAAAAATGAAATAATTAAGTTCGGGCAACAAGTTTTGACAATAAGATTAAGAATTCTTTTCTAAATAAAATTCTATATAAATGAGAAATATAAAGAACCATACATATAACTATTTTAAAATAATTAATATAAAGAGTATCTCTTCGAAGATTTTCGGATTCGTATTATTTATAATTGCATTATTTATAGGAACTTCGTTACAGGCACAGGAAGAACTTTCTCTTTCGGATGCTATAAGAATAGGTCTTAAAAATAATTATAATATAACTATCCAAAAGAATAATGAGAAGATTGCCGGTATTAATAATACATGGGGTAATACCTCTCTTATGCCTACACTAACTCTTAATGTTACCGGGCAGGATATTAAAAACA
>Ga0265294_10007838_pt1 | contig 12572 bp, 12 predicted proteins | sample MunlanPumphouse3_FD_192504 | JGI IMG/M metagenome (GOLD analysis project Ga0265294, IMG submission 192504) | Groundwater microbial communities from a municipal landfill in Southern Ontario, Canada - Pumphouse #3 | ecosystem: Environmental > Aquatic > Deep subsurface > Groundwater | place... | reverse complement strand
CCTGTCCAGCATCTTTAGTTAATTTATTACAAAAGCTTATTATTTTACGTTTGATTTCATAGGTATCTGTGGTAGAATTAGTCATGTGAGGTGCCTCCGATTTTTGTTTAGTGTGATATTTTTTTTACAATTCTATTATACCAAAAATCGAGAGGCATTTCCTTATTTAAGGCCATTTTCATTAGGTTATTGACAGATTAAGTACAGTTATATTTATATGCAAGATAAAATACGGAAACTCAATGAATCCCTTCCCATTGTAACTTTTCACGGAAAGAAGTAAAGAACCGTGGCAATACACTCCTTTAAATAGTCAGAGCTATAAGGTAAAATAAAAAGTGCACAGTGTCAAAACAATTATACTGTCTGAATCTATAAAAAGATAAGGACATAAAAGATTCAAGGTTCAACCCATACGCTCCTTTCCTTGAATTGATATAAACAATAAGTGAGCGTAATATACAAGAAGGAGGAGTATGAACAGTCACTGACTGTATCATACAAGTGTAAAATGAAAGAATTAGAAAAATTTATAATTGTTGATGGCCATAATCTTTTATGTCGAATGTTTTTTGGAATTCAATCAAATATACGGTCAACGGATGGCATGCGGATTAATGCAGTATTAGGTTTTATTAGTTCAATTATAAAATACATAAAATGTTATGAGCCTAAGTACTTTATCGTTATATTCGATAGTGAACAGCCAAATTATAGAAGTGAAATAGAAAAGGATTATAAGGGAAATCGTCAATTGGATTCTTCTGAGTCTACTGATGATGAAAACCCTTTCATACAACTTCCCATGATAAAAGAAATTCTTGACTTATTAGACATAAAGCATTGTGAGGTTGATGGGTTTGAAGCAGATGATGCAATAGCGAGTTATGCCAATAAGTATGATACTATGCAAAAATATATTGTTTCGGGCGATTCTGATTTCCTGCAGCTTGTAGATCCAAATACTATCGTATTTATGGATAGAGGTAAAAAATCAATTACCTATGACGAAAAAATGGTATTTAGCCGCTTTAAAATTTTACCTGAAAGAATTGTAGATTATAAAGCTCTTATAGGCGATAAGTCGGATAATATTTCGGGATTGTTTGGCATAGGACCTAAAACTGCTGTGAATTTGATAAATACTTTCGGCTGTATAGAAAATATAATTGAGTTATCACACAATATAGTGCCAAAGACATTGTGTGAAAAAATTTACAAAGGAAGCAAAACACTGTGCAAAAATAAGTTTCTAATAACATTGCGTACCGATGCTCCTTTGATATTCAATATAGATGATTTAATGATTGATCACTTATCTTTTATAGATAAAAAAGCAATGGACATTTTTAGAGAATATCAATATATCTAAAGGAGGAAAGTATTAATAAAATAAACAGAATATGATACAATGTGCACAATAGCAAAAACAGCACGTCAGATATAGAGCGCAACTATTTTGTGTTAGCGGGAATGAAGACTATTTCATGCTAATATAGTCTGAGATAACAACACAAGTTTTATGTCCATAGTATTGTTTTATGATCTAGAAATAAAGGAGAGTTATACAAATGAAATATAAACGAATACTATTGAAGTTGAGCGGAGGCGGTCTTTCAGGGAAAACTGGATTTGGATTTGATAAAGATGCAATAAATCATATAACGAAAGAAGTAATTAAGGCTAGGAATATTGGAGTAGAAATTGCTATTATGGTTGGAGGAGGAAATATTTTTCGTGGTAAAACAGCACAACAGTGGAATCTTGATAGGGTAGAAGCAGATAACATAGGAATGATGGCAACTGTTGTTAACAGTCTCTTATTGCGAGGTGCACTTTGCTCTCAAAGCACTAATGAAGTTCGAGTTATGTCTGCAATTTCAATGGATTCCGTATGTGAACCATATATACGATTAAGAGCTATCAATCATCTAACAAAAGGCTATATTGTTATTTTTGCAGGAGGAATTGGACAACCTTTTTTAACTACTGATTATCCTTCTGTACAAAGAGCTCTAGAGATAAATGCTGATGTTGTATTAATGGCGAAAAACGGAGCTGCAGGTGTATATAATAAAGATCCAAACATATACCAGGATGCAAAAAGATATAAGGCAATTACATATGAAGAAGCTATTAACAAAAATCTTGAGATAATTGATCAAGCGGGATTTATATTAGCACGTGATTTCAATCTTTCACTTCACGTTTTTGATTTTCAAACCGAAAATAGTGTTAAAGATATATGTGAAGGTAAAGATGTCGGTACATATATTTCTAATAACACACCTATTGAATGGTATTAGAAAAGATAATTAAATTTGAAAGTATTTATGTATGGGATATAAAGACAGGTTTTTCAGCAGCATTTTATAAGTATATAATCTTCAATAACAGCATGCATTGGTGAGAAGTATGATAATATGCAGGATGCTTTTCATAGTTAAAATATATGAGATTGATGAAATGCAAATAAGTTTTGCGGTTATAACCCTAAACTTACTGTTTTGTATGACAATATACTATATCTAATTAGGATCAATGTATAGAATGTAGCAGTGATTAACAATAATTTATATAAATGTAATACATCAAACATTTCGGAAAATTAACTTGAGTTTCCGTACTTTTTCCCAGCCTGGTCTGAATGCATGCACTTAATCCCATAAAGCATGCATAAAAGCCATAAAAAGGAGGAATCCCAGCCCCTTTTGTGGTAAAATTAAATCAGTAAAAAAAACTTTGCTAAACAAAAAAAGAAAGGAATCCTCATGGCTAATTATACTACAGATACTTATGCAATGAAACGCGAAATCCTCACATTCTCAAATAATTTAACAAAAGGACTGCATATCCCGAAAAGGAAGTTCATAGCTGATATGAGCTACGGGATGCTGGCATCAAACAGCTGCCTTCTCTCAGATATAGCGGATACCCTCCACGAGGAAGCGAAAAAGAAGAACACTATAGAACGGCTCTCGCTTAATCTTGCGAAAGGGATACCAGCCCGGCTGGTCTCTAATTACCTTGCTAAAGCAAAAAGCCTCGCAAGCAGCGAACCAGTGGTACACATCGATGACACAGATATAGTCAAGCCGGACGGACACAGGTTTGAAGGTATAGGGATAGTAAGGGACGGATCTGAGAGCTCTTCGGAAAAGAGCGTCTTCAAGAAGGGATATCATGTCACAGAGGCATGCGCTATGACTCAGGACGGCCATCCTGTCAGCATATTCTCTAAAATACACTCATCCCATGAGAAGGGTTACAGCTCCTCGAACAGCATAACATTCCAAGCTATAGAAAGATCCGTGCAGTTATTCAAAAAAGCGACATTCGTGATGGACCGCGGATATGACGACAACAAGATGATCTCGAAGCTTGAAGGTCTTGGCCAGGATTATGTAATACGCCTGACTAAAAGGAGAAAGCTTTTTCTCCGTAACAGATGGGTCTCCGCTTCAGAGCTGTGCAGCAGGAGAAAAGGAAAGATAAAAGAAAAGGTGTTCTATGACGGCAAGAACCATAATGCATATCTGTCACATGTGAAGGTGCAGGTCACTGCATCACGGAAGGACGTGAATCTGGTACTGGTGTACGGCATATCCGAATCCCCTATGATACTGCTTACCAGCAGGGAGATAAAATCAAAAAAGGATGTATTAGGTATTGCCAGGCTCTACTTCTCCAGATGGCGCATAGAGGAGTATTTCCGCGCAAAGAAGCAGATATTCCGCTTTGAAGGGTTCAGGGTCAGAGGAATGAGCGCAATCAGGTCTCTGAATTTCCTTATTACATTGTGCATGACCTTCCTGGCGCACATGTCAATGAAGAAAAATGACAACTCGTTAAAGGTCAGGATACATCATACAGCCGCCCCGCTCAAGCAGAAGGTGCGATTCCATTATTACCGTATAGCTAAAGGCATATCAGGGATACTCTCTTATGCAAGAGAAGGTGTAAGGTTGTGGTTCAAGACAAGACGCCCTAAGTACCGTCAGCTCAGTTTCAGATTCATAAGCTGAATAACACAAAATTGAATACATTCTGACAGTTCCGGCATGGCGGGAACTGTTTCTGATGCTTGGGATTTGAGTTTTATGTGCTTAATTCCGTAAAATGCTATCTTTTCTTTCTATGTCCTTCAGATATTCCATGAGAATCAGTCATTTTACTGATTGAGAATGCATTTTACGGAAACTCAACGAAAATTAAGTATTGACATGATAGATTTTGTATGTTAATTTAAAAAAGTATTTAAAATTAATTCATCAAGAAGCCATACGCAGCAAGCTTGCGGTGGAAGAATATGAAGGTCATAGTCTTTGTATTATATATATTATTTATATTAAATATATAATAAAAACATACAGAATTTTTAGAGGTTCTTGCAAATGTCAACTCATCAAGATGAAAAAGTATATTACTATATCTTGCATGTAATAACCGGGAAAGAAGAGCAAGTATGTACAAAAATAAAGAATTGCTTATGCAATCAGTCTTTCACTCCTTTTACTTTTAAAAAGAAAGTAAGTTTTAAACGAGGCAAAGAAATCAGTGAAGTAACAAGAATAATATTCCCAGGATATATTTTCATTAAGTCATGTCTTGCAGAAACAGTTTTTCTTATAACAGTAATGGATTTTGTTAGAAAAACAAGTGATATACTTAAATTATTAAACTACGGGTCTTATAAAAAAATAGCTGTTAATGAAACAGAAATAAATTTTCTGTTAGATTTATGTAATGACAATTACTGTATCGAGTATTCTAAAGGATTGATTGAAGGAGACAGAGTAAAAGTAATTGAGGGACCTATAAAGGGACATGAAAGCAGAATCCTTAAAATCAACAAACAAAAAAAGTATGCAGTAATAGAATTAGATATGATGGGAGATATCAGAAGAACATCAATAGGGTTTGAATATTTAAAGAAAGCTGATTAAAATAGTTCATCTAATATAATAATTAACATACAGCTAATAAAATAAGTATTTCGATGGTTTAGGAGAAGTATGACAGGGAATATAATACTAGAGTGGACAAGGCCTATTTTTACTTATAGTACAACACCATCATACCCATTAGCAATAATTGGTTCTGATATGTCATGTCAAGATTGGATTTTCTCTCACTATATTAACATGCACATAAGTAATGTAGATGAAGCAGTAAAACAACCAAGATTGTTCTTTAATTCAGTGAATGTACTTCAAGTAACAGCTGGAGATTCATGGGGTGGGATACAGCTTTTATCGTACAATACTACATATAAGCATGAGCTTGGTTTGAATAAGAAGAGTCTGTTCGGGTTTATATATGAGAATCTTGTGGAGAAAAGATACATTTTCACATATATTAATTTCAATGGATATGCAACTCAATTTGACTACAATCATAATATATTAATACATGGGATAGATTTTTCTAAGGAGATTGTTTATTTACTTGGGTTCAAAAATGCAATATATAGCAGTTATACAGTAAGCTTTGAAACATTTTCTAATATGTTCTTTTCTGAGTATAAAGACAATATGGAAAAGAAATTGGTGCTATTACATCGTAACAATTCTAATTACTTCTTTAATGTTGATGTATTTAGAATGCAAATAAAAGATTACTTAATGTCACAGATAACTTTTGAGTATTTCGATGAGTATATTTTTAATAGTGAGAAGTCACAAAAGAGCGGTAATAAGAATTATTATAGCTTTGTGCGAAGTGCCTATTCAAGAGGAGGGTTTTCTTTTGGTTTAGAAGCACAAAAAGTGCTTGACTATTATTTAGAATATTTCATATCAGAAGATTCATTTACAACAGCAGATTTCGATTTACGCAGTTTCAGATGTTTTATGGAGCATAAAGCATTGTGGTATCAAAGATTGATTTATCTAGATAAAATGGAATATTATGTATCAGATATGTCCGAATTAATACCAAGATTCAAAAAGCGTGCAGATAAGGCAACTAGTATCTTTTTCGTATTAGCTAAAATGAAAATGTCAAACAGGATTAATATTGAAAAATTGAAATATTTAAATAATGAAATTAGAAATTTAATATCTGAAGAAATTATTGACTTGGAAATGTTATTGACAAGATAGGGAAAGTATTAAAAAATGGCTATATGGTATATAGCAAGTATCAAGATAGGTAGATTATGATTGGTATAGTTTTATGTGCTGGAAAAGGATCCCGTGTATCAAATTTAAATTGTCCGAATAAATGTCTGCTTAGGTTCCAGGATGTATCGCTGCTTCAGAAAACCCTATCTCATGTGAATGAATTAGATGAAATATCTAAAGTAATCATTGTTGTTAACTATAATAAGGATGAGGTTATAGCGGAATCAAAAAGAAGTACACATAAAGAACTTGTTATCATTGAACAGCATAATCTGAATGGCATAATAGGTGCAATAGAGCAATGCATACCCATAATCGGAGATGATGATTTTATGCTTATGTTAGGCGATGAATACTATGAAATTCCAAAGTATAAGGATTTTATCTCATGCTTTATTAGTTCAGAGTTGAGCATACTAGCTGGTGTTGTGTATGTTGATGACAACAGCAGAATAAACAAAACATATGGAGTCACTGTAAAGAATGGCAAGTTAATTCATTTCGAAGAGAAACCTAAAAATATAAATAACAGCATAATGGGAACAGGAACAATATTATTTAGAAACTCAACTTTAAAATACATAAACAAGATAGAAGTTAATAAGCAAAGAAATGAAAGGGATCTGGTGGATCTTCTAAATTTATCAATAAAAGATAATGAGCAAGTTCAAATTTATGAGATAAGTAAACATTATTATAATATCAATGACAATCATGAAATTGAGAATCTAAATACCTTTTTAGAATATAGAAAAAAAGGAAAGGAAGAGAGTAAAAATGGGTAAGTGTGTTTATTTCTCGTATATGCACTATGGGCATATAATTCCAAATCTTGAAATGTTAAAGGAATTATCTCTAAGAGGGGAAGAGCTCATATGTTACTCTACTAGCACATATAGCCATTTATTCAAAGGGTTTGATTGTGAATTCAGAGAATATGATAACCTGAATGAAATATATAACATGTTCTGTATGGGTTATCCAGTAAATGCATTTGAGCAGGATGATTTGCTCCAAAGAGTGTTGGCAACATCATTGTTTTTTGTCCAAACACTCGACAGGGAGAAGGCTATAACGAAGTATTATTCAGATTTATTGAGAGAGGAAAACATTGATTATGTAATTTATGATTTTGCTTCTTTCTGGGGAAAATCAATTGCTAGAGAATTAGGCGTAAAAAGCATCTGTTGCTTTGAGATTCCGGTTTTCCCAACCAATATTTATGATATTGATATGAAGCATTTTTTATCGTATTTCGATTTTAGGTATTTGCTTAGAGATCAGATATTTCTAAAACCAGACAGAATTGATGATGACATGGCTTCAAAGCTTAAAATAATTCTTGATGCATATTTTACTCTTATGAGAATAAAAGGATATGATGATTTTGTAAGTGTGCACAAGTCTGATTTTTTAAACATTGTGCATATACCAAAAGAACTGCAAGCTTATTCTGAAGAATTGGATTCAACTTATAAGTTTATCGGATATAAGCCACCGAAGATTGATAATACAAATACTGAAAAGGAAAAATGCATATATATTTCTCAAGGTACAGTATTTACACAAAAACATATTCCCTTTGTAGAAAAAAGCATTAGTGCATTTAGAGAATCGCCATACAAAGTGGTCATTTCCCTTGGTATGGATAATCGAATAAAAGATATTGAAGATCACTTTACAGAACTCCCTGATAATATAACCATTGGTAAAAACATCAATCAAATTGATGTTTTAAGTAATTGTTTGCTTTACATTACAAGCGGAGGTATAAGTGGAATGAAAGAAGCTCTATCCCTGGGAGTACCTGTTTTACTTGTAGGAATGCCTGATCAAACATATGGCATGTTAGAGAAACTCAATCTTGGTAGAATAGCAGATAAATGGACGATATCTGAAAACGAATTATTCAACTTGAGTGTAAATATCATGAATGATAAAATTATTAAATCAAGCTGTATGAGAATGTCTGAAGTTTTTTTGAATACTGATGGATATGTCGAAGGAGTGAATTGCATACTTAATGCTTGTATACAAAAGTGAAATAAATTCTGTTGCTTATTAATATTTTATGATAGTTGTATAAAAAGCAAATAGCATAAAAGCATGTTTAGCTTATTATTAGCTTGTTTGCTTAATAAGTTGAGGAAGTCGAGTAAAATTATTGAATCAGAGGATATGAAATGGATAAATTTATTTTTACATCAGAATCTGTAACTGAAGGTCATCCAGATAAAATTTGCGATCAAATCTCAGATGCAATTTTGGATGCAATTTTAGAACAAGACGCATATGGTCGAGTGGCTTGTGAAACATGCTGTACTACAGGGCAAATCCATATAATGGGAGAAATAAGCACGACTTGTTATATTGATATTCCGAAGATAGTACGTAATGTAGTGAAAGAGATTGGATATGATAGCCCTAATCAGGGTTTTGATGGGAATACCTGTGCTGTAACAACCTCTATCAATGAACAATCTACAGATATCTCTCGTGGTGTAAATCAATCCAAAGAGAAGAAGTCTGGTTCAATAGAAGAAGATGATTTAATTGGAGCTGGTGATCAAGGTATGATGTTTGGATATGCCTGTGATGAGACTCAAGAATTGATGCCTTTACCAATCTCTCTTGCACATAAATTAGCGAAACAGCTTGCGGAAGTACGGAAATCAAGGGAACTACCCTATCTTTGCCCTGACGGGAAAACACAGGTTTCAGTAGAGTACATAAATGGTGTTCCTAAACATATAGATACTATAGTTATTTCAGCGCAACACTTGGATACGGTGAATATGACTGTGCTATATAAAGATATAAGTAAATATGTTATAGAACCTATTATTCCTGAGAAAATGATGAATGAAGATACTAAAATATATATAAATCCGACGGGGAGATTTGTTATTGGAGGTCCTCAGGGAGATACCGGTCTTACAGGACGTAAAATTATAGTCGATACATATGGAGGATATTCAAGACATGGAGGAGGAGCTTTTTCCGGTAAAGATCCGACGAAAGTCGACAGAACAGCATCATATGCTGCAAGATATATAGCTAAAAACGTTGTAGCAGCGGGGTTAGCAAAGAGATGCGAGATACAGATATCATATGCTATTGGGATTGCACATCCAATATCAGTTATGGTTGACACATTCGGAACTGGAATTTATGTTGATAATATAATTGCTATAGCTGTACAAAAGCTTTTTGATCTACGACCTGGAGCAATTATAAAAAAGTTTAATTTAAGAAAACCAATATATAAAGCTCTTGCATCTTATGGGCATATGGGACGTGAGGATTTAAGTGTCGCATGGGAGAACACAGATATGGTCGGCGAACTAAAAAGAAATTTCGAAGAGATAAAGCTTGCTTATATGTAAAAAGTCAGTTAATTCAAAGAAATGAGTTTTTGTTATCAAAAGAGAAAAGGGTCTTTCTGATATCAACAGTTCAGTTGATTAGCCACTTATGAGATTTGAAAGGATAATGATTTAATAACAAATTGCTATTAATACTAAATGTTTGAGTTTAAAAGATATGAGAGTTGAAGGTTATATACAAAAATACTGATAGTAATGAACAAATACGATAATGAGAAATATAATATGGTTATGTTTAATGATGTTTATTATAAGACATGTTTTTATAATCCTTTTTTCACATTAGTAAATCATCTTAATGAAAACACTCATATTGCAATGATTGCCGAAGATATATTTTTTTATGACAATAGAACAGATTATAGAGGCTTAACACTATGTGTTAACTGTATGAGCATTGATCTTGATGAAATATGTTTGAGATATGGGATTTTACTCGAAAGAATTGAAGACAATGTTTATTTTAAAGTGAAGGAGGCAATATCTAATAATAAATCTGCTATTATAAAAGTAGATCAATATTATTTACCCTTTTCTTCAATTTTTAAAAAACAACATTCTGAGCATTATATCGCAGTATGCTCATTTATAAATGGCTTTTATAATGTTATTGACAATCAAACAACTATTGGTTGTTATAACACAATTATTTCAGATTACTATTTAAAGTTGGCAATATGTAGCAATTTTCTTGATTTCTCTATGGAAGATGATTATATTGTTTATAAGCAATACGACACAGCAAAGGTGAATATTACTTACTGCAAGGACATATTCTTTAATAAATTGAAGAATAATATTACCAAAATGATAATAGGATTGGATGTATTAGAGAAAGGAATAGAAACATATAATGAAATATTGTTTTCTGAAAAATTTTTTTTTAATGCATTGAATGATGTAAATGATTTGGGACATTTGTTATTATATAACAAAACTTATAAATTAGCTGAAGGATATAGAAATAAAAATTTTTTTGAGAATGCTTATTTTAATATTGTTTTATTTAATATTTCTGAAAAATGGGATTTAATAAAAAATATTCTAATTAAAGCACATATCAGTAAAATATATTGTCTTAATAATCTTGAATACGTTAAGAAATTGCTTAATGAAATTTATATTTTAGAAAGCGAATATGTTTCAAAAATAGTAAAATATATATAATAAGTTCAAACTATCATACTAAATGAGTATATGTCGAAATGTTGAAATTCGCTACAGTCTAAATCAATCATACGGCTTCTGTGCTATGTTGATACCAATGATGCTGCGATGCGGAATGAAGAACGGGCGGCGATAGATTGTTTGTGGCAAGGCAAGGATTGTGTTGAAACTTCGGTCGGATTTATAAAAGGAGATCGCATCGTCATTACTGATGGTCATTTCAAAGGGCAAGAAAGCATTATAAAGGAAGTTCATCCGCGCAGGCGGCAAGCGATTGTAGAGATTGAATTTATGGGCGGGATCAGGAGATCGACGATTGGTTTGGAAATTTTAGAAAAGTTACCGTAGGACGCACAGACCAATAGTTTTTGTAGAGAGTATGCAATAGGGTAATTTCGCAGTATCAAAGAAAGAACGATTGAATTAAACAAATATTTATTAGGAGGCAAAGTAAATGTTAATGGCTGATATGACTTGGAATGAGGTCGAGAAATATATATTGGAAGTGAACGATAATTTGATAATTCCAGTAGGGACTTGCGAACAGCATGGATACCATTTGCCGCTTGGCAATGATATTTTTATAGTAGAATATATAGCTAACATCCTATCTAAAAAAACTAATGCCTTGATTACACCTACTCTAAACTATGGTGTTAATCTGCCATGCGATGTACATTTAGCGGGGACAACATCTATAAAACCTGAAACTTTAACGGAAACAATAGTATCAATAACGGATTGGTGGAAACAGCAAGGTGTTAAACACTTTTTGCTATTAACATATCATGGTGATCCTTTCCATATCCAAGCGATGGAAAATATTTCCGATGACATTAAATTGTACGATGTTTCTGAAATTGAATATTCAGATATACTAGAGAAGCAATCTTCAATTAGACATGCTTGTGAAGCTGAAACATCAGTTGCATTGTTTTTGTATCCCGAAAAAGTAAAAATGGAATCGGTTCGAGAACATGACATACAGTTTGATGATTTTAAAAAATACTTATTCCATAAAGAAAATAAATTACCTCAAGGTTATGTTGGGAATTTGGGCTACCCTTCTGCTGCGACAAAAGATAAAGGAAAAAAAATTATTAATCGTATGTTAGATAGTACGATTAATGAATGTTTCAAGTTCCTAAAACCTTCTTATTAATATAGCTCTCTATTGTCTTTGACGGGATTTGGAAAGGAGGATTGCCGTAATGAAAAAAGCATATGTAAAACCCGCTATGTCCAAAATTAAGCGCGTTGTTGCCTGCGGTGGACACAAGGTATAGCGTAACCGAATCAACGTTTCGAGCAGTTTTGCACCGACCAAATACTACTTAAAATTCCGTCAAAGACATTTTGAGTGCAATAGGAGAGCTTTTACAAATCCCGCCCTGTTGTAGGTATACACTGAATGATAGAATTGGGGGATTTGCCACTTACTGTAATAGCTACAATTCTATCATTCATATATTACATTAACGATTGGAGCAAGTATCATGGAAAAACAAATTTATACGCAAAGCAACAATGAATATCGATCATATGGAAAAGGTATTCTGTTTAATAATGGCTGTGCCCTTAATGAAACCGCATCATTAATTTTTCGTCAATGCGACGGAGAAAATAATTTGTCAGACATAATCAACACATTATCGAATGAATATGATATATCTGTAGAAGAATTATTAACTGATGTAAAAGCATGTGTTGAAGAAATGCTTGAGAACGGTATAATTGCGGAGGTGCAAAACTGAATCATAAGGCACATTGAATAAAGAAGTCTTTCACCGAGTTAATGGCAACAGAAAAAAGCCGTTAGGAACGGACTAAGAAGAAAATAATATAGAGCCTTACCTATACAGGAACCGGCTCATGAACCTTGACAACTACATAA
>Ga0265294_10007837_pt1 | contig 12573 bp, 13 predicted proteins | sample MunlanPumphouse3_FD_192504 | JGI IMG/M metagenome (GOLD analysis project Ga0265294, IMG submission 192504) | Groundwater microbial communities from a municipal landfill in Southern Ontario, Canada - Pumphouse #3 | ecosystem: Environmental > Aquatic > Deep subsurface > Groundwater | place... | reverse complement strand
TCTTCGTAATTTAATTTATTTAACGCTGTTATAATCATAATATTTTTAAAAACAGTCACTATTAAATCTACTGTATTTTTTATCATAATTTCATCTTTAAACTTGAATTGTTTATGATTAAAAAGACTATAAAAAATATCAAAATTTTGAAATAGTGGTATTTGATTATTTTCTCTCTTAATCTCTTCGTCTAGATGTGTATGAAAATAGGAAATAACGTTTAGTAAAAAACCTTTGTTTCTTTCGTTTTGATATACATCAAAAACATACTTATGAATTCTAAGACTGATCTCGTTTATATCACCATTTAAATCCTTATTTAGACTTTCTAGAAAAGATACAACCTTATCTTTGAACATACCTAAAATATATTGAAGTAAATCGTATTTATCCGCGAAATATGTATAAAAACTACCTCTAGAAATTTTGGCTTTTTTAATTATTTTATTTATGGATACTTCAGAAAAAGGATATTTTGAAAACTCATTTAAAGAGGCTTCAAGAATCAACTCTTGTTTATCCTTTGGTAAATTTAAAAATGTATGACTTGGCATAAAAATCACCCCAGTCTAATTGTATATGACAGGTTGTCAGTTGTCAAACACATTGCTTTAATTTTTTTTAAATAAAAAGTCAAGGGAATAACCCCTTGACAATATCAAAAACCTTACAACTTTAAAATTTTTTCCAATTCTAACATACAATACTTCTTATCTTTATCTTTTTCGATACTTGTAATAGCAGCTTTTGCTTTTTTAAGCATTAAATCACGATGAGTAAAATCTTTAAGCAAATGATAGGCTCTAACATTAGCTTCATAAGCAAAAAACAAATCAAAATCTTGAAGATCAAGTTTTATGGTGTCATCTAAAACTCTCTTAGCATAGTATAAACAAGCTTCTAATAAGTTAGCTTCCGCAAAAACTCTAGATACTTGCCAGTTACTTCTTATAAAATTAACCTGATTTCCCACTAAAGACCAATAATACTTTGACTTAAATGTCAAATCAATCATTTTTAAGGTTTCTTCAACTGTTCTATTTTCTTTTTCTATGTAATCCCAAGTCTGATTGAATGTTTGTTTAGCTAAATTTCTAATCTCATCATTCATCATAATTTATTTTTTAGCCGCCTCTCTAAATATTTCCAATCCCTTCTCCGTAAGTTCGTGTTCCACCATTTTCTTTAGTACATTATAAGGAATAGTTGCTATATCAGCTTTAGCTCTAATACTTTGATTAACATGTTCTAAGTGTCTAATTGAAGCGGCGATTATTTGGGTTTTGAAACCATAATTAACAAATAATTCTTTGATATCTTTAAGCAACTTAAAACCAGCATCATCTGTTTTAGTTAAATCATCTAATCTACCTAGGAAAGGTGATACATATGTAGCACCAGCAGAAGCTGCCATTAATGCCTGTGATGGCGTAAACACTAAGGTAACATTAGTTTTAATTCCTAATCTAGAAAGAATTTTGACAGCTTTTATCCCTTCGATAGTCATTGGAATTTTAATTACAATATTCTTATGCATAACAGCATAAACTTTCGCTTCTTTTACCATTGATACAGCATCTGCCTCAGCTACTTCAGCACTAATAGGTCCGTCAACTAAATCAACTATCTTTTTAATCGCTTCTTCTAATGTGATACCTGATTTCGCTATTAATGATGGATTAGTAGTAACACCAGATATTATACCCCACTTAGAAACTTCTTCAATTTCCTTAATTATTGCTGTATCTGCAAATATTTTCATAAAAACCTCCTATTATTTTAAAAGATATCTAATTTCCTTTAATAATTGATCTTTTATTTTTGTTGATTCGGAAAGAATATCTTCTATTATTTTCTTATAGTCGTTAACTTGTTTTTCATCTTCAAGTCCTGGTAAATTAATCAACACATTCATACAAGCTCCCTCAATTGCAGAGTGAAGCATTAAAACACTAACACCTTGATCTGAAATTGTATTCTTGTTTGAGTTTTCAATTAATTTTCCAAGTTCTTTTATTGTCTCTAATCCTAATAAAGAAACTTCAAGAGGTACTTTAATACAACCTAAAGTTGCTTTTTCAATTTCAAATTGTCTTTTTACTAGTTCTTCACTAGTATTTTTACTCATCTTGTAAGCTTTCATTAATAAGTTAAAAGCCTCTGTATCTTTGTCAATTAACTCTACAAATTTTTCTTTGTTATAATTAAATTTTTTAATACTCTTTTGATACTCATCCTGCTTTTCTAAACTTAATAATTTGAATTTTTTCTTGCCTATAGTAAGATTTCCTACCATTAATATTAAAGAACAACCAGCTGCACCTGCTAGAGCACTAACACTTCCTCCGCCAGGAGCTGGTGAAGATGATGCTAATTCATCTAAAAAATCTTTAAGTTTTAAATCTATTAACATTATTATACAATCTCCTCAACAATTTTTCTATCTTTTACTACTAATTTTCCGTTTTTAAATACATGTTTTGTGTGATTTATACCATAATGATAGATAAAATAATCTAAATTATTACAATCAAGAAGAACTATGTCTGCTTTCTTGCCTACCTCTAGGCTACCAATCTTATCATGTAAATCTAAACTAAATGCTGGATTTATAGTTGATGCAGTTAATATCTCATTAGGTAGCATTCTAAGTTTGTTACCAGCTATTTGTAAAGTTAATTGATAGTTTTCCGATGGAGTTGACCCAGGGTTGTAGTCACTTGAAACACTTACTGCAACTCCAGCATCAATTAACTTTCTAGCAGGTGCATAATCCTTGTTAAGAAAGAAAGATGTTGATGGCAAAAGATTTGCAATAGTATCTGTTTTAGCTACTTTAGCAATATCTTGTTCTGTAATAGCCATCAAATGATCTATTGTTTTTGCTTTCAAATTAATTGCAACTTCAGTGCCACCAATAGAATCAATTTCATCAGTATGTACTCTTAATTTAAAATCTAAGTCTTTAGCTTTTAAAAGAATTTGTTTTGTCTCAATCGCATCAAAAACACCTGTCTCACAAAAAACATCTGCGTACTCAGCTAACTTCTTTTCCTTTATTATTTCTAAATCATTGATAATTTTTTTTACAAAATCACCTCTTTTAGATGCATATTCTTTTGGAAAAGCATGAGCTCCAAGATAAGTACTATGAATATCAATAACATGTTTTTTATTCAAATCTTTTAGAACTTCTAGTGTTTTGATCTCAGTATCTAATTCAAGTCCATAACCTGATTTAGCTTCTATAGTAGTTACTCCAAACAACAACATTTCATCTAATGATTTCTTTGCTTTCTCATACAGTTCTTTATGAGTAGCGTTTTTAGTAGCTTCTACAGTGCTTAAAATACCTCCACCACTTTTTAGTATATCCAAATAGTTTTCTCCAGCAATCTTTCTAGAAAATTCATGTTCTCTAGAACCACCAAAAACAAGGTGTGTATGACTATCTATTAATCCCGGTATTGCTATTAAGTTTTTAGCATCAAAAATTTCACAATCAGAATCAACACTTTTATCACCTGAACCTATCTCAATAATTACATCATCATGTACTAAAACATAAGCGTTTTCAAGTTCTAGAATTTCTTTCATTAAAGAACCTTTAACTGGGGGTTTTTTGATGCTAGTATATAAAGTCTTGATATTTTTTATTAATATCTTTTTCATCTACATACCTCTCTTATAAAAAATAATCAATAATCTTATCTACCGTAAAATCTCGAAGCTTCAAATACTTCGTACTAAAATCACATATCTCATTCAAATCAGCTTCTTTAGGGAAAGTTAATCCTTCAACTTCAAAGTAATACTTTAAAGATCTTACTAAAGCATCTTTAGGAATCAAACCAACTATCTCAGCACTCGGTACATCTAAATGATACCTTTTAGCTTCAGTTTTAACGGCTTCAAAAATTCTATAAATTGGATTTTTCTTAAAATTTAAAATGTTCATTGTGACCTGAGTATGGCCCCTATTTTCCAAAAACACTGGACCTGCTTGGACAAATTGATATCCACCGCTTGATTGTCTAATAGCTTTAGCAAAATTACCTGTAATTTTCTCATCCTTAGTCAAAACATCGATATTATAGGCTATTAAAAAATCTCTAGCACCTACACCGATAACTCCAAAAGTAGGATGTATTTCTTGTTCACCATAATCAGGTGCCCACTCCGGTAACTTAATCTTCTCTTTCATTCCTTCAAATTCACCTTTTCTTATATTAGGCAAAGATATTCGCTTTTCTTCTCTTGCTGCTTCAGCATATAAAAAGCATGGAATACTATAGGTTTTAGCGATTTTTTCCGCAAGGATATTTGCATAATCAACGCATTCATTCATACTCACATCTGCCACTGGTATAAATGGAATCACATCAATAGCACCCATTCTTGCGTGTTCGCCAGTATGGTTGTTTAAATCTATTTCCTTTAAACAAATTTTCACCATATTCATAATCACTTCAATCATTTGTTCAGGATCACCTATTAAGGTTACAACCGTCCTATTATAATCAGCGTCTGCTTCGTAGTTAATTAATTTTACTTTATCGTTATTTCTTACTGAATCTACAATTCTTTCTATTTTTAAAGAATCCCTGCCTTCAGAAAAATTAGGTACACACTCTACTGTTTTAGCCATTATTTACCACCTCTTACATAGTTATTTTTAACAATTTTTCTAATTTTATCTTCGTTTGTCAAACTAGGTAAAGTAATATATGAATTATTATTAAGCTCATTATATTCTTTCACTGTAGTTATTGAATTTTTTTGCCTAGCCCAAGCTCTTCTTGAAACACCTGCCATTACATCAAATAACATTGCTGTTTTTAATATTTCATCAACTCTATTTGACCCATCCAAAACCATACCATAACCACCATTAATAACTTTTCCAATTCCGACACCACCACCATTATGAAGTGTAACCAAAGACATTCCTCTAGCACTATTTCCTAACGCAACATGAGTAGCCATATCTGCCATTATATTTGAACCATCTTTAATATTAGATGTTTCTCTAAATGGAGAATCGGTACCTCCTGTATCATGATGATCTCTTCCTAGCATTACCGGACCAATTTCACCGTTTCTAACCATATCATTAAACTTTAAAGCTATTTTAAGCCTACCGTAAGCATCCTGATAAAGTATTCTTGCTTTTGTTCCAACTACTAATTGATTTTTCTTCGCATCTTTTATCCAGTTATAATTATCAAAATCTTGAAATCTTCTTTCCTTGTCAATACACTCCATAGCTGCTAAATCTGTTTTTTCTAAATCTGAATCTTTTCTCGACAAGCAAACCCATCTAAATGGGCCATAACCATAATCGAACAAGACCGGACCCATAATGTCTTCTACATATGAAGGCCAAATAAAACCTTCTAAATCATTTACCCCGTTCTTACAGATTTCTTTAATACCACTATCACTAATAGCTTTCATAAAAGAATTACCATAATCAAAAAAGTAAGTACCTCTATTAGTGATTTCCTTAATTGCTTCATAATGTTTCTTTAATGTTAAATCTACAAGTTTTTTAAATTTTACTTTATCTGTTTTCAATAAATTTGTTCTATCATCAAAATTTATTCCTGAAGGACAATAACCTCCATCATAGACAGCGTGACAACTTGTTTGATCACTCAATAAATCAATGTGAATATTTTCTTTTATAACATATTCTAACAAATCCACTATATTTCCGTGGTAAGCAATTGCTCTAGGTTCTTTTCTGTCAACATACTTTTTGGCTAAAACAAATACTTCATCTAGGTTTGAACTAATATCATTAACCCAACCTTGTTCGTATCTAGTTAAAATCCTTGAGTAATCAACTTCTGCTATCACTCCAACAGCTCCAGAAATATAAGCTGCTTTTCCTTGAGCACCGCTCATACCACCTAGTCCACTAGAGACAAATAATTTCCCAACTAAATTCTCATTTTCAGGTATTCCTAACTTCATTCTTCCTGCATTTAACAAAGTTGAATAAGTTCCATGTACAATTCCTTGTGGACCTATATACATCCATCCTCCAGCTGTCATTTGCCCATAGTTTGCAACACCTAATGAAGACGCTCTATTAAAACTATCTAAATTATCAAATTCACCAATCATTAATCCATTAGTTATTATGACTCTTGGAGACTTCTTATCTGATGCAAACAACCCAAGAGGATGACCTGACATCACCACTAATGTTTGTTCATCATTTAAAACTTCGAGATATTTTTTAACGAGATGATATTGCATCCAATTTTGTAAAACAGCCCCAGTTTCACCATATGTAACTAATTCATATGGATATAAAGCAATATCAAAATCCAAATTATTGTCAATCATTACCTGAAAAGCTTTTCCTTCGATACAATTTCCTATATACTCATCAATAGGTTTTCCATAAATCTTTCCTTCAGGTCTGAAACGATATCCATAAATCTTCCCTCTAGTTAATAACTCTTCTAAGAACTCTTCAATTAAGTCATCATGCCATTCTTCAGGAATATACCTTAAAGCATTTTTTAAAGCTAACTCTGTCTCAGCTTCAGATAATGAAAAATCTCTCTTAGGAGCTCTCCTAATGCCTTTTATAAAGGGTTTTTTATCAGGCAACTTACTAAATATAGATTTTAAATCGATTTTATCACTCATTATATTTCACTTCCTATCATTACTTTAAATTCATCACTTCTAATCATTCTTTTTACTTCGTGAATATCTTTATACATTATTTTATCATCTTCGATAAAATTAATCTTGTTCCTAATAAAATCATATACTTTTTTTGTTGCTGGGCTTAATTTTTCAGGATTTCTGAAATCAATAGCTTGCGCTGCTGTAAAAAGTTCCATTGCTAAAACATCATATGTATTATCAACGATAGCTAAAGCTTTTCTAGCTGCGATTGTTCCCATAGAAACATGATCTTCTTGATTAGCTGATGAAGGAATGGAATCTACACTGGCTGGATGTGCTAGTACTTTATTCTCGCTAACTAAAGAAGCAGCACTATATTGAACAATCATAAAGCCTGAATTAATTCCCGGTTTTTTTACTAAGAATGGTGGCAATCCATTACTTAAAGAAGAATTAACTAATCTCTCTAATCTTCTTTCAGATATATTTGCTAATTCACTAACAGCTATTCCTAAAAAGTCCATCGCTAAAGCAACAGGTTGTCCATGAAAATTGCCCGCACTTATTACCTGATCTTCTTCTGGAAATACTATAGGATTATCTGTAACAGCATTCATCTCTTTCATTAATATATCTTTGCAATAATTTATGGCATCATAACTTGCGCCTAAAACTTGAGGAGAACATCTTAAAGAATATGCATCTTGAACCCTTAACTCGCCTTGTTTAGTTGTTAAATTTGATCCTTCTAAAATCCTCAACATATCTTTAGATATATTAATTTGACCTGTTTGATTTCTTAACTGATGAATTTTAGCATCAAACACATCAATGATTCCTGTTAAACCTTGAATAGTCATAGCTAAATTTATTTTTGACACCTCTAGTAAGTTTAAAGCTTCTATAAGTGCTATAGCTCCCACAGATGTCATAGCTTGTGTTCCATTTATCAAAGATAATCCTTCTTTAGCGACGAGTGAAGAAATCGGGCTTATACCAGCTTTTTTTAAACCTTCTAACGCAGTTTGTCTTTCTCCATGATAAAATACTTCCCCCAAACCAATTAAAGGTAAGGCCATATGACTTAGTGGAGCTAAATCACCACTTGCGCCTAGGCTTCCTTTAGAAAATACTACTGGAGTAACTCTTTTATTTAAAAACTCAACCATCTTTTCAATTACTTCTAACCTTATTCCACTATAACCTTTAATTAGAGCATTAATCCTTAATAACAACATACCTCTAACTACTTTTTCAGAAAAGACTTCTCCAACACCACAAGCATGACTTTTCAATAAATTTTCCTGTAACTTTGATAAATTTTCTTTCTCAATTGACAAATCAGATAATTTCCCAAATCCTGTATTAATTCCATAAACAGGGTTTTCTTTTTCAATAACCTTTTCTATATATGACCTAGCAACTTTGACTTCTTCTTTGCTAGCTTCATCAATTCCTACTAATTCATAATCAAATACAACTCTTTTAAATATATCTAAATCTAAATTTTTACCATTAATATAATTCATTTTGCTCGTTTACCTTGTTTTCAAAAAATTGAAATTTCAAGATTTCTCCTCTCTTTACTTAGCCCTATAAATATTATAAGACTTTAGCACTCGAAAGTAAAGCGTTTTCACGAAATGAATAATAAATGAAAACATCATCTGAAAACCAGTATAATTCCCATGTGATAAAAAGCAAAGATAGCCAATTTTAGATATAATAGTAAAGAAATTTATACTTATTTAATAAAAAAAAGTCTATTTCTTAAAAACTACTAAATCCTAAAATTTAAATAATTTTTATATCGAAATAAACTTTTTATAGTCAAGCTGGTGCGCCATCACGGACTCGAACCGGGGACCCAATGATTAAGAGTCATTTGCTCTACCAACTGAGCTAATGGCGCGTGCATTAATATGATAAACCAAAACCTTAAATTTGTAAACAAAAAATTACTGGATTTTGAATATTTTTTCTAAGTCATCAAATTTTAAAAAATGGATATTTAAAAATTTATCTTGTGGTTTAACAATTACTGTATCTGACTCATTTAGATACCTTATAATTCTTTTTGAACTTGGGTAAACAATTACAACTTTCTTCTCTGCTTCATTAATATTTATAAATTCTTGTGCTCCTCTAATAAAGATAGGTTGTGTCTTTCTAGTCCACTGTTTAGGATTATCATTTACTATCCACTTATTGGTATTAGTTATAATGAATTCATGATTCTCTCTAGAATAAACAATTTTAAAAAAGAATGTTTTTTCGTCTTTGACAGCCTTAATTTGATAGAAATAATTAAGGTTTTCAATGAAAACTTCACTTTCAGGTAAAAGGCTCTTAATCTTCTCAGAAATTAAAAGGATATCTTTTCTTTGTCTAGTCTTAATAATTAAGCTTACTAAGTAAGCTATAAATCCCAATACAATTAAAGCTATACCAAGTTTTGTAAGAAAATCCCACATATTAACCACCCCCATGTCTCTTACTATAATATTCTTTTTAAATACTTTAGTCAAGAAAAAAAGCCGCTTGAGATTATCTCTTGCGGCTTTTTAAGTCAAATAAATTATTCAGGTAATTTTGAGAATAAAACTTCTAGTAAGTCATAGTATGATTGTGAACGAATTGTAACTCCAGCTAAGTCATCAATTAAAGTAGTACCATCTAATGATCCACCACGAGCTTCTACAGCTTGTAAGTCTTTATTCCAGCCATTAGCTTCTACATAATCAGTGATTAATTTAGCTTGTTCGAACCATTCTAATTCAGCTTTTTCTCCAGATGCAACCCAAGCTCCATCTTCGAATTTGTAACCATCGCCAACTCCAGCCATACCGTATTCATCGCCTAATTCTTGTTTAGTTTTATCTTTCCAAGCAAATGTATCCCCATCAGGATTTCCTTGAAGAACGTCAAGTTTAAGGTCTGAGAAATCGCCTTTAGCATCAACAGTCATTGTAGCGATATATAAATCGTCTGATGTACAATAAACTGCTTGCATTTTTCCATCTTTAGCTAATTGAACAGCCTCAGCTGCTAAAGCTCTATAGCTTCCGTCTTTAATAGTAACTCCTGTCACGTTATCAATTACATTATCATCATTAACTGTAACAGAATCAACACCATTTTCTAACCAGTAAGCTTCGATTAATTCAGCTTGAACATACCATTCAGAGATAGCTCCTCCAAATTCAACCATGTTGTAGTCGTCACCAAGTTCTTTCTTAGTTTTGTCTTTCCATGAATAAGTCCAAGTATCATCTGAAGCGTCTTCAGCTGTACCTTTATCATCATGAACAACATTACCTTGACGAGCGTCGATATAGTATCCAACTATCTCATCATTCTCGATAGTAACTGTAACTGTAGTAACCATAGGAGTATTACTATGGATACTTTCAAGATAGGCTGTGAACTCTCCGTCCGCTGCGAATTCACGTGTGCCATTACATCCAGCTACGACAACTAGAGTAATTAAAGCAACAAATAAAACATATAATTTTTTCATTTTAAATCTCCTCCGTTTCTTTCATCGTACGTCATTTATTATATAACATATTAAACAATAAAACAACCAAATTTTGGCCTATGTAAGCGATTTTTATAAATTGATAAAATGAAATTTAAAGCTTTTTTGACTTATGTCAAATATTTTTTTTTATTTTTTTTAACTTCTTTTTTTTAGAGGGCTAGTTTAGTGTATTGTGAGATTTATAAAACTCAAAACTCTAATACTTTGAAATACAAAATAAAAATCAGCGCTCCCTTTTAAAAAGAAGCGCTGAACAAAAAATTATTTCTTATTTTTGAAGTAATTATCTAAATATTCTTGAATAACTGGAATTTGATCTTTTTTAATAGGCTTGCAATCTGCCGGTTTATTCTCTTTAGCTATTAAAGCAACTGCCATTTCTTTACAACCGGGATGTCCACAGGCTCCACAATTATATCTTGGAAGCAAATTTACTATATCATCAATAGCAGGGTCTTCTTCAACATAGAATACTTTAGAAACGTAATTTATTAGCAATCCTAGCAAGAAACCTAGTACAGCCAATACTATTGCTGGTAAAATAATATCCCACATTAAATAATACCTCCAAACCTAGAGAATATAATAGCTAAAATAGCGGCCACTAACAAGGCGATTGGTGCACCTTTAAAAGCTTTTGGAACAGGTGCCATTTCTATTTTTTCTCTCATCATAGAGAATATATACATAACAAATAAAAACCCTAAACCGATAAATGTAGTGTAAACTAACATTTCTAAGAAATTATACCCTTCATTTATATTAATCAAAGCTACACCTAACACAGCGCAATTTGTTGTAATCAAAGGTAAGTATATTCCTAATGCTTTGTATAGCGGAGGTGATACTTTTTTTAAGAATGTCTCAACCATTTGTACTAAGGAAGCAATTACTAAAATAAAGACGATTGTTCTCATATATTCAATACTGAAAGCTTCAAGAACATACTTGTATAATAGCCAGGTTACAGAACTAGAAATTAACATAACGAATATAACAGCTAATCCCATGCCAAGAGCATTACTTCTTTTAGTAGAAACTCCCAAGAAAGGACAAATACCTAAGAATTGAGATAAAATGATATTTTCAATGATAAAAGCTGAAAAAGCTAATACTAATAAATTATCCATTATTTGTCACTTCCTTCGCTAATTTGTTTTTCTTGTTATTTGCAATAGCTGTGATTCCTGCCAAAATCAATCCAAACGTTAGGAAAGCTCCGGCTGGTTGTACAAACATGCTAATTGGTTCAATTTTCAAGAAATTAAAAATAACATTTAAATCCAATTGTAATGTTCCCCAAATCGTAATAGTTCCTTTACCTAAGAACTCTCTAAAAATACTGATTAGCATAATTGCCATTCCATATCCTAAAGCCATTCCAATACCGTCAATAACTGAATCAACAGGTTTGTTTTCTGAAGCAAAAGCCTCAGCTCTACCAAGAATTATACAGTTAACAACAATTAAAGGAATGAATACACCTAATGATAAATATAAATCAATTAAGAAGGCATGCATCAACATTTCCACTATTGTTACTAAAGTAGCGATAACAACGATATAAACAGGTATTCTAACTGGTTTTACTAGTTGAGATAGTTTTTTATTACTCATAATTAGAGAAATGATTAAGTTTGATAATACTAATACAAAGAAAACACCTAAAAACATTCCTAAAGCATTTTCTAACGATGTAGTTACCGCTAACGATGGACACATACCAAGTAATGATACAAAAAGTGGATTTTCTTTAATAATACCCTTGAGAAGGTTGTCTTTCTTATTCACTTAATCCACCTCCTAAATCAGAGTTGATTCTTTGCGCAACTAAATTAAAACATTCTTTAATTGCATTTGATGTCTTAGTAACACCAGAAACTGCATCAAAACCGGCTAAATCATCAATCTCAGAAACTCCAAAATTGTTTCCTACAATATCCGCTCCATATCCAGAAGTTTCAGTATGACTAACCACTTTGTAATCTTCAACGGATAAATCATTGTTAACAGCTATAAGCATTTGAACTGGTCCAGCAAATCCTTGAGCACTTACCGTATAAACTAAAGCTGAAATGTCTGATTGCCCTTTTTCTTTTAATATATATATTGTCGCAAAAGCTCCATTTGCTTCATATTCAGAGATATCATAATCAGCTAAAGTATAGAATTCTTCTAAAGCCTGATATTTGATTTTATCTTCCTCTAATTTTATTCTCGGAGCTGTAAATGAGTTAACCACAGAAAGTAAGATTCCACAAACTAACCCAATAGTTAATAACACTAATCCTGAAACTAATCCTTTATTCATATTAGTTACCTCCTCCGTCTATACTAGCCAAAACTTGGTTAGCTAATGTAAATATTCTTGATAATGC
>Ga0265294_10007836_pt1 | contig 12576 bp, 11 predicted proteins | sample MunlanPumphouse3_FD_192504 | JGI IMG/M metagenome (GOLD analysis project Ga0265294, IMG submission 192504) | Groundwater microbial communities from a municipal landfill in Southern Ontario, Canada - Pumphouse #3 | ecosystem: Environmental > Aquatic > Deep subsurface > Groundwater | place... | reverse complement strand
CACCTTCAAGGTCGATGTAGGTGACCGTTCCGTTCCCGGACACGGAGTCAACAGGCATATCATCCCCGCCGGCGGTAATACACCCGCACGCGATGACCGCTCCGATGAGGGCAAGGACGACGATAGGATACCTTAGATGTCCTGCCATATGCATCAACACGAGATATTCTCCCACAGCGGGTAAGTAGATTGCTTAGACTGCGAAATAATTCGAACCTATGCATTTGAGGGGGCAGTCCGTCGGCCGATGGGGCACGGAGGATAGTGGTTGCAGCCGGGCGCCCGCCCCGGAGATAGATCCGGCAGGGCGCCGAACTCATCCCCACCCCCTCACCGCGCCCATGCAACGCCAGAGCATTGAATCGACCAGCATCAGATCGGTCGGGTACGATCCCGAAGAAGGGGTCCTGGAGGTCAAGGTCCAGAGTGGCGGCGTCTACCAATACATCAGGGTGCCGCGGACAGTCTACGAGGGACTGCTTGCTGCCCGGTCGAAGGGCCGGTACTTCGGGGACTTCATCAGGTTGCAGTACCGCCATGAAAAGATCCGGTGACCGGCCGCAACCGCTATCATCACCGCCGACTACAACCCCCCATGCCTCACCAGAGAGCAAACCCCACCAGCATCAAATCCTTCGGCTACGACCCCGTAACAAAAGCGCTACTTGTCATATGCGAGGACGGGGACGCCTACCGCTACACCGGCATCACAAAAGAAGTGTACGAAGACCTCGTCGCAGCCTCATCCCGGGAGCGGTTCATCCGCGTCTCCATCCAGGGCCGGTATCCCCGGGAGAAGTATCCCTGCATGGGGATAGGAGAGGACGTCTAGCAGAGCATCTTCGACGTACTCTGCACCCATTGATGGGGGGAATCGTCACGCTCCTGGAACCGCTTCCGGGATACGTCCAGGAGTTCAGCTCTTCTCCCGGGCCCCTCTCACGCTGTGGACCGTGGTGGGACCCGCCACGAGAGGGAGGGAGCCCTTTTCCGGCTCCCGGAGTCGGCGCCGATGAGGGGAAAACAGAGGGCCAGGGGACGCCTCATCCCCGCTGCTTCTGGAATCTCTCAAAATCTTCAAGACATCGCCGGCCCTCAGGACTCTCCCTGAGGAATTCGAGGAAGATCTGGAGGCACTCCAGCGTCTCCGGGCTCACGTGGTGCTCAAACTGGCAGGCATCGGTATCGGCGATCTCCGCATCGACGCCGAGGAGCATGAGCAGATCCGCAAACGTCTTGTGCCGGCGCCAGAGTTCACGAGCCATCTCAAGGCCGGCCGGGGTCAGCGTTGCGCCCACGTAGGGCTCATAGACGATGAGTCCTTTCTCCTCAAGCTTTCTGAGCACTTCGGTGACTGAAGGCGGCTTTACGTCGATAGCCTCCGCGATCATGCCGGTCTGGGCACGACCCAGCTCCTTCTCGAGCAGGCATATGATCTCGATATACTCTTCTTTTGTCTTCCTGCGCATCTCCTTTGTACCTCCCTAAAATCCGATCAACACCGCCCGGAGTGCACCCCCGACGAGGAGCGCCGTCGTCACCATGACACCCACGGCAGCGGCAAGCCCCCGCGCCCCGAGCTCCCTGAGGAGGACCACGAACGTCGCCACACAGGGGAAGTAGACCGAGAGCATCGTCACCGCGATGACGAGCTGAACCGGCGTCATGCCGAGCGGCACCAACATCCCGACCGCGAGATCCTTCCTGAGGAACCCGACCAGGAGGGCGGCGGTAGCCTCGGCCGGGATCCCGAGCCAGACCTCCATCAGGGGAGCGAAAGCCGTCGACAGCCACTCGAGGAATCCGACCGTATAGAGCAGGTTCACGAGCAGGATGCCGAGGAAGAGGTAGGGTATCGCCTCACCAACGAACCCCCGCACCCGCATCCAGGTCTTCGAGAGGGTGACCCTGAGATTCGGCATCCGATAGGGAGGGATCTCAAGGAATATCTCCGGGCACTCCCCGGGAATCACCCGGCTCAGGATGAGCCCGACGACGATGTAGACCACCAGGAGGGTTGCAAAGACCATAACGATATAACGCATCCCAAACGGCCCAAGCACCCCGAAGATCATCGCTATCTGGGCCATGCATGGGACCGATATCGACATCAATGTCGCGGCGATGAACCGCTGTTTCTTCGTCTCGAGCACCCGGGTAGCAAACGCCCCGGGCACATTGCACCCGAGCCCGAGGAAGACCGATATGATGCCGTGCCCGTGCATGCCGAGCCGGTGGAAGAAGGTGTCCACCAGCGTCGCAAGTCTCGGAAGGTACCCGGTATCCTCAAGGACCGAGAGGGCCAGGTAGAAGGCCACGATGTAGGGGAGGATCATCGCGAACGGGACGAAGAGGCCGGTCGTGAGGAGGCCCATCGCCTGCTCGTAATCGATCTCGCCGTCGATCAAGTGTCCGATCAGGATGTCGCGCAGGATGCCGGGCCCGAGTGCATCGCTGAGCTGCATGACAAACGGCGTATAGAGGTCAAAGATCGGTTCAAGAATGTATTCAGCGAGTCCTTCACCGATCGCAACGACCGCAAGGAACGTGACGGCCATGACGGCGAGAGCGATGAGGAGGCCACTTACCGGTTTGATACTCGCCTCTGCGATCCGATCGCGGAAGGTGCGGTGGCGGTGCGCGATCGTCTGAACCTCGCCCGTTATCCGGCCGACCATCGCCCACCGTTCCTCCTCGCTCATGGGCTGGATGGTCTCTGAGGGGCGCGCATCACCGAGCCGCTCCACGAGTTCCCGTATCCCCTGCCCGGCGAGGCCCACGGTCGGGACGACCGGCACGCCGAGGAGCCGCTCGAGCTCGGGGACATCGATCGTAATCCCCTGATGACCGGCCTCGTCCCAGAGGTTGAGCGCGATTGCCACCGGGATGCCGCGCTCCAGGATCTCAAGGGTCAGGTAGAGGTTCCTCTCAAGGTTCGTCGAATCGACGACGTTGATGACATAGTCTGCTGTTTCGAGGATTTTGGTGGTAACCTCTTCAGCGGGGTTTGTGGGGGTGAGAGAATAGGTGCCCGGTGCATCGATCACCTCGACCGACGTATCCAGAAGGCGCGTCATCCCCCGGGAGACGTCGATGGTGGTCCCGGGGTAGTTCGAGATGATGACCCGGGTGCCGGTCAGACGCGAGAAGACTCCACTCTTCCCGACGTTCGGGTTACCCATCAGGATGACGGTCTTCATGCGGGCTCACCGACGATGACCCTCTGGGCCATCCTCCGGCCGAGCGTCACCTCCCGGCCGTTTACCTCCACCACCACCGGACCGCCGAGGGGGTGCCTGGCGACGACGGTGAGGGTTTTGCCCTCTCTGATGCCGATGGTCCTGAGCTTCCGCACAAAGCCGGGTGTTCCGGCAAACCGGGTGACGGTTCCACACATACCCGGATCCAGGTCAAGCAACGTCCTTTCCATAGTGATCTTTAGGTTTACCTAAATGTTGGCGTGACCAACGTATAAACATTGAGCCTGCCACACCACCGAAAACACATCCCCAACAAGGGATCGTACGGTCGAAGATCGCACAAACAACGGAGTTTCTGCAGCCCGAATGCCCGGACTTTCAATTCAAGGAGGGCCTTCGAGAAGGACCAGATCTCAACCCGGCGGGGCTCTGGCGCAGGAGGAGCGCGGCCAGGGGTGTAGGTTTATCTCTGTGGGGCCCTCAAAGGCATACGGGGGAAGCCCGGCGGGTGTAACAATGCGGGCGGAGCCCTTCGTCATGCATTCTCACAACCATCATTCACCGCCACGTATGATGTAAAAAACATATACTCTCCCAGAAGGAGTGACCCTGGATGACAACCGTGATTGCCGTTGACCTCGGTGGGACCAACCTCCGCACCGCCCTGATCGATTCAGATGCGACCATCCTCGCCCACACCACGACCCGGACCCCAACCACCGGGCCCTCCGGGCAGGTGATCACCACCGCGATCGTGGCCGAGATCGAGGCCCTTCTTGAGACCGCAGGGGTGAAAGGGGCTGCAGCCATCGGTGTCGCGTCGGCAGGGCCTCTGGATATCAGGCGCGGGTGGGTCACACACTCTCCCAACATTGCGTTTCCAGTCGTAGAGATCACCGAACCGCTCAACAGACATTTTGGGCTCCCGGTCACCCTGATCAACGACGCCCGGGCCGGTGTCCTCGGAGAACGCTGGACGGGCGCAGCCCGGGGCTCGGATAACGTCGTCTACATCACCCTCTCCACCGGGATCGGCGGCGGTGTGGTGGCAAACAGCCGCCTCCTGCTCGGTGCAAACGGGAACGCCGGCGAGATCGGGCATACCCTCGTCGATACCTGCTACAACCTCACCTGCGGATGCGGCTACAGGGGCCACTGGGAGGGGTACGCTTCGGCGAAGTACGTCCCCCGGTTCTTTGCGGTGTGGCAGGAGGAAACCGACATCCGTCAGGTGGCCTTCGATGTGACCTCCACCCGGGCAATATTCGAGGCGGCCCGGGCCGGGGACTCGGTCGCCCTCACGTTCATGGACGCTCTCGGGCAGGTGAACGCCCGTGGTATATCGAACGTCATCGTCGCCTACAACCCTGAGGTGATTGTACTCGATGGGCCGCTCGCCCGCTACTACGGCGAGATCGTGATCGGGCACGCGGAGCCGTACATCGACCGTTTCCTCACCCTTCCCCGGATCGTCGCTTCCAGCCTCGATGGGAAGGCGCCGATACTGGGTGCGGCGGTCAGCGCGCTGGAGGTGGCAGGAGCAGCGCCATGATCGAGATCCATCCAAACCTCTATGTTGGAACACAGGAGGACTACGAGCTTGTGGTAGAGGCCCACGAGACCTGGTGCGTGGTGCACGCCCAGGCGATCCCTTACCACCGCCTGGCGGTCACCTACTCACCCGGTGGCACGGTCCCGGGGGATCACCCGGAGCGGTACGTCGCCCGGCGGGGAAATCGGCTGATGCTCAATCTGGTCGACTCACGGGATCCCGCCGATATCCCGAAAGAGGCTATCGATGCGGCTCTGGTGTTCATCCATCGGTGCCTCTCGGGGGGCAGACCGGTCCTGATCCACTGCGGATTTGGCATCTCCCGATCGGCCACGATCGGGCTCCTCTACCTTCTGGTGTACACCGATACCCTGCCGACCGAGAGCCTTGCCACGGCTGAGGAGGCCTACCGCCGGGTATATCCATCGTACAGGCCCAGCCTGGGGATGCGGGGGTTTTTAGAGGCGCATTGGGAGGAGTATGTGCGAAAGGGGATGACAACTGTAGAAGAGATGATCTCGTGAGACTTCCTGGAGAACAGCTCACGGCTGTGCTGGTTAGCAGGATTTAAGAGACAAAAGCGGTTATGTGCGCCAAGTGCTCGCACAGCCATCAGTAGGGCAGGCTATAGGTGCTCCTATGACTCCTTTGAGACATGCTCCAGGATCTAGTGCTCGTTGTCACCTTATCTTCAGAGATCTTCGCGGATGTTTGCCCCTCTTCGCACCCTTTGTAGTTTCGCGTGAGGCCATATCTACTCCGGGCGGGGGCGGAGATGCCAGCATATTGAAAGCAGAGACAGGAGAGGGGGCTTTTTGCCCCCTCCCCGTCTGCCCCTCCCCCGTGGAGATACCTCCCACGGTCCAACGTATGGGGAGAGTCTGAAGAAAGAGCTGGCGCGTGGGTTTACTCTCCCAGATACGGCCTTTTCCCGGGTATCGCCACGACTGCCCCCGCCCCGGGAGGGGCGGGGGAGGAGGCCGGAGGCCGGGCGGGGTGGGGGATTCCGGCATACTGAAAGCAGAGAGGCAGGTGAGGGAGAGACCTCACAAAGCCAGGCTACTACCCTCATTACGCGTGATTGTTGGCGTTACACCTCACCCGTCAAAATCTTTGAAGATAAGGTGACATGGCGCATTTAAAGCCATCTGTCCAACGATTGATCTTTTAATTCGACCTTTTTTGGAGGGTAGTATAGCCCAATTATCAGCCATGTGGGGTGACGCGAATGCATACCAACAACAAAAAAGAGGTCTCTCTCGTTTAGCATCCACGTGTAAAATTTACCATATAGCTTTTCCCATAGAGTCTGAACATTTCCATATTTTTGCCCCCATCTACGATACGCCTCTAGTAGCTCCCAGTCTTCGCATAAAATGTCGTGGTAACCACTCGAGCAGATTGAACAGTTATCAGAGCATTTAAAGCGATACGCAAATGGGTATGGGATTTTTTGGATTACGGGGATTTCAGATCCATCAATCCTCCGTTGATATTGACCTGAATCTGCGTAAATTTTAAGCTCTTCCCGGCTATAAAATTCTAGGACTTCCCTGGGCTTGATCAATCCAAGTGAAGTTTTATCTACCCGATATTCGCTATGTAAGTAGCTTAAAGAAGGATCGACGTTACCGAGGACTAACTTGTTGCGCTTTCCCCAAATTTTGGGGGTAGAAGGACCGCTTAAACTACGATCTATGAGAGTGATATCTGAGCCATCTTTAACCTTATAGCTCTCTCTTCTCTCGAGCTTTTCGGTTGTTGTTTTCTGGCAGATAACCTCCACAAGATCGAACTTACGAATTTTATTGTCTCCAATGTAATGTCTCGTTTGAATGGGGTATAGCCGGATCCAGTCCCCTTCTTCAGTAAGCCCGGCTGTACAGGCGACCCAATTTCGTAGCTTTCGACTGTATTCAGGGTAGGCTTTTACTACGATATAAACTCGTTTCGTCTCCCAGCTCACAAGTCAACAATCTCCCACCCCTCCTTGCGTAATCTGTCTGCAATAACTCCTCTGTGACAATGACCGGCATCTCTCTCGAAGCACATCAGGGCAATTTTCTCTTCACGCCCAAGAGCCTTTATGTTTTCGATTAAGTTCCCTTTGTATTCCAGTTCCAAAGAATACTGCTTAAATAATTCTTGATAGTTACATTGAGCGATGTTTTTTCTTCTACTCGACTCGATTCCAAGCTCGGGAATGTGAATATATCTAATGCCAATATTCTGCAGATTTTTTGAAAGTGTCCCTTTAGAATAACCGTACTTCCTGCTGAATGCATTTTTCCTCACATCGACAACTAGACTGACGTGATTGACAATCAGTATCTGGAAGAACTGGTCGATATCTTTGCCTTCATACCCAATTGTAGTGACCCCCCTCTGTTCAGACATCCAATCCCTTTTCGGTCTCAATTTACTGAATATCGTGTATTCCGGGAAGCTATTATAGACATAATTGATAATGTCTACATCTGTGAAGTTCTGGAACTTTCGGGCGTACGAGGAGATAATCTCCTGGAGGAAGCAATCTGGCTTTGGGTACACAGCTCCATTGAAATAAATAAATTCATCTTTTATCCGGATATTTCCTGACTTTTCAAGATGCGAGAGATCCCTGTACAGCTGAAACGAGAAGGGGCCATACATATATGGAATAAAATTATACAGATCGCGCTCTTGTGATATCAAAAACATTAGTTTGACCAATTTCATCTTCGAGATCTCGCCATAGTGGGCAATCAGGAAAAGAACTGCCCTCTCTCTCTTATTTATCATCTTCTATTATCTCCAAGACAGCACGTTCCAATAAAGATTATGGTGCACGGGCTGAAAGCATTTGCCTGTGTCCTCTCCAGAGACATCAAACCGCCCCTATGATGTACCGGCGCCAGCGCCGAAAACATGGCCTTGATCCTGGCCGAGCAACCTGACCCGGACAAGATGCCAGCCGCCGAGGCTGACCTCGACGGGATGACAAAGTCCCTCGTTTTTCTCGACTATAGCGCACCTGGCTTACGCACCCCTCGCACACCCAGAATGAGGTGAAAGCGCTAATATCCGGAGATCTCCCACGTCTGCCACCCTCTACGGCTGCGGGAGAGGAGGAACGCCGCCGCCGGGACGAGGAGGAGGCTTCCGAGCGCATTCAGGGGATCGAAGATCGAGGCGAATATGATCAGGAGGAGGACAGGGCTCGTCGCGAGGACGTAGCGGGCGAAGACGCCGGCGTGGTAGAGCATGACGTTTGGGTGGAGACCGGTGAGGTAGACCGTCACCGCGAGGGTGTAGGCCGAGACCGATATGAGCACAGCAAGGGCCGGGATGAAGGGGGCCGCCCCTCCGGTCGCCGCCGCCGCGAACACGAGCACCGCCACAGGGAGGAGACTGAGGATGCCGTAGCTCTTCAGCTTTGCATCGATCACCCCGGAGACCTCGACCGGCAAGAAAGCATACGAGGAGAACGAGTCGAACTCGGTCATCCAGTTGTAGATGGTCGATGAGATGACCCCGAGGAGGACCGCAAAGATCATGAGCGGATCGATCCCCGGGACGAACTGGATCAGGATCTGGAGGCAGAGCCAGATGAGTCCGACGGGGAGGAGGAACGAGAACACCACCTTCCCGGCGCCACCTTCGCTCCGGAGCAGGTCGAGGGCATCCTTGGCGATGAAGTGCTCACTCCCGAGCGGGCTGAGTCTCTCGGCGAGGGAGTCGAAGCTGTTTTTGAACCTCTTTACCTGGTCGGGGTAGTCAACGGTGACAAAGAGCACCGAGATTGCTGCCGGGATGAGTATGAAGAGGAGCGAGAGCGCAAGCGGCTCCAGGCCCGGGTCAAGGAAGAAGGAGTAGGGGGGAAAGACAACCGTCCCAGCATGAAACAATGCAAGCGCGAGCACAACGAGCGTTGCGGCGAGCAGCCTGACCGAGTGCGCGTAGAGGGTCGAGAGGAAGCATACGGCGGAGAGTCCGATGAGAAAGGCGAGTGCAAGGGAGGCGAATGCGAGGAGGATATAGCCAGGATCGATGGAGATGAAGGGTGTTGCTGCCGCAAATCCAACCGTGAAGGGGAGGACGTAGAGCAGGATGTAGTAGATGGTATCTTTCATGAGGAACGTGGCAAATATCCGCCGTTCAGAGATCGGGAGGCTTCGGGAAACGTAGGCGATGAGGCTTGCCTGCCCGAACCGGCGGTTCATGAACTCCCGGCCCATGAGGCCGAACGACCCCACCATGGCGCCCGCAAGCAGGAAGAAGATCTGCGCAAGGAGCGCGGCCACAGTGTAGGGGACTGCGTCCGAGAAGAGTGGGAGAGTGAGCGACCCGAGAAAGGCGAAGACGACGATCATCACCGGGAAGAGTGCGAACCAGAACCCCCCAAAGACCGTCGAGTGGATCCGCCACTCCTCCTTCATCATGGCAAAGAAGAGGTCAGGCACCAACATCGCCCCGCACCAGATCGAGGAAGAAGGGTTCCAGGTGCCTGCCCGAACCGGTGAGGTCATCGACCCGGCCCGCGTGCAGGAGCCTGCCGTTATGGATGATCCCGATCCGGTCGCAGATCTCTTCAGCGATATCGAGTATGTGGGTGGAGAGAAAGACCGTCCCGCCTTTGCTGGTGTAGCCCCGGAGGAAGTCCTTCACCTTCCGCTGCATGATGGGGTCGAGGTTTATCAGCGGTTCATCGATGAGGACGAGGCAGGGTTCGTGGAGGAAAGCCTGAGCGAACATCAGCTTCTGTCTGGTGCCCCGGGAGAGATCCTTGCAGAGAACATCGCGTTTATCCTGAAACTCCAGCAGATCAAACCAGTGGTCGCACCGCGCATCGATCCGATCGAGACCTCGGATGCGGGCAACAAAGTGGAGGTACTCCTCGGCGGTGAGGAAACTTGGCGGCGTCTCCTGCTCGGGGATGATCCCGACGAGCTCCCGGACCCGTATGGGGTCCTCCACCACGTCAAGACCCATCACCCGGGCCGACCCGGACGTCGGTCTGACCTGCCCGGTCAGCATCCTGATCATCGTCGTCTTGCCCGAACCGTTCGGCCCGAGCAGGCCGAAGAGCTCTCCCCTGACGATGGAGAGAGATATCCCGTCCACGGCGGTGACGGTGCCGTACTGTTTTGTGAGGGTCTCTGCCTCGATCATCTGATGCATCCCGGTCATACTCCTCCGATCTCCGGTGAAAGAACATCAGCAGCGACCACCTATAATACTTTTTCATTCTTACCAGGACGATGAATGCAAATATCGCTAAAAGTAGACCGAAATTTGGCTGTCCCCGCCCCGTGCCCCACTGCCGGCACCGGCCAGCCCCACGGTCGATCATGTCGAGGACGATGTAGGCACTACAAAGCGCATGTAGGACGCTCAGATCTCCTAGACCCACCTCTTTTACACGGATGTATCGATCCTGTTCGTCCGCTCCCGGGGGCTCTGGCTCTCCCGGGTGACCTTCTTCCGGGGGTCCGGCCGTGCGATCCATGGACCCAAACGCATACGCCGTTTTGCTGAATCTTCAGCAAAGAGTGGGTGGAGAGGAAGATCCGGAGAGATCGTGCTGCACGAAGATCGGCAGTGACCCCGGTGCTTGCCCGACCGGTCGGGTGACAGAAGCACTTATCAAGTCTGACCGATAATGTCGGTTCAACCTCAGGCAGTGGTCACAATGAAGACAGAGATACCCTATGATCGGTTCGCCCACGTCCCGGAGCGGATCTTCGGGCTGGTCGATCTCGCTTACAACCTCTGGTGGAGCTGGCACTCTTCGGCAATGGTACTCTTCAAGCAGCTCAACCGGACAGAGTGGAAGCTGAGCCGCCACAACCCGGTCAGGATGCTTCTTGAGACACCGCCGCGATTCTTTGAGCGGGCGGCAAGCAACACCGAGTTCCTCCGCCGCTACGACATCATCATGTTCCGGTTCCGGCAGTACATGGAGCCGACGACGAGCTGGTTTGCGCAGCGCTACCCCGGCCGGATGCCGCTGACGATCGCCTACTTCTCCAGCGAGTTCGGGCTGCACCACTCACTTCCGTTTTATGCAGGAGGGCTTGGCATCCTCGCAGGCGATCACGTCAAAGCAGCAAGCGATCTCGGGCTGCCGATGGTCGCCATCGGGTTTATGTATGCGGAAGGATACCTCCACCAGCACATGGAGGCGAGTGGATGGCAGAAGAACGTCGCTGAACTCCTGGATCGTGACGCTACACCGGTCCTCCGAGTTCATGACGATGATGGCAAGCAGCTTGTGGTGCAGGTCCCCCTCATCGACCCGCCGCTCTACGTCGCGGTCTGGAAGGTGCAGGTCGGGCGCATCCCGCTCTACCTCCTCGATACCCATATCGATGCAAACCTCCCCGAAAACCGGAGCATCTCCCACCGCCTCTACATAAAGGAGCTCGAGTACCGCCTCCGACAGGAGCTGGTGCTCGGCATCGGCGGGAGGAAGGTGCTCGATACGCTCGGCGTGAGGTACACGGCCCTGCACTTAAACGAAGGCCATTCGGCGTTTGCTCTCCTCGAGAGGCTCCGGGAGCGGCTTGAGGCCGGAATACCCCACGAGGAGGCGCATGAGAAGGTCCGGGGAACATCGATCTTCACCACCCACACCCCCGTGCCGGCCGCCCACGACGTCTTCCCTGAGGACCTGATGGCGAAGTACTTCCACGGTTACTGCTCGTCGTTGGGCCTCGATTGGCATGAGTTCATGGCACTCGGGGAGGACCCGCACCGCCCGGACGCCGGGTTCAACATGACTGCGTTTGCACTCAGGATGAGCCTCTTCCACAACGGTGTCTCTCAGAGACATGGTGAGGTCGCCCGGGAGATGTGGCAGCCTCTCTGGCCTGACCTCCCCGTCGACGAGGTTCCGATCGACGCCATCACCAACGGCGTCCATGTGCCGGCCTGGCTGAACCATCGAATCGAGACCCTGATCGACCGATACATGGACCCGATCTATCCAAATTGGCGCGAAGAGTACGATAACCCGATCATCTGGGAGGTGGTCGATGAGATCCCGGATGCCGAGCTCTGGCGCGAGCACCACTGGCTGAAGATGAAACTCTTTGCCCGGATCCGGGAACGCAAGCGCCAGAAATGGGCGGGATATCGAGGAGAACCCGAAAACCTGGCGGCTGAGGGGTTGATGCTCGATACCGGGGCACTGACGATCGGGTTTGCCCGCAGGTTCGCCGAATACAAGCGAGCCGATCTCATCTTCGAGGATCTGGACCGGCTCGACAAGATCGTGAATAACCGCTGGAGGCCGGTGCAGTTCATCTTCGCCGGGAAAGCCCATCCTGCCGACGAAAAGGGCAAACGCATCCTCCAAAAGATCTACCAGTACGCCCAGGATCCCCAGTTCGGAGGACGGATAGCCTTTGTTGAAGACTATAATGAGCAGATTGCACGTTACATGGTCTCCGGCGTGGATGTCTGGATGAACACCCCTGTCCCGCTCATGGAGGCGAGCGGCACGAGCGGTATGAAGGCCGGGATGAACGGGGTGCTGAACTTCTCCGTCCTGGACGGCTGGTGGATCGAGGGCTACAACGGCAGGAACGGGTGGGCTTTCGAAGGCCACGCCCCCTACTGGGGGAACAACCGGGCCGATGCAAACACGCTCTACGACATCATCGAAAATGAGATAGCGCCACTCTACTATTCGCGGACGATAGATAACATTCCACGTAAGTGGGCCCGGATGATGAAAGAGTCGATAAAGAGCATCGCCCCTCAGTACTGCTCCCTCCGGATGCTCAAGGAGTACATCACGAACTACTACCCTTCGGTCTGCATGTATGCGGCTGAGACTGG
>Ga0265294_10007835_pt1 | contig 12577 bp, 10 predicted proteins | sample MunlanPumphouse3_FD_192504 | JGI IMG/M metagenome (GOLD analysis project Ga0265294, IMG submission 192504) | Groundwater microbial communities from a municipal landfill in Southern Ontario, Canada - Pumphouse #3 | ecosystem: Environmental > Aquatic > Deep subsurface > Groundwater | place... | reverse complement strand
GGCTCCCTATTTTACAATAATTTTTCCAGGGCTTTCTAGCTCCTCCTTCAGCTTACGAAAGCTTTTAGAAGATCCTGCCTATCAACAATCCCACTTATTTTTTTCCCGTTGACGACAGTTATCCGCCCTATATCATAGTATAAAATCATCCCCACTGCCTTTTCCACGGAATCTTCTTCATTTAAGGTATAGGCAGGCGTTGACATAACCTTTTCAACCCTGGGGCTTTCACTGAGCCTGGGCCCGTGGGAATCTTCAACCCCAATTCTTATAGCCCCTGATTTTAGGATATCTCTGCGCGTTATCATCCCAATAGGTTCTCCTTTTTTTGAAACCACAGGGATTCCTGTATAATCAGAGTCAAGCATTTGGGCCCAGATTGTTGCAACTCTGGCTTCGGGAAGACAGGTCTCAACTTTTTTGCTCATTATTTCCCTGATCGTTTGAGGAGCCTTTTTGGGAAGTTTCATATTTTTCAAAAGATCAACGTTACTCAACACTCCCAGAACCGTTCGATCCGTGGTGGATCTGATCACAGGTGCCCTATTTATTTTGGCCTCTTGTATCAGTTTTGCAGCTTTTTCCACTTCCATCTCCGGAGTAAGTGTTGGGCATTCCCGGGCATAGCCTCGAACCGTTACATTGGATCGGGTTGCTGTAACTCTCAGAATGTCCTGGTCGGTTAACATCCCTATCAATCGGCCTGTTTCATCGGTGACCACCACCCCTCGAAGGTAATGGTCACGCATCAACTGGCGGGCATGGGTTACAAAATCCCCTTCTTTTACACAAATAGGTCCCTCGGACATAATGTCGCTAACTTTCATCTGTTCACCTTTCATTTAATCCATTTTTCAATTTTTTAGGAATTACAGATTCATTCTGGTTTACAGATTCCTATTTATCTCAAAGGTGTTTTTTAAATCCTGATTTAAGACCTCTTTAAAGCATCTCGTTTTAGGATTTATTTTTCCGATCAGTGCTAGTGTTATTTTTTTATTTAGTCGTAGTAGCCCTCGGTATCTCTGCAGCTCGGACATAAAAGTCGACCTTCAAGCATTTTCAGATCTTCAGAATAGTAACCGCAGATTTCACAGATCCCCTGCTTGAAATCCAGGCTGAGTTCTTCATTTGAGAGAAACAGGTTTTCCTGATTCATTTCTATTAGGTTTTTTAAAATGGTGCTAAGGCCCGGGGTCACAGTGAGAATATCCGTATTGGATACGATTCCCACAATGTCTCCCTTTTCCAGAACAGGTAGTCTTTTTATGTCCGATTTTAGCATCAGCTCGGAAGCTTCTATTATGTTTGTGTCGGGTTTTACGGTTACGAGAGGGGAGGAAAGGATTTTCCTTGCGTGTACCAGGCTTGGTTTTTTATCTTTGGTGATGATGTAGCGTACCAGGTCTCTTTCTGTTATTATGCCCACAGCTTTTCCGTCTTTGGTAATTATTACGCTTCCAACATTTTGTCGAACCATTTCCCTGGCAAGGACTGGTATTTCCGTGTTAATATCTAGCGTAACCACTGTCTTGTTCATTACTTCTGAAACCGAGATTTCAGTCTCAATCTCTTTTCTTTGGATGTCAGTTTCCATTTCCTTCCTACGGTTAATAGCCACTGACTCTCAAACCCCCTGTTTCTTCTTTCATCCAATTACTTTCTCAAGTTCCCCAACCCTTTCAATATTATTTAATTCTTATTTTTTGAATTTTTCAAACCGCAAAGCTGAAAAAGTTTTTCTCTTAAAGTTTCCTAATGTGAACTCTTCGCTAAAGCTAAAAAGTTAGCGAGCTTCCTGCTTCATCCCCCAGAGCAGTCTCTACGAGTCCACAGGCCTTTTCCTCCGTTTTGGCGGTTTTGCTAGGGTTGAGTTTTAAAAGGTTGTTATCTTAATGTATACTTTGTTTGCTTTGTTTGGAAAGTGTACTTTTTTGAAAGCTACACTTTTTCTAATTATCTATTAAGTAATTCACACAAGATATTTCAACTGATCCCTTAGTCTTTTGGTATCAAATGTAAAATTGAAATGTGGACACTTTTCTCCCCTGAGCTAAAGCCTCAGGAGTTTTATGCTACCTTCTATAAAGATATAAGGTTCAATGGTACATAATTATAACGGCATTTTCTTTTTCTCCCCTTTCATATAAGAAATATTTTTTCAAACCCCCCCATTTCCACTGGAAACCGTGTAAATCTTTTTTACTAATTTTCTTGAATATTTTCCCTATTTCCTTGTTTTTTCTACATTGCTTTTTAAATTGCTTTACATTCCCTCCATGTTTTCTTTTATCACCCACACCCCTTTATTTCCACTGGAATCTTCTTTATTTTTCTTTAACTCTCTCTTTCTTTGTATTTTATAGAACACAGCGTAAAGCCCCTGAGGCTTTACTCGGAAGGGCGAGTTTACAATATTTATTACACTAATACTAATTTATTCAAATTAAGAAAGGTTTGAAGCTCTCTCCTAATTGAAAAAACAGGGAATCAGAGAATAATTACTCTGCTCCTGTTTCCCACACTCAGTTCTATTTCTTCATTAAGGCCGTATTTGGCGTAAGCGTCTATGATCTGGATCTCGGAATCGATATCTAGTTCTTCTATTGCATAGGCTTGTTCTCCCCAGAGGGTTATTCGGATTTTTCCGGTTTCGTCTTCGATTTCTAGGTTTGCAACCACGCTTCCGGTTCCGTCTTCTCTTTCAAATTCCCTCAGGGCTCCAAGGTCGGATACTTTTCCCTTTACAGAATAACTTTCTCCAAGGATTATATTGGAAATTGGGGTAAACTGTTCCTTATATTCCACACTTTTCTTGCTTTTCCGCATCATTCCCCGGCTTCCAAGGTTCAGCTCAATCTGCTGGTTATAATTGTTTTCCCGAGAATAAGCATGAATGACCTCAACAGTTTCGTCAAAATCGATTTCTTCTAGGAAATCGCTTTTTTCATCCCAAAGAGTTACCCTGATCTTTCCGGTTTCATCTCCTAAAAGGAGATTTCCAACTCTGCCTGGGGTTCCATCTCTTTTTTCAAAAGTCCGGATTTCCGAAAGATCAAGTACCCGGCCTGAAACATTGACGTTTTCCATCCCGTTTGTGATTTCAGCAATAGGAGTCCAGGTCTCCTCATACTCGATTTCCTTTTCACTTTTCCGTATCATTCCCAAGTTTCCTATTTGAAGTTCCACTTTCTGGCTGAAAGCATTTTCCCGCGAGTAGCCATTTATAAGCTCAACTGTCTCTCCATAATTTGTTTCTTTCAGAAACTCGGTTTTTTCATCCCAAAGAGTTACTCTTATATTTCCGGTTTCATCTCCGAGAAGCAGGTTTCCAACCCTTCCTTCGGTTCCATCTTTTCGCTGGAAGGTGCGGATATCCGAAACTTCAAGAACCTTTCCAAGAAGGTTTAGGTCCCCCATTCCGTCTTTTATCTCGCCTATTTTCTGGCTCTCTCCCAAAAGCTCGACTTCTTCTTCACTTTCAGTCAAAACTCCGTTGTTTCCTATATGAACTTCAAGTCCTGAATAACCCTGTTTGACAAAACCGCTAACAAGGAGGTTTTGCTCAGGTTGAAGTTTCTCTTCTTTTATGTAATCGGCCATGTTATCCCAGAGAGTAAGGCGGATTTTTCCGGTTTCATCTCCTACAATAAGGTTTCCAACCCTGCCTATGGTTCCATCGTTTCGGGTAAATTCTTTTGCTTCAAAAACGGTGATAACTTTTGCGACAAAACCGACGTTTCCGCTCTCAGGCGTGATATCTCTAATTTTTACAGGTGTGCGATCCACAAAAGAGACACCAAGCTCGTTTGCAACCATCATTGCGGCCATTTTTTCATCACAGAGCCCTCCCATACTTTCCACTTTTTGTTGAAGCCGTTCTAAGAATTCTTCTTTGCTAATAATACTATTTAGTTTTTCATAAATTGCGTCGATATCTGTCATTGGAGTCCCTTCGAAAGCTTAATTCTAAAAATTTGAAATAAAATTAGATAATATATCTTAAAAGTCTGAAGACCTATTTTGAAGTTAATTGGACCTCTTTTAATGGGGGTTTAGAATTAAATTTAACAATTAAATTTTATTATAATTGCAGCTATTTTCAGTTAATTAGGAGGGCGTAATACTAAAAATTACCGGAGAAGCCTCAAGATCTATACCTCGTTTTTTATATGCCTTTTGGCTGGGGGCTTTATTTGCAGAGCTCTTTAATTTGGTGTTTAAGGGGATTTGGGTTTTTGGGCTTTTGGTCTTTGACAATATATTTATAGTAAGCTTTCCTAGTGGATAACATGATTAGGAAATGCGATGAGCACGGCTATTTTAGAGGCGGAATCTGCCCGCGGTGCCAAAGTCCGGGCAGGTATGTGCTGGATGATACCCGGGAGGAAAAACTCGGACGTTTTGTTTCGGGCGCCCTCAGGCATTTCCCCGATTCGGCCGGAGTGGAAATGGATCCCTGCGGTTGGGTAAGCCTTGAGAATCTTTGTAATATTTTAATGAAAAGGTACAGATGGCTTCGGAAATGGCACCTTTATGCCCTTGTGGAATCCGATGTAAAAGGCAGATATGAAATAAAAGGAGGCAGAATTAGAGCTCGGTATGGGCATTCCGTAAATGTGGATTTGGACTATGAGGAAAGCAATCTACCTTATGTCTATTACGGAGCAAGCCCTGAAGAGCTCGATATGCTGCTTGAAAATGGGATTATTCCGGTCAAGCAGCGCTATGTACACCTGAGTACTTCGTTTGAAAAGGCAAACGAGGTGGCTTCAGTTCATACGGATAATCCGATCATATTGAAAATCGATGCCAGAGCCGTGCAGGAGGAAGGCTTTTCTCTAATGTATGTAAACGACTATATTGTGCTTGCAGAAAAAATTCCGCCTGTGTGTCTAGAGCGAATCTGAATTTTCTTTTAATTGTTTTTTATTAATTACTTTTAATTTTCTTCTATTTTTTAAACTTTTTTTTTCAGGTTTTTTCCTTTTTAAAATGCAGGTTCAAGTAGTTTCAGTCTACCGAAACTTCAAAACCTTTTTCCGTTTTTTTAATCCTGAATTTCACGTCAAGAAATTGCTCTGTAACCCATATATTGGTCTTTGTGTGCTGAGAAAGTTTTCTTACTGTATAGGAGCTCTCCCCTGCAAGGGCCATGTAAGGGATGAGCTGATCGGCCAAATAAACGTCAACTGAGGCTTTTGACTTGAGTTCGGGCAGGATTTCCTTTGCCGCTTTACAGCCTACCTTTTCAGCTAAAAGTCCGGGTTTTCCAAGGGCAGTTCCTCCGAAAAAACCTGTCCAGAGGCTGATTCCACTTCCGGTTGAAAAAAAGTTTGAGCTTTCGCTTTTGATTTTGGAGGAAAACCCGGCTTTAAAAAGACTAGCTTTAGCCGCCTCAGCTTGCCTTTCAGCAACGTGAGAAGGCAGATTTGAGGAATGAGAAATTCCAAAGATTTTCCCCTCTTCTCTTTTTTCTTCTCTTAGAAAGTGAAAGCTTTTTAATTTACAGGGTTTGAAAGTGGCTGTTACAACTCCTCCTCCTTTTGGATAGTACCCTCTTTTCTGTAATTCAAGCTCGCAACCATATCCCATTTTCCGAAGAGCTTTCAGGGTTACTTGCTGCAAGTAATCGATGCTTGGAGCCCAGGCAACGTCTGTACCTCCCCTGATTCTGAGCTGCACTTCTTTTTTTGCAAAAGGCAGAGCTGGCATCAGCCCTTGAAGCAGTAGAGTTATACTGCCTGCGGTTCCTATATCAACCTCCAGATCCCCGCCCTCTATTTCCACTGGAGAAAAGGAGAGCTCCGTAGAACCTAGCATCAGCCCTGAGACTTGGGCCTTGCAAAGCCAAGCTGCGGTTTTGAGGGAGACTAGGTGCTGGGCTTTCAGGCCAGGCTTGGGGCGGTTTTTTCTAATATTATTAATTTCTACGGCTTTTCCCGTAACTGCGGAAAGGGCCACAGCAGTTCTTACAATCTGGCCTCCCCCTTCTCCATAGCTTCCCTCAATCTCGATCATCTTGATCTCCTTTCTCTCCTTTTGTTTTGCTCTTTTTCATTTTTTTATATGCGGCTCTTATAGCATAGCTAAGCGGGTCCACTAAAGGCGATACTGGCGGAGCATAACAGGTTTCCATTTCAAGGAGTTCTTGAATCGTGCTTTTTTTCCTGATTGCAAAGGAAAGAGCATCAATTCTTTCCTTTACTCCTTCCCCTCCCACAAGCTGGGCTCCTACAAGGGCTTCTTCCTGAAAGAGAAGTTTTATAAAAATTTTCTTTTTTCCGGGATAGTAAGTGGCTCGAGTAGAGCCTATTGCTTGCCCTGTAATCAGTTTTATCCCTTCTTTTTTTGCCTGGGCTTCGGTCAGGCCCACTCCCCCAAACTGAAGCCCTGCAGCCACGGCCACCCAGGGTTCAAGTACAGGGCCAAAGGTTGCTCTTTTTCCACAGACGTTATCTGCAAGCACATCAGCCATCCTCCGAGCACTGCTGCCAAGTTGGCTCAGTCGGGCTTCTCCTCCTATAAAATCCCTGACTTCCGCACATTCTCCTCCTGCATAAATATCAGAAAGAAAACGGGTTTTGCCTTTTTCTTGTCTGGCTTTTCCTTGCAGGTACTCATTGACAACAATTCCTCCAGTTTTTCCTATTTCAAGGCCTGCAGCTCTTGCAAGCTCGGTTTCGGGTTTTGTCCCGCTTGCCAAGAGCAAAAGTTCTGTGGAAATTTTCATTTCTTTCTTTTCCCCAATGTAAAGCGCCTTTTTCCTGTGAAAGTCGGTCGGAATTGTCACATTTTTGCTCCTTATAACCTCGATTCCCAAAGTTTCCAGATGTTGTCTGACAAGCTCGGCCATATCACTATCAAGCCTTCTTGAAAGAATATTTTCACTTCGGCTTATTAGCAAGGTTCGGATCCCACGTTTTGCAGCGGCTGCAGCGCATTCGACTCCTATTGCCCCTGCACCAATGACCCCAAAACTTTTGGCTTTTTCTAGGGCTTTTCCTATTCTTCTCCCATCTTCAAGGCTCCGGAGAGTAAATACTCCGTAGGGAAGCACGTTTTTTCCACTCTCTTTTTCTCTTCCCGGAATATATGGAGCACTTCCAGTTGTGATTATTAGTTTATCGAAGGAATAGCTTTTGCCTCCGGCTAGCAGGGTTTTTCTTGCCAAATTGATTTTTCGGACTTCAGTATTCAAAATTAGCTTTATGCCCATTTGCTTGAAAAATTCCGGGGGTCTAACCACCAATTTTTCAAAGCTTGCTATTTCTCCCTCAAACACAAAAGGAAGGCCGCAGTGGCTGTACGCAGTCTTTGAGTCTCTTGAAAGAACTGTAACTTCAAAAGAACTCTGCCTGCGGATCCTTGTAGCAGCAGCCATTCCAGCGGCTCCTCCTCCTATAATTACTACTTTTTTTGCACTGGAATCCTTTCCCATAATTTGTCCTTATTGGTTTTCCGGGCTTATAAGGACTTTTAGTTTTTTGCTGGATTTCTCTTTGTTTATAATACTCAGAGTTTCCGGCGCTCTTTTATTCAGGGTTTATTTTCCAGCTTTGACTTTTTAAATAACCACAAAGTTCTTAAGCGCTGTAAACCTTATTCTTATGAATTTAAACTCTCTGACAAACGGGCATCTGAGCTGCGTCTGGATTTTGATGGCGTAGAGGCTTGTTCTGTCAGTTCACATCCAAAATTACAGTATCATCAATTCACACAGGATCCGGAAAGATCCTTTAGATTTATCGAACACAGCTTTAAAAACAAGCTAATGCAAATTTATTAGAAATATTTATTATCTGATTCACAGCACGTGGCTTCAGAACCCGTGAGTTCAATATTTCATTCAATGCCTAGATCCAATATATTTGGTATATTCAATATAATATGTATATTCAGTATATTAATCACTCAATATATTGGTAATAATAAATTATTCATAATTGTTAATAATTCAAATCAAAAAAGCATTTGAAATCAAGAAAAAATCATCTTAAATAGTAGAAGACAGGCCTGATTGTGCCTGTTTTATTTACAGCTCATCCATATAACTATTTACAGCTTTAACACAATTTCAAAGGTCTTTTAAGATTAACTGGATATGGAGGCCTCAGCCGTTCCAAACTTTTGAAAATACTCCTTTTTTGGGGTTTTCTGAAAAGTTTGGGATTAAAAAGCTTGAGCTTAACATTGAATGATTTGATTGAACTATCTGGCCTTTAACCGCTTTACGGACTTTGAACAAACCGGCAAAAGTCTCTGGCGGGGATAAACTGCGAGAGTAACTTCTCTCAAACAGGGAATTTAGTCTGTACCCTAAAAATAATGTTTCGGGTAGGCCTGTCTAACCTTAGACAAGCTCTGGCCGGAAGGATTTCAAAGGATTCAACTGCCAGCTCAGGTTTGCTAGCCAGGTTTATACATTGCTATAAAGCTTAAAACTCCAGCCTTTCCCAGAATTCTGGCCGATTTCAGGGAATTTAGCGGATTTAGAATGGTTAAAAATTAATAAGGGAGTTCCTACGGGTTTTCTTTAGGGGTTTCCTTTTTGTAATATAGAAAGGGAGGAAGTTTGGTATACTTCTCTTTAAATTTAGCCCCGCGGGCTTTAAAGCTCTTGAGAAACAGTTTGAGCTTTAAGGTTCCCTTAAGTCCGTTTGCATTTCCAGTCTGAGAAGGATGACTTATTTCTACTATTTTTGCATGGCTTTAGTTGTACGGATCTTTGTGAAAAAGTCGGTGTTCCTTTGAATTGTTCGTTGAATTGTTTTTTCGAACCATTCTTCTGGAACATTATGGTGAATTTTTAATAAATCGGAAAAGAGCTTTTTAGAACTCTTTTCGATAGCTTCAAAACTTTGCAAACTTTGCAATAAAACATCATTTATAATAAATATTCATAATTAATCCGAGGAGTATTCACATGCAAAATACGGATACAACAAAATACATTATTCGTTCTAAAATTAATGCTGATGGGGTTATTGAAAGGCCTGATATAGTCGGGGCCATTTTCGGGCAGACCGAGGGTTTGCTTGGCGCGGATCTGGATCTGCGAGACCTGCAAAAAACAGGGAGAATTGGAAGAATTGAAGTTATGGTAACCGCTAAAGGAGGAAAAACCAGAGGCAATATCTTTGTCCCCTCCAGTCTGGACAAGATTGAAACTTCCATTCTTGCAGCTTCTCTTGAAACCATTGATCGAGTCGGGCCCTGCACAGCCAAAATCGAGGTTTTCCAGATCGAAGATGTAAGAGCCGTAAAACGCAAAAAGATTATTGATCGAGCCAAACTTATCTTCACCAAGATGTTTGATGATTCCGTGCCCGAGTCTCAGGAACTAGCCGAAGAAGTCCGGCAGTCAGTCCGAATTGACGAGATGACTTATTATGGCAAGACCCGGATTCCTTGCGGGCCAAATGTCGTAAACTCCGATGCCATTATAATCGTCGAAGGCAGAGCTGATATCTTAACCCTTCTTCGCTACGGCATAAAGAATACCATTTGTGTTGGAGGGACAAATATTCCTCCGGAAGTTGCCGAACTTACAAAGAAAAAAACCGTGACTGCCTTTACGGATGGAGATCGGGGCGGAGAACTCATTATTCGGGAACTTTTGCAAGTTGCAGATATTGATTATGTGGCCCGAGCGCCAGACGGAAAATGCGTAGAAGACCTTGTTCAAAAAGAAATAATCCGTGCCCTGCGCCGCAAAATTCCTGTGGAACAGATTATTGAAAAGTATGGGATAAGGGAAGTTGAAGGCTCAAAAGCAATCCCTTCGGAGCGGGTATCTAGCCGCAAAAAGTTAAGAGGAGCTCCCCCTTTTCATGAAGTTGGAGTCTCTTCGCGGAATACGGAAAAGAAACTCCATAAAAGGATAAAAGTTCACCATCTCCCCAAAAAACCTCGGCCTCAAGCAATGGAAGTTGAAAAAGTTTCCGAATTGCCTTATGCAAAATCCAGATTCGATGTTAAAAGGCCGGCTGGAAAACCGGTTCAGGTTCGGACGGCTCGTCGAGTCCATCCCCCTGTGGAACCTGTGGGGCGGAAAGCTTCCGAAGAAGCTTTAAAAGCCCTTTCTGAAAAACCGGTTTCCTCAGAAGGTGTTAGGTTCAGGCCTCATGCTGAAGCCCTAAAAGGAACACTCAGTGCCAGGATTCTGGATCCTGAAGATAAGGTTATTGAGGAAATTGCGGTTCGGGATCTTGCAAGTAAACTTAAAACTTACAGGGATAACGTAGATAGCGTAGTCTTTGACGGTGTAATTACTCAGAGGCTGGTTGATATTGCCTCCAGCAATGATATTAAAAAACTTGTTGGAGTAAAACTTGGCAATCTGACCAAAATTCCCACAAAGCTTGAGGTTTTAACAGCCAGTATGCTTTAAGCTTTCCTGGCTTTTATTTTCTTATGCAAAAGTTTTTGCCTTCCCTTCCTTATTTCTTTTTTTATTGTGTAGCTTTTTAGGGAGAAACCCACTATTTATCAAATTTTCACACTTTTTTGGCTTTATTCACACTAATTTCCTGAAATCTTCACGATCATTCATTACTATTATATGGAAATCTCTATATTTTTTAACAAGGAAGCTCATTTCCGCGAGCAATTCTTTTATTGGGGTCTGACTAATATTTTATTGATCTTGTAAAATTATAGGTCTGTTCGCTATGCACAAAGAAGAACTTATACAACTGCACACATATATGGCTCAAATGAAGAGGTATTTCGAAAAGCATGGAGTGGTAGACGAATTCGATGAATACAAGGCTTTATCCATAAGCCCTGTGCACATCCATCGAAGCAAAGCCGACCATAAACGTGCTATCTTCATTCTTGGCGGAGAACTTGCGCACCTTATGTCTAAAGAAGACCCCCTTAAAGGCGCAGCTTCTCAGGCCCCCAAGCCTCAGATACACAAAACAATAAGTTCCGCCTTCAAACTGATGGGCCATAACTAAAGCGCCCTGAGAAGGAAGGAATTGTTTTGTTTTTCTGAAAATCCTCTTCCAAATATTTTTTTTTTGAAATTAAAAGGCGGTAGGGGTGCAGGTGCATTTTCATAACCAATCCGTCTTCTCCATCAAGATAATATTTTTTTTCAAGCCAACAAGGAACAAAACCTATAGACCGGTATAATTTTCGGGCTTTTTTATTACTTATTCTAACTTCTAGCCTTGCATATTTAAGGCCGTTTGCCGCAAACAGATCACATATAGCATAAACTAGCTTTGTCCCGGTTCCTCTCCCCCTGTATTCTCTTTTCACCCCAAGGGAAAAAATATGCCCTTCATTTTCTGCCGAACGGTAGCCTACCACAAAGCCTAAGACTTTTCCACTTTTTTCAGCAACAAGAAACCCATCCCCTACGGATTCATAGAAATTCATATAGAGGAGGGGGTTATGTTCCGAAAAAGCTTCAATTTCTATTTCTACGATTTCCTGAAAATCTTCCGGTGAGAAACACCTTATTCCGGGGTTCTCCATATTTGTATTGTATGTCCCTCCCTTTTAATTATCTCTTCGAAAAGGCTTTTGTTTCTTCGGTATTTTCAAAGTTTTTTCACATGCCTTAGTGTTACCGCAACTCCTCTTGTAGCCTTTTCCATCTCGGGCCCACTCATAAGGGCTCTTCCTACGGCAAGGGCTTTTTTCCCGAGCACGATTACTTCATCGTTTGGTCTGATTTCAGGATCAGCAGTAAGAACCCCTGGGGCCAAAATGGAGCCTTTTGGGACAAAGTCCTCAATTCTTACTAAATATTTTCCGCCAGCTATTAGCGGATCTGCACCCTCAAGACTCAGGGCAAAGCTTCCGTACTGCGGGACAAGGGTTGCAAGCTGTTTCTGCTTTGAAAAAAGCTGATATTTCGGAAAACGGCCCTTTACCTTAAGCTCCGGGTTTGCCTCAAAGAGAAGGTTTGAAACCTCTCCGAATTGATAGGCTAAAATTCCCTTTACAAAATCGAGTTTTGCTTTTTCTGCATTTCGGCTTTTTTCTGCTCTGCCTTCAGAAGTACAGAGGCTTTCTATAGTCTTTTTCAGCTCTGAAAGGGATTCTCGAGAGGTTGGGCTCCCGTTTGTGGTATAAATAACTTCTATCCCGAGTTTTTCCTCAGCTCGCTTACAAACTTCCTTATAGGCTCCTTCAAGGTGGGCAACAACGACTCTGTATTTGTGTTTTTTCAGATATTTTTCAAGGCAGGTTGCGCCCCAGTTTATTTCTTCCTCCTCCCAGTGTCCTGTAACGGCTACATCATAATGGGCTGCAGGATAAGTAAGTTCAAGTTCTCTGGGCACGATTCCTAGGGGGGAGGTTAGTATGACTTCGTGGACATATTTTTTGTACTTGCCAAGGGCACGGAGAAACTTCTGATGGGACTGAGAAAGGGAGTAGGGCTTTTTTGCAGCGCAGGGCAAAAGCAGAAGGATTTCAAGCTCAGGAGGCATGTATCTTTCTTCTACCCTCTGCGCAAAGCGCTGGACTTCAACTCTTAAAAGGGATTCGGAAGTATTTGCAATAAGTGGGTTTTGCCGAAAAGTTGCAGTCCTTTCTTCAAGGTAGGTTCTTTCAA
>Ga0265294_10007833_pt1 | contig 12578 bp, 14 predicted proteins | sample MunlanPumphouse3_FD_192504 | JGI IMG/M metagenome (GOLD analysis project Ga0265294, IMG submission 192504) | Groundwater microbial communities from a municipal landfill in Southern Ontario, Canada - Pumphouse #3 | ecosystem: Environmental > Aquatic > Deep subsurface > Groundwater | place... | reverse complement strand
CCCCCTCAAAGGTCTTGTTGATGGTCCTGATGGCCACCCGCTGGTCAAGCGTCAGGGAAAGACTCTTCCACTCGCGGATGATGGAATCGTACTCCCCGTCCTCGAGCTGCTGGTAGCGCAGTTCAAACTCCCGCAGGACCCTGACAAGAAGCGCCACGCGGTCAACCTCGTGGCCGACCTCAGCCTCAAGTGAGGTCACCGTATCTTTCAGGTTCGGCGGGAGATCGGCAAGCGAGATGTTCGCGTCGATCCCGATCCCGAGAAGACCGTAGTGGACGGCGTCCGCCTCTGCGGCGAGTTCCAGGAGCAACCCGCCGACCTTCTTGTCCCCGACGAAGATGTCGTTCGGCCACTTGATGAGCGCACTGAGCCCGTATTCCTTCCTGATGGCGCGAGCGATGGCGATCGACCCGGCCATGGTGATCATGAAGAGGTGATCGAGCGGGATCCTCGGTTTTAAGACAATCGTGATCCAGATGCCACCGGCAGGCGAGACCCAGGCGCGCCCGAGCCTTCCAACCCCACCGGTCTGTTCTTCGGCGATGATCACCATGCCATGCAGTTTCTCAGGATCGGTTTCGCTGGCGAGTTGTTTTCCGACCCAGCTCGTGGAGGCGGTGCGGTCAAAGTAGCGGATCTGCTTTCCGATGAACCGGGTGCGGAGCCTTTTATGGATCTCGTACGGGAGGAGCCTGCTCGTCTTCGCCTCAAGGCAGTAACCTTGCGCGCGGGACGATGTGATATTGTATCCTAATCTCCGGAGTTCGCGTATCTGTTTCCAGACGGCTGAACGGGTGACACCCAGATGCTCTGCGATATGCTCGCCCGATACCGGGCCGGGGTTCTCTTCGAGAATCTTCAGTACATTGATTGCCGTATCCTTCATGTCCATTACCTTTTCGCTGCAGGCGACTCACTCGGGAGCGGGCACGGGTCCCTGCCGCATACCTGCCTCCGGATCTCCGCGCTCTGCTCCATGAAACCCGCCAGATCAAAAATACCGGTCACGTCGACGATACCTATCGCACCGATGGCCCTGCCTTCGTCGTCCCTTATCGGCGCCACCACCACCGGGATACCCATATATGGGCCTCCCCGGGGTTGGACCCTCTTTACAACGTTCTCCGCCAGGACCTCTTCGAGGATGGGGCCCGTGTAGGCCTCGTCGATGATCTTCCCGTCCTCGATCCTGATACCCGGATGGTCGCGGGACCGCGCCGTGACAGGCAGATGGCCAAGCAGATCATGGATGCACATCATGATGGGAGCGAGATCACGCGCCCGTGAAGATGTAGAGATGATGTATTGCTCCATGGCCATATCCATACTTTTCATCATGGTTTATCTAGAATAAGGTTTCCCTATCACCGCAGGAGAACCTCTTCAGGAATTCACGTGACGGGTATTCGTGGATGCTGGAGACCAGCACCATACCGTCACCTACCGCTTTCCCTACCAGGAGCGCCTCGCCGGAGGGCGAGACAGCCAGGGTCTCACCACCGTGGGCCGGGAACGACCCGTCGCACTCGACGGCGGCAAGGTCGTATCCGTCGAAGAGGGAGGTGTATTCGCTCTCGTTGGTGTACCGGACTGCACGCGGTCCATACGCAAACGAGTAGGTTACCGGGAACGGGAGCCAGTCGTAGGCGTCCTCCCGGGCGCAGCCTGCGCCAAAGACCAGCAACCGCCCGCCGCTCTCGACGAAACGCCGGATGCGCTCCTCCGCGGCCCTGAGCGCCGGGAGGAGGTTTGAGTAGGCCGGGTTTGCAAACCCCGTCGGCACGATGACCGAGACAAACCTGCCCCGCCAGAACGGGGAGGCGAGCATGTAGGGGTTGACCGCCTCGCAGCAGGCACCACAGTCCTCGATGAGCCTCGCAAACATCAGGGGGCCATCCCAGAGCAGCCCGGTCCTGCAGATCACCCTTTGATCACCCCGAGCGGCTCCAGCCGGGCGACGATACCGGAGAGGCCCGCTTCGTGCACGACACGCACCACCTCGTGGCTCGGCTTGTAGACTTCGGGCGCCTCTTCCGCAAGCACGGAGTCGCGGTGTGCCCGCACCAGGATGCCCTCTTGTGCGAGTTGCTCCCGAAGTTCCCTTCCCCGGATCTCTTTCTTCGCCTTCGACCGGCTGAGCACCCTGCCGGCGCCATGGCAGGTGCTCCCCCAGGTCTTCTGCATCGCGGTCGCCGTGCCGTGGAGGAGGTAGGAGGACGTGCCCATGCTCCCCGGGATGAGCACCGGCTGCCCAACCGCGGCATACTCACGGGGGATGCCCGGAGCCCGGGGGCCGAACGCCCGGGTTGCGCCCTTCCGGTGGACGCAGACCTCCATCAACGTGCCGTCGAGATCGTGGTGCTCGAACTTGGCGACGTTGTGGGCGACGTCGTAGATGAGCTTCATCTCATCGTAGTCGATCCCGAAGACCTGCACAAATACCTTCCGCGCCTCGTGCATGATGACCTGCCGGTTTGCCCAGGCATAATTTGCAGCACAGGCCATACCGCCGTAGTAGGCGCGGCCTTCCGGAGAGTCGATCGGAGCGCAGGCAAGCTGCCGGTCGGGGAGGCGTATCTGGTATTTTCCAAGGGCGTTCTCAAGTATCCGCAGGTGGTCCGTGGCGACCTGGTGGCCGAGACCCCGTGAGCCGCAGTGGACCATGAAACAGATCTGTCCCTCAGCGATCCCGAATATTCTGGCCGCCTCCGGATCGACGATCTCTCGTGCCACCTGGATCTCCAGGAAGTGGTTTCCTGCACCGAGCGTCCCGATCTGCGGCATGCCCCGCTGGCGGGCTTTGGCGCTGACCGAGTCCGGGTCTGCGCCCGGCATCGCGCCTTCTTCCTCGCACCGGGCGAGGTCTTCCGGGGTGCCAAGCCCGCGCTCTACCGTCCATCGCGCGCCATTCACCATGATATCGGTCAGTTCCTTGTTCGAGACCCGCATGGCGCTCCTTGCGCCCACACCGGTCGGCACGACGGAGAAGAGCGCCTCGATCAGTTCCCGTTTTTTGCCCGCGAGATCGGCCTCGGTGAGGGGCGTCGTGATCAGCCGGACGCCGCAGTTGATGTCAAACCCGACCCCGCCGGGGGATATGACACCTTCGGTCCTGTCAAACGCGGCAACGCCGCCGATGGGAAACCCGTATCCCCAGTGGATATCGGGCATGGCAAGCGAGTGTTTCACAATCCCGGGCAGGGTTGCGACGTTCGCCAGCTGGCGGACGGCCCCCTCTTCGAGGGTTTCTGCCAGTGCCCGGGAGAGGAAGAAACGGCCGGGCACGCGCATATCTGGAACGTATCCTACGGGGACCTCCCACTCGAGGTCTCCGATCTTATTGATTCCTTCAAGCATATCGATCCCTCAGATATCAAAGATGATGTCTACTACATAAGCATCTTCTTCTTTCACGATCTCGAGCCCAAAGTAGGATATACCCTTGATGAGCGTTCCCCCCGCATGCCGCGCGGGGTCGAAGGGCTCGCCCCTGACGACGGCGGAGAGCCGGGTGCCCTGGAGATCGACGTCGAAGGTGCAGAAGACGAGGTTCTCAGCATCGGTTATGAAGAGCAGTTCCGAGAGGTAGTCGATAAGGAGGGATTCGAGGTCTTCCGCCTCAAGGGTAATCTGCCGCGCGATACCCCGGTCCTCGCAGGGGCCGTACATCACGTGGAACATGGCCCGGCCTGCATCAGCGAAGACCTCGTTTATGGTTGCGCCCCGTACCCGCATGAGGACGTCGGCCGTATGATCCAGTTCTTCGAAACTCATGGTCTAGATCGCATTCAATATTTTCATGCGATTGTTGTGTCACGCGAAGACGCGAAGATCGCGAAGGGGACTATGCCATCCAGCAACCGAACTTCGCGTCCTTCGCGTGCGGCGATGATCATTCCCACGTACCCTCAAATTAAGATGAAACGGTCCACTAGAAGCCATCAAAGAATATCGGGATCATCCCCTTGTGGATAGAATCGATGTAGCGGGCCTGGTATTTTGAGATGTAAATGGTGTAATCACCGACAGGAACCTGCAGATCGGTCATCTTTGGCGGTTTTACTGATGTTGGTAGGAGAATGGGTCCACTGCAGGCTGTGCTCACCCGGAAGTCGCGTTTCCTCCCGAGGACGTATGATCTGACGTCTTCTGTGACATATATGCTTCGTGATGATGCTGGTTCCCGTGTATCGCTCTGCATGATTAGTCCCTCATATTGGTTCTGGGGGTAAAAAAAGTGATATGGTCTAAGTCGTGTACGGTGTTGTTCTAAGGATACTTGTCACCACATCCACGTACTGGTCCTTCAACTCGTAGATGGTGTTGGTGCCCTCCGCGTTCCGTCTCACGTGCAGGATGCCTATCCTGGACGCGATGATGCCGACCATGGATGCGACGGAGTGGTAACTGATAGAGAACTGCTCCTGCAATCTCTCATAGATCTGCGGTATCGTCAGGGATCGTATCTTCACGAAGAGGCTGAGCAGCTCATGCCGGATGCCATCCCGGTCCCGTGAGAGATAACCTTCGAGTCGAGTTTCGATCTCTTTTCTGAGCTCAGAGGGTGATCTCATATGTGCTTGTGATTCGGTATTTTATATATATCTTTTCTTTTCACCCGTTTAATCGGAGATTCTGCTCCGCGGCCGACTCCCGTCTGACGAAATCGGTCAAGGACTGCTATAACGCCCCTGTTGTCCAGGGAAGGATTTATGGCCGTCTTGAAGCCTTTTTTGAGAGGATACAGGCCAATCCCTGTGGTCTCCCCTTCACCCACGAAGGGGGAGGGTGCCGGATCCGGGTATTCCCTGGCTCACCCCGGGCAGCGAGCCGTGGCGGGTATCGCCACGGGCAGGGGAGGGGCTCGCCCCCTCCTCACACAAGGCGGCGATACCGCAAAACCCGCACGCCACCCAGCTCGCGGCACTCCTCCCCCCCGCAGGCGGTAGGGCAGTGTGTGGCGACACCCGGGAAAAACCCCGCCCGGGGCATGATAACCTCCCGGAGCGAACCGGTCGGGCTCTCGCCGATTGCCCCCGACAAGGATCACGACCGTTCTCCGAGAGAAGAGAACGATTGACTGCAGACCAATCACCAGTACCCCAAACCGGCCCCCGCCTCCTGAATGAAGCGGTATCCTCATGCATCTCCATGCCGAGAGGCAACGCGTATGGGGTTTCCCCCTCCCCGCGGCGAAGAGCCGCCACGGGCCACCGCTACGCCTGTGGACCGGGAGCAAGGCTCCTTTGGTTCAGTCTCCCGCCGTGTCTCATGAACTGTATCCCGGGGGGAGGGGGCGCGTGGGCACCGCAGTCTCTGTTGTGCAACGGGTCCGGGAGAGCCTGGGCCCGGGGCGCGCTCCATTCTATCAGAGAGGAGCCGGGCCGTTACGAGACCATCGAGGCGTATTCCGACCCCTGTGCTATTGCCATGAGCAACCCTTTAACCTATCACTATCGTACACTAATACAGCATGGAATTTGTCAGATACGACGTCAACAAATACTCTCCGCGGCAGATGGTGACGCTGCCCCTCGTTCTTCTCCTCATTGCCGGGATGGTGCTAGGCTATACCACGCTCACCACCGGCCTGCCCCTGCAGCCGGGCATCGACTTTGCAGGAGGAACGGCGGTCACGGTCTTCACCTCAGACAGCAGAGAGACGATCGAGGCGACCTTCTCGGCGTATCCACTGTTATCGGTGGGCGAAGGTATCGGCAACGGGAAATACATCAAGTTCGGACCAATGGACGACGCCCAATACCAGAGCTTGAGTGCACTCATCAACGAGAAATACCCTGATGCGAAGGTAGACCAGATCGGGGAGACGTTTGGAAAGACGCTCCAGGGTCAGGCCTTCTTTGCCGTGCTCCTCTCATTCATCGGGATGTCTATCGTGGTCCTCATTGCGTTTCGGAACCTGGTGCCGGCAGGTGCGGTCGTCCTTGCTGCCTTCTCTGATATCGCCATCACCGCCGCAATCATGCAGGTCATCGGCATCCCGCTCTCCCTCGGGACAACAGCGGCCCTGCTGATGCTGATCGGTTACTCGGTGGACAGCGACATCCTGCTGACCACGCGGGTGCTCAAGCGCAAGGGAAAACTCGAAGATAAACTCTCCGGGGCCTTCAGGACCGGGATCATCATGACGACGACGACACTCTCGGCGGTCGCTGCTATGTGGGTCGTCTCCACGGCGGGGCAGATCCAGATCATCAGCGAGATCGCAAGCGTCCTCCTCATCGGGCTCTTCGTCGACCTGATGAATACCTGGATGTTGAACGCCGGGATTCTCAAGGAATACGTCCTCCGGAGCGGTAAGAAATGAAGAGCGAAACTATCATCAACCTCATCAAGGACTGGCGGGTAGCCCTGCTGATCGTGCTGGTCATCGGCTCCCTCGTCGGCATCTACCTGGCCCCCCCAAACCCGGAGAAGGGGCTTGAGGGGAACCTCCAGTTCGGTCTCGACCTTGAGGGCGGCTCATGGCTGCAGATGGAGTTCCAGTCCGTGATCGTGAGTTACTCTACCGATAAACCAGTCGGAGACCTCATAGAGAACCTCCAGAAGAGCCTGGAGGCGGATGTCACCCAGATCGATGCAGACCACCTTGAGATCCGGAAGAGCGTCTCCCGTGCCGATCTCGAACCGATATTTGCGGCATCGGGCGCAAAGATCGTCACCTACCATGAGGGTGTATCCCAGTACACCGCTGATGACGTGAAACGGATCCTCAGCAAGAAGGTGAACGCCCTCGGGATGCAGGATGCAAAGATCAACCTGCTCACCCCGACAGGAAGCGAGTATCCGCAGTACGTGCGGATAGAACTTGCCGGCGTGGATATGGCGACCGCGCAGGAGATCGTCGGCAAACAGGGTATGTTCGAGATCCGGGTCCAGACGACCGGGAACCAGACCGAGCACGTCCTCTTCGGGGACCAGATCACCAGCGTCGGCGTGCCGCAGAAGGACCCCTACTACCAGACATGGGGCGTCGGGTTCACGCTCTCTGATTCGGGTGCCCAGGCGTTCCGGGAGGCCGCCCTTAAATCCGGCGCGGTCGACAACCCGAGTGGCCACAACCTCGTGATGCTCCTCGACAACGAGACCGTCTACAGTGCCCCCCTCTCCGGGGAGCTTGCGGCACAGATCCGGTCGGCCCCGGTCAAGTCACTCTCGGCCACCACCGGGACCGGCGATGCGGGGCTAGAGGATGCGATGACGCTCGAGATTCACCTGCGCGCCGGCGCCCTGCCGGTGAAGGTGGACGTTGTCGGGTCCGGGTCGGTCCCGGCGGCGCTCGGCGAGCAGTTCAAGACAACGGTTCTCCTTGCCGGGCTGCTCGCGCTGCTCACCGTCGGATTCGTCGTCTACTACCGCTACCGCGAGCCCTCGATCGTGATCCCGATGCTGGCCATCACCCTCTCCGAGATCGTCATCCTGCTCGGCATCGCCCGGTTCATCCAGCAACTGGACCTCGCCTCCATCGCCGGCCTGATAGCAGTGATCGGTACCGGCATCGATCAGCTCGTCATCATCACGGACGAGGTTCTCCACGAAGGGCGCGTCCCGTCATCGAACCTCTATATGAAACGCTACGGGCGGGCTTTCGGCATCATCGCCGTGGCTGCGGCGACGGTCATCATCGCCATGCTTCCGCTGGCGCTGATGGACCTCTCCACCCTCAGGGGCTTTGCCATCATCACCATACTCGGCACCATGATCGGTATTCTGGTCACGAGACCCGCGTATGGGAAGGTTATCATGGCAATCCTCTCAAAATAACAATCCTACAATAACCTTTATTGCCCCGTTCACACACAGTGTGAATGGGGTTACAACCTATGGGAAAACCGGTTTTAATGGACTTCTACGCGGAATGGTGTGGTCCCTGCCACCAGCAGTCACCGATCATCGACAAGCTCAAACAGAAGATGGGTGACAAGGTTGAGATCAGGAAGATCGATGTTGGTATCGATTCCGAACAGACGCGGCAGTACGCCGCGAAATACGATATCCAGTTCGTACCCACACTCGTCATCGAGAAGGACGGAGCCCTTATCCGGAAACTGGTGGGCGTCCAGAGCCTTGAGACGCTTGAGAGTATCTTAAAGCCGCTGGTGGGCCAGTGAAGATCGGCATCGTTGGCGGAACCGGCGATATCGGGGAGGGCATGGCACTCCGGCTCTCACCGAAATACGACGTGATCGTGGGATCGCGCGAGGAGGCGAAGGCGATTGCAACCTGTGATGCATGCCGGGAGACCCTGCACGGGCAGGGACTGGAGTGCAGCCTGCTCGGTGTCACCAACCAGCGTGCGGTCGATGAGGGTGATATCGTTGTTCTTGCGATACCGTTCAGACACGTGGCCCCCACTCTGAAGACCCTGACCGGGTTTGAGGACAAGATCGTCGTAAGCCCTGTCAACCCGATCGAGCGGACAACCCACTTCTACTACGCCCCTCCACCGGAGGGATCGGCGGCGATGATGATCAAGGGGATGCTGCCTGCGAGCGCGACCGTCTGCGCGGCGTTCAACAATGTTGCCGCAAACAAGTGGAAGATGCTCGACGAGGAACTGGACTACTCGGTCGCTGTCTGCTGCGACGACGAGGGGGTGAAGCAGAAGGTGATGGACCTCGTCAACACCGTATCAAGCCTCCGCGCCTACGATGCAGGGCCGCTTGCGGTGGCATCCATCGTCGAGAGCGTGACACCCCTCCTCCTCAACATCGCCCGCTTCAACAGGATGAGGGACGTCGGCATCAAATTTGTATAAGATTACGTTATTTTCCAGGATTTTGCGGAGGAGTGCGGGGTCTCGCTCCCCTCCGCGGAGGTTCTCTACGGGCCCCTGGTTTTGCCCTGGGGCAGCGGGTCGTGGTGGATTTGCACAACTCATCGTTTCACGGAGAGGTATCGTCATGGGGAATGAGGTCGATGGGCGAACGCATCTCCCACCCCTCCCGACAGAGACTTTGGGGATTCCTCGGATTTTGCAATTGACTCGAGCGACCCCCGGGGGAGTCGGTGCATTGGCGCGAACTTACCACATGGGTGCAATGCGTTCCGGGTTGGCTATCGGCGAGGTGCAAGCTCGGTTGAACCCCTGCGTCGGTTCTGGTGATCGCCCCCACCCACCTCAGCACGGGTGGTGAACGCGGAGTATCCCCGGGCTCACCCGGGCAGTGGACCGGGGTGACTATCGCCCGGGGTGGGGACCGGGGAGGGGGCGAGCCCCCTCCTCGCAGGTGGCGGAACTCGTAGATCCCTCCCCGCAGCCCCCACCCGGCCTTCGGCCTCCTCCCCCGCCCCTCGGGGGCGGGGGCAGTGTGTGGCGATACCAGGGGGGGGAAAACCTGCCCGGGGCATGATAACCTCCCGGAGCGAACCGGTCGGGCTCTCGCCGATTGCCCGCCGACAAGGATCACGACCGTTTTCCGAGGAGACGGGCTATTGACCGCAGACCGGTCAATAGACCCTAAACCAACGTTCGTCTCCTGAATTGGACGGTATCCTCACGAGTCTCCATACCGAACGTTAGCGTGTATGGGAGTCGGTGCCCCACGAGGGCATGCACATATCCCCGGGCACGCCAAACCCTTCTGCACAGAAGTCCGGGTGCAGAAGATGCTTGATCAGGAGTTTGAACGGATAGGGAAACGCCTCTTTCTCGAAGGCCTTGTAGGAGCGAATTTTGGGAACATGAGTGTGCGTGCTAAAGCCGGGTTGTACATCACCCGGACCGGCGCCTACCTGGATGCCCGGGCGATGCCGGCATTTGTGCCGGAAGACGGGGAGGCGCCACCAGAAGCCTCAAGCGAGTACCGGGTCCACCGGGCGGTCTACCAGGAGACCCCGTATCTCGCGATCGTCCATGCCCACCCGGTCCACGCCGTCGCCGCTTCGCTCGATGCCGACCTGCTCCGGCCGGTCGACAGTGAAGGCGGGATGCTCTGCCCGGAGATCCCGGTCGTCGGAGGAGAACCGGGGACCGACGAGATTGCCCGGAACGTCGCAGAAGCACTCCGCGGCAGCCACATCGTTATCGTCCGCGGGCACGGAACGTTTGCCGCCGGAAAAACGCTTGACGAGGCGTATATCTACACCTCTATTGCCGAGTACGCCTGCCGGATCCTCTTCCTATCGGGGCGGTCTGGGCGGGTTCTGTAACTGCTCGATCTGGTGGATGGTCTCGCGGTGAAACCCGAGCAGCATGTCGCTGATCACGCCGAACATGAAGATCTGAAACCCGATGGTGATCAGGAGGACCGTGAGGATGGTGAGCGGCAAATGTTCGATGTCCTTGAGCCATTCGAGGATGACGTATACGCCGGTGATGCCCCCGGCAAGCGATATGAAGAGCCCGATGATCCCGAAGTAAAAGATCGGGTTGTTCATCTTTGCGAGGCGGTATATGGTCGAGAATATTCTCGCTCCGTCCTGGAAGGGATTGAGTTTGGTGACCGTGCCGGGCCTCGAGAGATACCGGATCGGGACGACCGTGATCCGCTGCCCGTTCCTCACCGCCTCGACCGCCATCTCTGTCTCGATCTCAAACCCCGCCTCTTTGAGGGTCATCTGCCTGATTGAGTGGAGGGTAAAGGCACGGTAGCCGGAGAGGATATCGCGGAGGTCTCTCCCGTGGGCGATCTTGAACATCAGGTTGAGGAGCTGGTTGCCGAGGAGGTTTAGCCGGGTGAACGCCTCTCTGTCCGGGTTGACAAGGCGGTTGCCGATGACATGGTCAAACCCGAGAGCGAGCGGATCGAGCATCTTCTCAGCATCCTCAGGGGCGTAGGTGCCGTCGCCGTCGAGCATGAGCACGTAAGGTTTATCGATGATTCTTACGGCCTCAATGATAGCGTTGCCCTTCCCTTTTCCCGTCTGCGTCCGGACAGTCGCCCCCGCGGCCCGTGCGATATCGGGGGTACCGTCGGTGCTGTTCCCGTCCATGACGAGGATGTGCTCAAAACCCCGCTCCCGAAACTCCCTGACCAGGTCACCGATCGTCGGAGCCTCGTTTAGCGTAGGGATAAAGATGCATACCTCACCTCGCTCGATCTTCATCGGTATACTATTATTCGAGCGGGTAGCATAAGGGCTTCGTATGCACGTAGCCAAACCGGGGCTCCGGGTTCTTGGCATCGCGGAGAGTTATTCGGGGCGGGAGCAGTCCACCCTTGCCGGTGTTGTCATGCGAAAGGACCTCCTGATCGACGGGGTGGCATTCGCCCGGGTGACGGTTGGAGGAACTGATGCGACCGATGCCATAATCAGGCTCTTTGCCAGGCTCGGGCGCCAGGACATCAACCTCATCATGATCAGCGGGAGCGTCATTGCCTGGTACAACATCATCAACCCGGCGGCAGTGCAGGACGCGACCGGACTTCCGGTCATCATCACCACCTACGAGGAATCTGAGGGACTCGCAGAGGCTATCAGCCGCCACTTCCCTGGGGATACCGACAGGCTCGCGGCATACCAGCGGCTCGGCGACCGGGTTCCCGTCAGGCTCCACACCGGGTACGACCTCTTCATCCGCCCCTACGGTCTCTCTCCTGAGGATGCCGGGAGGCTCTGCAACGACTTCACCTACGAAGGCAGGGTGCCGGAACCGGTCAGGGTGGCGCGGCTCATCGCTCGCGGTCTTGTGCGGTCGACCCGGCCCGGACAACCATGACCGTCGATGTCGCGTGATCGACGACGTAGGAACTGACGCTCCCGAGGAAGAGGCGGTCGAGCCGACCCCTGCCGTGCGACCCGACCACAGTCAGGTCGGCGGCGAGTTCCTGCGCCAGTGCGATGATCTCGGCTCCCGGGTGGCCCCAGCGTTTGTGCGGGGTTATCCGGAGGCCGGCGGCGGCAGCCCGCCGGTCTGTATCAGCGAGGATCTCGTCAGCCTCCCGCTCAAGCGAGTCGAGGACCGCCTGCTGGGCGATGTCCGGGGGCTCGAGGTTGTTTAAGATCATTGTCGGGTATACACCAGTCTGGACGACATGCACGGCATGCACGGATGCCTGCATGGCGCGGGCGACGGCCAGCGCCTCTTCAAGCGCCCGGTGGCTGATCTCAGACCCGTCCACCGCCACAAGTACCGTTCTGAACATAATGAGTCTAGTGGATCATTGTATCTAATATTTCCATGCGATTGTTGCGTCACGCGGTGATCTGCATCAGGACCTGCAAGATAAGGTGAAATGGTCCACTAGTGGAGCATTTCAGCTAACATTTCCCATGAAAACCGCCCCGATTTGGCGAGTGGGGGATCATGGCTCTGTTGCATTGTGCTCCGGGTCCGGGTTGTGCTGGGAGGGGGCTCGCCCCCTCCCCTGCCCCCACCCCCCAGGGTGATAGCCACCACGGTCCACTCCCGGGCTCGCCCGGGGAATAGGTCGTGTTCATGTGTACCATTGCCTCACGCAAGCGGTCGGCGATCCTCACCAGAACCGCAAAATAAGATGAAATGCTCCACTAGTGTATCATTTCATCTAATATTGTCCATGCAATACCATCTCACGCGAAGGGCGCGAAGCCGCGAAGTTCGGTTGCTGGGCGGCAGAGTCCCCTTCGCGTTC
>Ga0265294_10007831_pt1 | contig 12582 bp, 9 predicted proteins | sample MunlanPumphouse3_FD_192504 | JGI IMG/M metagenome (GOLD analysis project Ga0265294, IMG submission 192504) | Groundwater microbial communities from a municipal landfill in Southern Ontario, Canada - Pumphouse #3 | ecosystem: Environmental > Aquatic > Deep subsurface > Groundwater | place... | reverse complement strand
CTATTGCATCTTCCTCTTTTAAAAAATTCTTTATTCTTTTCATATTTTCCTCTTTCTGGTAAGTAAGCACTTACCGTTTTACATGGATACGAAAACAGGTATTACAATAACGAGTAGTACTAACATGAGTAATAACATCATCGGCAGCAATAATTTTGTTTGTGCCTTTTCGCCTGCTTCTTTTGCTAGTTCTCTTCTTGTCTTATATGCTTGTCTTCCTTCTTCTTTCATTCTTTCCACAATATTATGATTTCCTCTTTTCAAATTTTGAGATAGCAAAATTCCTAGTTTTCGGTATTGATCTTTCTTACATAAATTACCAAATTCTTCATATGCAATCCCTTCTGGAAGTCCTTTTTCAATTCTTCGTGATATGTGAAGCATTTGCTCATACACATATATTTTCACACCCCTTTTTTCATAATCCTCTACCACTTGCTCCCATGCTTTTCGCAAAGTATAACCAGCACATAGTAATAGTGTTAACTTTGAAATCAGTTCGGGATAACGTGTATTCATCTCTTGCTCTCTCTTTTTTAATTCTCTTTTTTCTTTTTCCCTTTCGCCTAAGAAAACAATAAGAATTAAAAAAATACATGTTACAACCATATCTATCACATAGTTTTCTTTTTTCTTCACCCAGTTTATCGTTCTTCCTTCGATTACCGTGGGTAAAAAAACAATTTCCTTATCCCTACTATTTTCTTCCTCTTCCAATAAAGCCATTTGAATCACTTGCATAAATTCTTCATCTGGTGCTTTTTCTTTTTCATAAATATTTACAATAAAATATTGCTCTCTTTCAAATTCTAAATAGCGAACACATGCTGTTATAGTAACCTGATTCCTATTGTTTTCCATATTGCTCTCTAAATTTTCAAAAAGAATTTCTCCAGATGAATTTATTAGTTTATAATTTGAAGATTTCCATAAAATTTGAAAAGGATAGTCTTTTACTTTTTCCAATAAATTCAAATCACTTGTTACATAGCTCAAATCCTCATTTTCGCCAAGTATTTGCTCTTTTAAAATTTCATTAAATTCTTGATATAGTACTTCAATCTCTTCTTTTGTATATTCAAGACTTGCTACTTCCAGCGTGATTTCATATGGCTTGTTTCCCTCCATCTCGGCTATTAAATCTACTTCTTCTATATTTTCCTGATGTTCTCCTCTTATAATTTTTGTCAAATTCTCACGATTACCTACGGACCAAATTTGATAAATAATTATGCATATCAACCCAAATGCTATTATAATTGCAATTTTCTTTTTTATTGCTTTATTTCTTTTTTTTATTTCTATTAATACATTTTCGTTTGGATATAATAATTTTAATTGTTCCATCCGTTCTTTTTTTATCTTTTCAAACATACTCCCTCGTTACACTTCAATATTTATTATTTTTTTTGCTAACATATAGGTACATAAAATCATGCCTAATACAAAAGTCATTAAAATCACTCCAAATAAATTGTGATATAGTATTTGAAAATAGCCTGGAGAAGAAATACGAACATAGCTAATCATTGCAAATGGCATAATACACATAATACGAAACTCAAATCTCTTTGCTGCTAGTGAACTTTCAATTTCTCTTTCCGTATCAATTTTTTCACTGATAACCGTAACAATATCCATAAGAATTCGATTCATGTCTCCCCCAATATGTTTTCCAATTTTAAAAGTTTCCGCAAATGCGCTTGCCTCTTCTAACTGCATGGATTTTGCACTTTCTGAAAATGCTTTTTCAATCGGATAATTTGCCCCAATTTTTTGTATAATCTTTTCACATTCATTTACAATGGGACTATTTTTACTGTATAAAATAATTAATTCTTCATTTACGGGTTCCATTGCTTTTTCAACTGCATATCCAGCTTGTAAAGCCGCTGCTAAAGATAGCATCATATCCCGAAACATTACCTTTAATTCTAGTTTGCCTTTTTGTTTCGCTTCTTCTTTGATTACGTTTCTAACAATTAAATATACAATTGGAAAAATAAGAAATCCTGCATAAGAGTTATAAAAAACATACGCTATTATGACTGTTAGCACTACCCCTACAACAATTGTTTTTCTTTCTCTTCCTAACCCGATTTTCTTTCTTATATTTTTAGCCCTGCTTTGTTCCATTTTTCTTGATTTAAAAGTTCTTCTTGTTTTTTCCATATTCCTGTGACGAGTTCCCCTTTTCCCTCTTCCTCAAAATGAAATAAGGTACGTAGTTTTATTTCACCTTCCAAAACATCTAACACTTCTACAATTTCTAATACTTTTCTACTTTTATCTCGTACTCGCCCCAAGTGAATTAAAATATCAATTCCACTTACTATTTGTCTTCTAATCGCCAGCAGTGGCAAATCAATTCCCATAAGCATCATAGTCTCTAATCTAGAAAGCATGTCTCTTGCCGTATTTGCATGTCCCGTAGAAAGTGAACCATCATGTCCTGTATTCATTGCTTGTATCATGTCTACTGCCTCTTCTCCACGCACTTCTCCAACAATAATTCGATCTGGCCGCATTCGTAAGGATGCTTTAATAAGCATTTTAATCGAAATCGCATGGCATCCTTCCACATTTGCATTTCTCGTTTCTAAACGAACCAAATTTGGTATGTCATTTAATTGCAATTCCGCACTATCTTCTATCGTAATAATCCGTTCCTCTTTCGGAATATATTGCGATAAGGCATTTAAAAATGTAGTTTTCCCTGAGCCAGTACCTCCACTAATCAATATGTTATATCCTGCCACAACTAATTTTTGCAAAAATTCAGCCACTTCTTTTGATATTGCTTGAAATGCAATTAAATTTTCCATTGTCATCGGTTTTTTGGAAAACTTACGAATGGTAACAATTGGTCCGTTTATGGCAATTGGTGGCAGTATTATATTTACTCTTGAACCATCCATAAGTCTCGCATCTACAATTGGATTTGATTCATTTACTACGCGATTGCACCCTGCTACCATTCTTTGAATGACATCTTCAAGTATTCGTTTATCCGAAAAATGTTTGTCCCAAGGAAAAACATTGCCACCTTTCTCAATAAAGATAGTTTCTGTGCCATTAATCATAATCTCTGTAATCTTTTCTTCTTCTAATAATTCTTGAATCACATTCAATCTTCTTAATTCAAAAAATATTTCTTTTCCCATTTTTTTTCGAGCTTCCAAAGAGAAATAGGTAGATTTACTTTCTTTAAAGAGTGCTTCATCTATTTGTTCTTGGATCCAACTGTCTTTTACTTTTTTCACACTACAGCTTTGTACTTCTCCCATAATTTGATTTCGAATTTTTTCTTTTATTTCTTCATAATTCTTCATCAAAATCCTCTTTGATTACTTTCTTCACATACCCTCCTACTTGGCTGTAAGCAAGCTCTTCAGGTATAATTGTCATTGCTTTAAATTCTGGCGTTAAAATTCTTTTTTCTTTACTAAGTACATCTTCATATTCTAACGTTGCAAGCAATTTTTCATATTGATTTACTTTATTTTGAGCCATGGTATCTTCTTTTACTAAAGAATATACACGATTACACATACGCAACAATCCAAATAGCCCACAAATGCATTCCGACAAATCAAGAATTAAATATTCATACTCTGTTTTTGTGCGAATAATATCGATTAGTTTTTCCCATTCTTTGATTGTAATTGTATGAAGGTCAAGAAAGGAATCGGTTGGTGGAATAAACTCAAGATTTCCAAAGTATTCAACCATATTCGCAAGTTTATAAACAAATTTTTCTTCTTCATAATTGAGGTAGTATAAGAGATCCGATAGATTGTTTTTATTTGAAATTGATAGATAGGACATGAGTCCCGAGAATGGTTCAAGATTGATATATAATACTCTTTTTTTCTGTGCTAATAATTTTCCTAAAAATAATGCAAACGTAGTTTGTCCCGTTCGACCTACTGGTGAATAGATTCCAATTACTTGTGCTTCTTTTTTTTCAGACATTTGCACCGCATTTTTTTCTTCTGCATAGCATGTAATTAATTCTTTTAAAATTTCTTGACTACTTTGATACTTATAAATATTGGTTACATTTTTTACTTTCTCTTTCTCTTGCAAAATATAGCAATTCTTTACTGGAAGAGTTTTCAAAACTTTACTATATAGATGTTGCGCAACCAATGCAATTTCTATTTCATGTGACAACGCAAATTTTTTAAATTTGCTAGCCTCAGAAAATATAAGCAACTGCATGGGAACTGGAAATTTTGCATATAGAAACTCATACAATAACTGCGAATATCTCTTTTCATCATCAACAATTGCTAAAATTCGTTTTTGCAAAACTACCCCCTTATTTGTATACTTGATTAAATAAGGCAATAAAAACAGGAAATGTAAAAGGAAATTTTTCAATTCTCATTTTTTCACTTCTAACAAAAAATATAATTTTCATAATTCCTGCTGCCAATGCCGTTAATACGAGTGCTCTTATAAACACTTGCATTGCAAATATGGCCGAAACACTTCCTGCTAAAACACACATTATTTTCAAATCAGCCGCTCCAATGATATGAAGGCTATATAATGGAAGTAATAAAATAGCAACTAAAATTATCTGTGTGCAGCAATTCTTGAAGTCCCCAGTAAATAGAACAATCCAAATCCCCACCAAAATATAAGGATTGGGTACTTTTCTACATTTCAAGTCCATGATTGTGGCCCCACCCACATAAATAAATGAAAAAATTACGTGAAAGTTTGGTAAGTACATAATGCCTCTTATTTAATTTTCTTTTTTGACTCTTGTTAGGAATTCTAACAATGATTTTCTAGATGCTTTCTTAGATGGTTCGATTTTTTCAACATGTTGTAATAAAAATTATAATATTCTTTTTTTATTTTGTAAACATACTTTTTGCTTAAAACTATTCTTTGTTAAATTTAAACAACGTAATGACACAAGTGTCATTACGTTGTTTGATAAGTTATACACGAAACCCTCTATTTTCTATTGGGTTTTCCATACTTTCATTTAAAACACCTTTTCCATACGTAAGTCCAGCGTATACTGACTGGGTGTTTCCCATAACAGAAGAACTATGATCTGTTTTTGCGGCTTCCACATATGCCATTTTTAATTTCATTACCAGTTTTTGAATAATTATTATAGGCTCCTGACTTTTCTTTGCATAAGCTCTTGCAAGTTCCCGATTCAAATACAAATAAATTTGTAACAATCCATTCGCCAATTCATATTCTACGTTCAGGGAATCAATTAATTCATTTACACAATTTCTTGCATTTATTATTGCACTTTTAAATTGATCCTTTTGTTTTTCATGCTCTGCCTTTGTCGCTTCCTCTAAATATTCTAATAAAATGTCATAAATAATAACGAGCATTTGTGTACGGTTTGCTTGACTAATTTTTAAAATAAATTCTTGTTTTTTCTTGTCCTTCATATTGGTTCCCTTCTATTGAAGCAACTGCAATACTTGTTGTGGTCTTTCGTTTGCTTGAGCAAGCATTGAGGTTCCCGCTTGGGTAAGAACTTGTTGTGTTGTATATTCTGTCATTTCCTCTGCCATATCTACATCCATAATTCGTGAATAAGCAGCGGTCATATTTTCTTGGGTACTTTCTAAATTTGAAATGGTATGCTCTAATCGATTTTGATATGCTCCTAAACGAGAACGCATTTTTGAAATGACTCCATTTGCATATTTTGTTTCATCTATTGCATCTGTAGCATTTGCCTCCGATGATACATCCAATCCATCAATTCCTAAGTTAAATGCATTCACTGCAGGAATATCCAGTTCTAGTAATTGTCCTTCATTTGATCCAATCTGTAATCGCATTGCACCAATTCCCGTTGCGGAAATCGTTACATCCGTAAGACCCGCTAGACCAATGACTGCTGCATCTAATTCAATTTTCATTTCAAACCCATCCGCGCCTTCTAAAATTGCGGTGTTTCCTTTATAAGAAACCGATACCGATGCTGGGAATGCATTATCAGAGCCATCTTGTTCAAGCACTAAGTTTGGTGGATCTAGTAACGCTCCAAACCCATCATACACATCAATACTACTTATCATATAATCCTTTTCTAACACTTCTTGTGAACAGGTTTGCACTTTCACCCCTAATTCATCTGCATATGCTTTAAAAGTAAAGGTTCCATCTAACAGTGGCTTTCCATTAAATTCCGTATCCTGTGAAATTCGTTCGATTTCTTCTTTTAGTTGGTTGATTTCTTCTTGAATGTTTTGTCGGTCATCATCAATCATCGTCCCATTTGCAGCTTTTACAGAAAGTTCTGACATTCTTTGAATCATTTCCTGTATTTCACTTAATGCACCTTCTGCGGTTTCAATTACAGAGATACCATCATTTGCATTTTGAGTGGATCGTTTTAACCCTATGATTTGTGCATTCATTCTTTTTGACATGGCAAGTCCTGCTGGATTATCTTTTGCATGATTGATTTGTAACCCGGAAGATAAACGTTCTAGTGATTTACTTAATTTATCATCACTTTTGTTTAGTTCATTACTTGCAATAATTGCTGACATATTAAAATTGATTTTCATATAATCTCCTATCTGTGTTGCTTTTTTGCATATCCACTATTCCCATTGTTGTTGAATCATTTCTAAAAATGTTTTTGCTACTCCATAAATTTCTTTCGTAGCAACGGACTTGTTTTCATTTTTTTCTGGTACTTGATTACCTAACATATTTATCTGCATTTTTTTGCTAATGATTACGTTGATTTCTACTTTTGCAGTACCATCTTCCGATAAAGTGAATTCCATATGTGCCGCCATCCTCGAAAGCATTTCTTTTTTTGCTTCGTCCTCCACCATTACATATCCTTTAATTTCTTCCTGTGTAATTGAAAATTCTGCAACCATTTCACCATATAACTCGTTTTTTGTACTAATAGATAGTTTCCCTTTTTCTGTAGACTGATGAATGATTTTTAAATTAATAGAAGTTAATTCTTCTCCTATCATAACTGGGACTTCATAGTTTTCTTCTTTTGCAAGATTGGTAGTTAAGGAAACTTGTTTATATAAAAGAGAAATTGCTCTTTGATCAATTCTTCCTGTTTCCGGAATTTCCATTGCTTTTGTGGTAAGCTCCTTCATTACAAGTGTCAAATTTTCTAATGCATCTACCGCTTCTCCTTGGCTAGAAAAAGAATTTGTGATTTGTTTCATCACCTCTTCTACTTTAAGGTTTGTTTCTTCGTCTTCTGCTTTTACCTCTTTTTCCATTTTCAGTAAGTTCCGATACATAGACCCTCTTTGATTCATAAGAGAAGATAAAGCATTCATATTATCGGCAGTAACTGGCAATTCATAAGCTAACAGGTTTTTATAAATCATATCATCCGTAGTTTGAATAATTTCTCTCATTTCCTTTGCTTCTCTTGCAAGTACCCCTTCTTCTTCCTCAAATATAGTTGGATATTCATTCAAGGTGTCTGCAAATTTTTCAAGTGTTACATCCAATGAGATTTGTAATGCCGTTGGATTTTTTACTTCCATTTGGTCTGACATTTTGACGATTAATTTGTTATAATAATTTTCAATTTGCTCTGTTATGGTACTCTTCTCTGATCTTTTGGCTTCTACTCCATTAAAATCTTCGTTTACTTCATAATCCACACTTCCATGATTTCTAGTTCTTACTGCTGAAAGTAAATTTCGAAATGAAAGTTCTGCACCTTGGTTTATTAAACTCCCAAGAACTGCTCCATCTGTTTTTTCAATTTGTCTTAAAAGGCGGTGGATTCCAATATATGCTTCTTTTTCTTCTTCTGAAACTTCATTCTTATTTTCTACATGTTGTAAAAATCTTGCATACTGCTGCCATTTCTCATTTCCTTCGATATCATATTGCTCTAGTGTTTCATTTAGTTGTTCAAATCCTAGTTCTAAAGGATTCATTCCATCTTTGATTAACTGTAGTACATTCGTTGGCGTCATTTTTGAAATGCAGTTCGTAAGTGTTATATTTGCTTCTTTCACTTTAAATATATTTTCTTCCGAAAGTTCCATTTGATTATATCCAAGAATTCGAATTGCTTTTTGATTTTCTTTCGTATTCTCATATCCCAATTCTTCGACAAGGTTTTCTGAATTTGCAAATGCTCTCCTTATCGAATCTCCTAAGTCTGTCCTTACTTCCGTTAAAAATGGTTCATATTTTTCATTTGCTTGCTCATATTTGTTTTGTAATAAAAGTCCTTCTTCATATACCGTATTCAGTGTTCCAAAAAATTCTGTTTTTGCAATTCGGCCCACCATAGCAATGGGAAGGCTTAAAAGTGCATCTTTCTTTTCAAGGGTTTCTTTATACGTATTTTCTTCTGTTTGTGAAAAGCTCCCAATGTTTACCGCTTCCCTCTCCAAGCTTTTTAACTGCTCAATTACCTGTTCTAATGATTCCGTTTCAATCGCAAACCCAGATTTCAAAAGATGATAATTAGCTTCTACACTCATAGAAAGTCTAATTTCTTCTACTTGTCTCATTCCAGTAATGTTGAGTGCTTTTTGTGTTTCTTGTGTTTCTTTCTCATTTATATTGCTAACTTGAAGTAGATTTTCAATTGATATTTTTAAATGCTGCGGAAGAATATTTACTGCCTCCGGAAGAATAGAATCCACCTCTTCTTTGATACGTTTGGCTTCTTGGATTAAATTTTTCTCACCTGTTAGTAATGTGTTTTTTGCACTTTTTTGATTTCCAATTGCATTGGTTATTTTGTCTAGCAATTCTATCTGATCCACTGGAAATTCAAGGGATTTCATTTCTTGTAGTTTAGAAAAAGATTCAATGTTTAATGGCAGTCCTTCTTTTACAATCCATTTCGCATCTTCTAGTTGGTCTTTCGTCCCTTCATAACCAGCACTTTGTAAAATCTCTTTTGCCTTTGGTTCAATTGTTTCCCAGTTTAAAAAATCTGATTTTTTGCTTAAATATCCAGACCCTTCTTCTTTATAATATCCTTTTGCTGTTTTTCCTGTACCTACACCCGCGCTAAATTGTGCCTTATACAAGTTATCAACACTTAATTCTTTGTGATTTTTAATAATGTATTTCTTTGTTTCATCTTCTATTTTTTTTAACGAATTTCCCTCATGAAACGCTTCAGATACTGCTTCCACATTCGTATTGGTAGGTGGCAAATCCTTTTGCTTTAGCAAATCACCAATCACAGCATTCATGGAACTTCCAAACATCTCTTTTAAGGTTTCCCTATCCAAAGTGTCTGTAAATCCTTCGATTTCAACTCCTGCTTGGGCTAGCGTTGCTTTTATTTTGTCCAAACTCGTTACCATTTCTGTCGCTTGCATACTTCCTGGATTTTTACCTTCTTTGATAAGGCTAGCATAATCCTCATCAGACATAAAATTAGACATAACGGTCATATAGTCACGAAGTGTGGAAACATTCATTTCCCCTGCTTCTTGCATAACGTCCTTAACGGTCATTCCTTGACCTTTATAAGCTTCGTCATCCATAACTATGCTCGATATGTCTATATCGCTTGTCTTCTGTATCTGTGAATTTGATACAAAGAAAGCTCCATTTGAAGTTTTAACGGCATCTTGTGGTTTCGATTGGTTTATTATATGCTCTTGAATTCTCATATAAAACTCCCTATCTTTCCTGTTGCCAAATATTTCTGTTTTGTACTTTATATTTCGGCAATTTTTTGGTATTCTTAACCCCTAAAAATAGAAAAGACTTGAAATTTTATTAATATTCAAATACCGCCGCTCCATAAGCCGGCAATGGAAACTGAATTACTTGTTGTTGATTATTACATAAAATATTTTTTGTATTTAATAAACTTGGTATCTGATGACCCCTTCCTCCGAAGCGTGCATCATCACTATTTAACAATAATTTATATTCCCCTTTTCTTGGAACTCCCACTTGGTAATCCTCTCTAGCAATAGGAGTCATATTTATAATAAACAGTAATTCTTTTTGGTCCGTTTTTCCTCTTCTTACAAAAGAATAAATACTTCGGTCTGCATCATCTGCATTCATCCATTGAAAACCTTCCCAACTACTATCGATTTCGTGTAAACAAGCGTATTCCTTATAGAGAAGAAGTAATTCCCTTACATAGGTTTGCATGCCTTTATGGTTTGGTTCTGCTAAAAGGTTCCAATCTAATTCTCTTTTTTCAGACCATTCCTGTAGTTGCCCAAAGTCTTGACCCATAAATAATAATTTTTTTCCTTCATGTCCAAACATATAGGTATATCCCAATCGTAAATTTGCAAATTTATCCATCATGTAACCTGGCATCTTATTTAACATGGAGCATTTTAAATGAACAACTTCATCATGAGATAACGGCAATATATATCGTTCACTTTCATTATAGCTCATAGCAAATGTCATTTTATAATGATTATCTTTTCGGAAGAAGGGATCTAATTTCATATATTCGCAAAAGTCATGCATCCATCCCATATTCCATTTATAAGTAAATCCTAATCCTCCATTTTCTGGAGTGTCTGTTACTTTAGGCCATGCTGTCGATTCTTCTGCAATTGTTATCACCCCTGGATTTCGCTTTTTTATCACGGAATTTAAATGTTTAAAAAATTCGATTGCAGCAAGGTTTTCATTTCCACCATATTTATTAGAAAGCCATTCTCCGTCTTCTTTGGCATAATCTAAGTACAACATAGACGCTACTGCATCTACACGCAGTCCGTCAACATGAAATTGTTCCACCCAAAACAAAGCATTTGCTAATAAGAAATTTGAAACTTCACTTTTTTCATAATTAAATATTTTCGTTCCCCAATCAGGTTGTTCTCCTCTTCTTGAATCTGGATGTTCAAAAAGTGCCTGTCCATCAAACTCTGCCAACCCATGTGCATCTTTTGGAAAATGTGCTGGTACCCAATCTAAAATAATGCCAATCTCATTTTTATGTAAAGTTTCCACCAAATATTTAAAATCACTTGGTGTTCCATATCTTGAAGTCGGCGCATAATAACCAGTAACCTGATATCCCCAAGATCCGTCAAATGGGTATTCTGCAATTCCCATAATTTCCACATGTGTGTATGGCATTTCTTTCAAATAGGACACAATTCTATCTGCAAACTCACGATATGTATAATACCCTTCGTTCTTTCCGTTTGGATGGCGCATAAAAGAACCAATGTGGCATTCATAAATAGACATTGGTTCCATAAACGTATCCTTTGCTTCTCTTTGTGACATCCAGTACTCGTCTTTCCAATCAAACGACGTAATATCCGTTATCTTCGATGCGGTTCCTGGTCGGTATTCTGCAAAATTTGCAAAGGGGTCAGCTTTATATAATTTTTTCCCATTCGAACTCGTTATTAAAAATTTATAATTTTGGTTTTCTTTTGCCTCAGGTATAAATCTTGCATATACACCAATTTCTCCCAGCCTTATGAGGGGATGTATTTCTTCATTCCAATCATTAAACTCACCTATGACATGCACTTCTTTTGCATTTGGTGCCCAGACAGCAAAATAAACTCCTTTTATTCCATCTATTTCTGTAAGATGTGCTCCCATTTTTTTATAGATTTCATAGTGGGTACCCTTCCCAAAGAGATATAAATCTTCTTGGGTAATTTCTATTTCATTTGCCATTGCTTGTCCCCCTAATATGATAGAAAGTTTTTTTCTTTTAAAATAATTCGATCTTCTTCATCGTATCGGGAATTTAATAGTACCTGGAAAAAATGTTTTAGTGTTTTTCTATTTGCAGATGCAATCGCTTTCTCTATAATTTCTTCCACTTCTTTGGTATCTACCGCATGAATACATGTTTGCATATCTGCAATCCTTGAATATAATGCTAGCATACCCATTTCATCAATTGAATACTCTTTGTTTTGCGCATATTCTGTTCCATATGCTACTAAAGAATCATTATCCAATTCCGTTATATCAACTCGTAAATTAAATTCATTTAAAATACATTCATTTCTTGTAAGTAATCGATTTATCGCACGATCGGTGTCAGCGAGAATAATTAGAGTCCCAATATCTTCTCTCTGTAGCGCTTTTCTTAATTCTGTAACATCTTCCTTATTAAACATTCCCGCATGCTCAACGATAATTGCTCCATTTTCTAATCGTTCTATAGTTTTGGTAAATCCTTTTTCTCTTAATACTCCAGCATTTATTTTCGCAACTTTACCTGAAAACCTACCGTCTACCGCCTGAAGTTGTTTTACTGCACATTTCGCTAAAGCAAATACACGTTTTTCAATTTCTCCAGTAATAATTACATTTCCCGTATATGCAGAAAGACTTATCTCATCTACCATGTGAAGGATTTGTCTCTTTGTTTCCTTCGTTTGTACGAATGCTCCAAAGAGGTTTCTTTCTTCCTGAGATAATTGCCGTTTCTTATCAATTTTCTCTTGTTTCTTTAATTCCTTTTGCACTTCTTTCTGGAAATTTTGCGTGTCTCGTTCAGAAATAAATCCTTTTGCAATATCACTACTTGTTTCATTTTTTTTCATTGCAGGTTTTTCCATTCTTTCTTCTATGGGTTCTTCTGCAATATCTTCTTCA
>Ga0265294_10007830_pt1 | contig 12583 bp, 11 predicted proteins | sample MunlanPumphouse3_FD_192504 | JGI IMG/M metagenome (GOLD analysis project Ga0265294, IMG submission 192504) | Groundwater microbial communities from a municipal landfill in Southern Ontario, Canada - Pumphouse #3 | ecosystem: Environmental > Aquatic > Deep subsurface > Groundwater | place... | reverse complement strand
CAATTCCGGGGTTGATACCTCATCCTCTGATGCCTGCTCTTCCCCATCCATCAGGATTAGCCTGCTGTCAATGTTCATGACAATTTCTCGTGAGACGTCCAGGCTTTTCTCCAACATTGAATTTAAATCGTTCTGAACCATACGGGCTTCCAATATGGTGTTTTTAAGGTCGGCAATTCCACTCGGTAACCCGGATTTTCTCCAGACCATATAACAGGCAACCGCCAAAACTATAATTATCGTACTTAAAATAATTGCTGCCGTTACCATTCACCTGCCTTAAAATAGAATATAAAGTGCTGGTAGCAAAAGGAGATTGTAATCAATAGTGGTAACCTATAGTACGAGATTAATTAAGAATTAAAAATTAAAAATTGTTATCTGGGTCTGTTTTCTAAATAATAATGTCCAGAGTACTACCACTTTCATTACAACTTTGCGGTTTGTTATCCGTAGTTTCTTCATTTTCTTGCTTGTTGCTACCTTTATACCTTTTTCGGGATTGGTTCTCTTTTTCCTCTTTTTCGTGAACTTTTTTGTGTTCGCTCTGCAAAGCCTTATTAACCGTTTTAGTATAACGGTCGGTTTGTTCATTTATGTTTTTTATGAATTCTTCCTGTCGATGGTTGTTTCCGGTCTGCTGAGCTTGTTGTATCTTTGCTACATCGCCGACTTTTTGAACGAGAACCTGCATATCGATGCTTTTAATAGTCATATCGTTCTTCCCTTCATTTTAACGCAGCGACGTCAACCTCACTTCTCCTTGATCCAGTATAAATTCGGAGTACTTTATCGGATCATTTACTATGTAAATGGACTGACCAATACTTATACGAACTCCAGGATATACAATTTCCAGTACCCTTACTTTAGCAGCCTGGGTCTTTTGGAATTCATTTTCTATAACAACTATTCTTTCCGTTATTTGCTCCAATTCCTGACGCAAATTTTTCAGATTATCCAGCATCTTAATTAGTTCCATTTTCTTTTTCTCACTAAGGTTTTCGGGAGATATCCCACTTCTCTGAAATACTTGCAGATTATGATTAATAATATCCATAGTTTTCTTTTTTTCACCTTTGACCCGGTTTAGTACCTGGTACTCCTCCCTCAGATAAGGGCTTACCCCAACCTCTATTATGGTCTGAGTGGCCAACTGGGAGCCCATAACCCTGGCCTCTACTTCCCTACCGGCCTGAATAATTCCCCCTACAATCAGAGCTTTGCGACCGCTTACTGTGATATTCCCCCCTGCTTTAATGTAAGATTGCATAATAGCTTCCCTAACTGCTACATCTCTACCTGCATCCAACCTGGAGTTTTCTACGAAATGAGCATGTATACTATCCCTGGCCTTAATCAGGGTTTTCATACACCCGGTAATTCCACCCTTGACCAGAATACTACCAGCGGCGGTAACTTCAGCCCCATCAATAAAACCCCGTATTTCAATGTCTCCCCCCGAATTTACCTTGAATCCAGAATTTACATTACCGTTTATACAGACGTTGCCCACAAAGTCTATATCACCAGTTGAAAAATCAACATCCCTGGCAATAGTTAGCACAGGATTAACTATTACTTTGCTATCCGCGATGCTAACATGACCATCTATGGTAGCAAATAAATTTAACTCATCTTCATCCGCAACTGTATTATTGCCCCTGGGCAACCTGATATCCTTGCCTTTTCTAGCCGGAATTTCAGTTCCCAGTACACTGGTACCTGGATTTCCATCATCACCGGGGATTTTCTCCACCAGTAGTTGGCCCATTTTTACATTATGTATAAGCCCCAGGTCATAGTAGTTTACATTGCCTTTCTCATCTATCTTGGGCCCCGTTCTTTCAGCGGGCAAAGGAAATTTATAAATAATTTTAGCATCCTTGCCGTTTACCGGCGGTTTTCCTTCTGCTACCAAAATTTTAAAGCCCCAGTTCTTTTCTTCCAGAGCTTCCTTGATACTGTCTTCATTAATACCAAAGCTGATATTTTTCTCCGCCAGTGCCGATTTTACCATTTCCATGGTGCAGGGGTTTCCTCCACCACTGGGAGGCACTATCTCAAGGTAGGCTTTTAGTAAATCTTTATCAATTATAATATTAGCTTTTCCATCAATGCTGTACTGGTTATCTGTCATAAGCTTCTCCCCCAACCTATACCACCAGGTTTTTCTTTTTACTCAGACTTCCTCTTAACCTAAGAATAGCCTTGGTATGTAATTGTGATATTCTGGACTCGGATAAACCAAGTACCATACCTATTTCCTTTAAGGTCAACCCTTCATAATAATACAGGTAAACTACCGTTTTTTCTTTTTCTGGTAGCCGGGAAATGGTTTTGGCCAGTAATTCTTTTACTTCAGAAATTTCCAAGAGTTCCAGGGCATCACTGGTATTATGGTCTTCCAGAAGATCTACTATGCGCTTCTTTTTATCATCACCATCATCACCCGGTATAAAATCATCCAGTGATATTATCGTGTTTGCCGCGACTTCTCTTAATAGGTTGGCAAATTCGTTAAGAGTAATGCCCATTTCCTGGGCCACCTCCAGATCAGTAGCAGCGCGACCCAGCTTACTTTCCAGGATAGTGTAGGTTCTTTCCAATTCCTTGCTCTTTTGTCGAACCGATACCGGCACCCAGTCCATAGATCTGAGTCCGTCAATCATAGAGCCCCGAACTCTGGTTATGGCATAAGTTTCAAATTTAATATTGCGCTTATGATCATATTTCTCAATTGCATCAATAAGTCCTTCAATTCCATAGGAAATAAGTTCATCTACCTCAACTACTGAGGAAAGGTTTATAGCCAGGCGGTTAGCAACGTATTTGACCAGATGAGCATAGTGGATGATAAGATCATCCCGGGCTTCAATATCCTTTTTTTCTTTGTATTGAACCCAATTCATGCTCATATCTGTTTTCATTAAATGATTCTCTCCCCATGTCCTATGGTTCTAACCATTAAATCACCTGTTTCTGGATCAAAGGTAATAGTACGCCCGTAATTTCCTCCAGTATCCCGCGCTAATAACGGAATACGGTGCTTTTGCAGATTTTCTTCTACGGCTATAGCGTTTCGTTCCCCAATTTTCATAATATCGCTTTCTCCGGAAAACTTAAACATCTGGGCTCCACCGGCAATTTTAGCCTGCAGGCGGCTACGATTGGCCCCATTCTTTAACATCATATCCAGAACTACCTCAATTGCGCTATCCGCAAATTTTGCCTTGTTCTCAGGATTTTTGGCCTGTAAACTGGATGGCAACATTATGTGAGCCAGACTACCCAGTTTTATCGCCCGGTCATAAATGCAGATGCCGATACAGGAGCCCAATCCGGCTGTCATAAGCCGATCCGGCGCCCTGGTCATTTTTAAATCTGCCATCCCCACCTGGATAATTTTAGCCATCAATAACTCACCCCAAGTGCCGTTAAAATTGTTTGCAGGGAACCTGGTTCCGGTAGTAGAAAGAAATGACCCACAACTTCATCTTCACCTTTGGTAAAATCAGTTTCCAGCAGTAGTACGTGATCTGCAATTTCTCCAAACTGAGCCAGTATGGCATTTAGAATTGCTCCTGCCATGTCCACACCCAGAGCTGGAACCGAAGGAGTAAAATTTAGTTGAGTAAACATGGACATGGCATTAAGATACGTAGCCGATAGTATGTTTCCTAACTCCATCATGGCCGACATTTCCATTTCACTAAGGTTATATACATCGGTCTCACCAGCTTTTCGTTGTAGCAACATGTCAACTAATAACCCGGCTTTTTCGGCGATAAGTATGAATAGAATACTGGTAGGTGCTGGTCCGGTTACAATAAAATAGATGCCTACTACGTGAGCGTCAGCACCGCCCAGAAGATCCGGTACATCAGCAAAGGGAAGAATACTCACCCGAGGTACGGTCATATCAATTTTAGTCTGAACCATCTGCGCCAGGGCGGTTGCTGCATTGCCGGCTCCAATATTCCCGATTTCTTTCAGCGCATCTAACTGTAAACCGGATAGCTGTGTGAAGTCTTCCACCTTTATTCACCTGCCTATAATTATTACGATTCCATTATTTTTAATAGATCCAGCAAAATTAGTAACCTGTTATTCACCTTGGCAATACCTTTTATATGCTCAGCATTTATAGAGCTATATACTTTTTCTGTGTCTTCGATATCTTCTTTCCCCAAACGCAGTACTTCGGAAACTTCGTCTACTATTATTCCGACTTTAAGATCATCAAACTGAAAAACAACAATCCGTTTATCCTCTTCATTGCCCTCTGATTGCAGATTAAATTTTTTATGCAGATTTATGATGGGAATAATATTGCCCCTGAGATTTACTACCCCTTCAATATGATTTTCCGATTTGGGCACCCGGGTTATGTTTAAAAGCCGGTTTATTTCTTGAACATTAAGAATATCGACTGCGTATTCTTCTTTCCCCAGATTAAATGCTACTACCTGGATTTCGTCATCCTGGCTGTATGAACCCTGAAAATAAAGGTTTCTGTTCTCCTCCATAAATGCACCCCCTTTAGAAAAGTGTAATTATATCAAGTATTAGTCTTACATGACCATCACCAGCAACAATGGCGCCGGCTAAGCCAGGAATCCCTCCAAGCAGCCTGCCCAAAGATTTAATCACTATTTCCTGTTGACCTATTAAGCTGTCTACTACCAGTCCAATTTGCCTTTCCGCCTTGCGAACCACAACCACGTACATATCATCGCTGTCAGATTGACCTGGCACCGACAGCAGGTTACCCAGTCTATACAGGGGTAGTACACTGCCCCGCAGCATTATAACCTCCTGATTTTGCACCATTTTTATATCCGAGGCGGTTATCATGGTAGTTTCATCCACGGAGCTTAGTGGAATGGCATATAATTCATCCTGTACCGATACCATAAGGGCCTGAATAATAGCCAGGGTTAACGGTAACTTAATTCTGAAACGAGTACCCTGTCCGGGTTTGGAATCCACAAAAATTTCTCCACTTAGGGATTCGATTTTTGTTTTTACAACATCCAGCCCAACTCCTCGACCGGAAATATCGGTTACGTTCTGGGCGGTACTGAAGCCGGGGTTGAATAGTAATTCGATGGCCTCCTCCCGACTTAATTGCTCAACCTCACGGCTGGTTAAAAGCCCTTTCTCTACCGCCTTTGCCATTACCCGGTCAGTATCTATTCCTCCTCCGTCATCCTCCACCTCTATATAAACGTTATTTCCTTCGTGTCGGGCTCGAAGTATAACCGTTCCTTGCTGCGATTTTCCTTTTTTAAGCCTTTCCTGGGAGGATTCCAACCCATGATCAATAGCGTTACGGAGCAAATGAACCAGGGGATCACCTATCTCATCGATAACAGTTCGGTCCAGTTCAGTTTCTTTTCCTTCTATAAGAAAATCAACTTCTTTGTTTAAATCCCTGGCCAAATCTCGAACCATACGGGGAAAGCGATTAAACACTTGTTCTATAGGAACCATGCGAACCTTCATTACTACAGCCTGCAAATCAGTGCTGATACGGTCGATTTGTTCAATGGTTTCATTTAACTCACTAATTTTGTTGCTAAAACCAATCTGCTCCAGGCGCCCCTTGTGCATAACCAGTTCCCCAACCAGGTTCATTAGATTATCCAGACGGTCAATATCTACCCTGACCGTTTGTTTTGCCTTGTGGCTGCGAGGACTGTCGGGAGTGTCCGAAGGAGACTTGCTAAAATTATTAACACCATTTACCATAACTGGTTTAGTACTGAGCACATCAATATTGATTTCTCGAATATACAAAACATTAATCTCAGAAATATTGCCCAACCGTTTCTCCAGAGCGTCTGCAGCAACCGTGCTGATTAGAAGGATTTCAAAATCATTATCAAACTTGCCCTCATCAAGATCCTGGGCGGGAGGCAGAGATTTAATTATTTCTCCGTCTTCTTCCACAGCTTTAAAGACCATAAAAGCCCGGACTGATTTCATCAAACAACCCTGGTCTATGGCGACTTTAATATTATATATTTTGAAATCTCGGCTTACTGCTTCCTTGAGTACGGTAATATCGTATTCGTTAAAAGCAAAAGATTCCTGAGACGAGCTGTTTTCCTCCGTCGGCATCAAGATGGGTACAGGTATTTCTTTTTCAATAATGGCAGCAGCTTCAAAATTACCGGTTTTGATATTCTCCAGGATATTAATAAGATTACTATTATCCGTTTCTCCAGAGCCATTAGCTTGAATATTGTCTATTATCATTTGGAGTCGATCAAAGCACTTAAATATTGTATCAATCACAGTGGAATTAACCGGTAAAATACCTTCCTTTAAATCTGATAATACATTTTCCATATGATGAGTGAGATCGGCCAGGTCATCAAAACCCATAGTAGAAGACATACCTTTCAGGGTATGGGCGGCGCGAAATATTTCATTCAGGGCATTAATATTGCCCGAGTCCTTTTCCAGTTCTAGCAGGCGCTGATTTAAGATTTCTAAATGTTCTTTACTTTCTTCTAAAAAAACATCCAGGTACTGGGACATATCCATTTTCATTGTATAACCACCTCCTAGGATTACTTACATTTGGAATAATGGGGACAGTTGCCTGGTTTTGCCCACCATCTGTTTTTATTGGCCTTTGTAACCTCCGGGCACAGGGTTTACCAATTGACCGGGCTATTTAGCGTTTTTAAGATTTCCTCGCTTATATCAGGAAGTGGGACGATTTTATCGACCAAACCTGTTTCTACAGCAGCCTTGGGCATACCGTATACTATACAAGTGGAGGGATCTTCAGCAATAATGCGAGCACCCCTTTCCTTCAACTTCTTGATTCCTGCAGCCCCGTCAGATCCCATTCCGGTCATAATAACACAAAACATTCTGCCCCAGAACTTCTCCGCTGCCGACTCCAGTAGTACATCAACAGCTGGGCGAAGTCCTCCCCGAGGTGCAGACTTATCCAGATGAATACATAATTCCTGAGCTGCATCCCGGCCTTGAACATTAAGCATCATGTGGTAATCTCCAGGAGCTATGTAAACACATCCCGCCAGTACCTTTTCACCCTGTTCGGCCTCTTTTACCCGTACCTCGGACAAGGAATCCAGGCGATTGGCCAGGGAAAGGGTAAACCCTGGAGGCATGTGTTGAACCACCAGAACAGCTGCATCAATTTCTGCAGGCAAACTGGGAATCACCTGGTAAAGAGCTTTAGGTCCTCCCGTAGATGTACCTATTAAAACTAGTTTATTTAGAATTTCATCCGGCTTAATAATTCTTGCCGCCGGGTTTTTTCTAGGTATTGGTATTTTCACACTACTATTAAGATTCATTATATTTTGCTTAGTACCTGCTACTGCTTTAACTTTTTTTATAATATCAGCACTTACTTGTTCTATATCCAGGGATATCTGGCCGGAGGGTTTGGCAATAAAATCAACCGCCCCCAATTGTAATGCCCGCAGCGTCTGTTCGGCACCTTGCCTGGTTAAACTGCTAAGCATAATAACGGGTAAGGGATTTTCTTGCATTATGTTCTTAAGGGCAGTTAGTCCGTCCATTTCAGGCATTTCAATGTCCATTGTAATGACATCAGGCTGCAGCTCTCTAGTTTTACTTATGGCATCTTTACCATCACGTGCTTTTGCAATAACCTCCAGTTCCGGAGAGCTATTGATGATATCAGATATCATTTTACGCATAAAGGCAGAGTCATCTACTACCAGAACCCTGATTTTAGCCATTGAATACCTCCTTTTGTCTAAGTAATCCCCTTTTTAAGCCATTCCCTCTGTTTTTCAAATATAAACCTGAATATTCTATCCCGATGACCTTCACCAATACCATCATATTCAATGGCAACTCGAATGGCATTTTTATCCGTTTTATCTCTTTCAAATATCCTGATAGCATGAGCATGGCAGGAGAATGTTTTTTCTGGTGAAAGCTGGATTTCAATCTCAATCTTTTGTCCCGCCTTCACCTCGGCCTGAGTAGAAAACAGTGCTCCCCCGGCACTAATATCTATGGTAACTCCCTCTTGAATCGAGCCTCCTTCTTCATCAATGACCCGAAAACGAACTGGTAGCGATACGCTTAGTCGAACATATTCTCGTTTCTGATTAATGGATACAATACGCTCGGGTTTAGTGATTATAAGATAGGGTATAGGTTCCCTTCTGCGGCCCACGACCTTAGTAAGAAAACCAACCGTACTGTTTCTGTGGCGCATTATTACTTTGATTTCTTGACCTATGCGCATAGGTAACAGAGCCCCTTTACGCATAGGCATAGATATGTACAAGTACTTTTCCTTGATTTCTTCTATTCTACTGGGGAAGTATTCACTGGCATCACCTTCGTTAAGCTCTATCTCCACTAATTGGTTTACTCTCAACTTATCAGGGTTCATCTCTACCTCCTGGAACCTACATTAACTAATGTAAATTAGCCATTGAAATTTAAGTTAATTGTAATAACTAAGCCATACCAATAATTTTCTTGAAAAAACGTTTAATCCCGCCACTACTAGTGTCTTTAGGGGCGCTTTTATCATTACTATTAATAAGATTACTGGCAATGCTGCCAATGTTTTTTGCCGCCTGACTTCGAGGAAATAGTTCAATAAATGCTCTCTGACGCCTGATACCTTCTCCTATTAGCGGCTCATTAATTATATGTCCCAGAATATCAATATGCAGATCCAAGAATTTACCACATACCAGCTTAAACTTTTCTGCCACCAGTACCCCCTCGATATTATCAACCACCCGATTTACAACCAGGTAAAGAGTTTTACCCGTCGACTGCCGGGCAATAGCTTTTACCATCCCGTAAGCATCGGTCATAGAGGTTGGTTCTGGAGTAGTGACAAATATAACATCATCGGCTGACAGTAAAAAGGATATAACATTATTGGATATGCCAGCTCCGGTATCTATCATCATATAATCAAATTCCCCGTCAAGTTTACCCAGCTCCACCAATAACCTTTTCATGCTATTTTCTCCCATGTTAGCCAGCTCAGTAATACCTGAGCCTCCAGGAATAATACTCAGGCCTCCCGGGCCAGCAATAATAATGTCTTTTAAGTCTTTCTTTCCCTGTATCATATGATGAAGATTATATTTAGGAAGTAAACCCAGCATAATATCAATATTTGCCAGACCCAGATCCGCATCCATAAGTACTACTTTTTTGCCCCGGTCGCAAAGACTCAGGGCCAAGTTCAAAGCCAGGGTGCTTTTGCCTACTCCACCCTTGCCACTGGCAACCACAATTACCCGGGTGTGCTTAAACTCCTGGGCCATTTCTTTTTCGATTTGGTTTTTTACATCCAAAGCCATTTGTCTTAGTTTGTCAGCCTGGTCGTTCATAGGGCTTCATCCCTTCTTAGCAGTCTCTGAGCTAAACGTAAGGCATCTGGAACTTCAATATCATCAGGAACGTTCTGCCCGGTAGTAAAATAGGCAATTGGCTTCTTGATTTCATAGAGAGCATTTAAAATCGAACCATAACTGCAGGTTTCATCAAGCTTGGTAAATATTAGTTTATCTACTCCAATAGACTGGAATCGCTGGTATATGTTAATCAGATCGTTGTTATCGGTGGTAATACTCATAACCAGAATAGTCTCATCCGGCCTGGCTATATCAACAAACTCTCGCAATTCCTCCATCTGCTCAGAGTTGTAGGGACTACGCCCGGCCGTATCAACAAATATTAAATCCTTTTCCCGGTACTGTTCTATGGCCAGCATCAAATCTGTCGGAGTAAATACTACACTTATGGGAATACCAATTATTTCCGCAAAAGTTCTCAATTGTTCAGCAGCTGATACCCGATAAGTATCCAGAGTAATGAGGGCCACGCTTTTACTATCCAAAAAGGTAAGATTAGCTGCCAGCTTGGCGATAGTAGTGGTTTTCCCAACACCGGTAGGTCCAACCAGAAACACTATCATTCCCTTGCGCTCCGACTTGATTTGGATAGGCTGTACCTGCTGAATTACCTCCTGCAGAGTATGCAGGCAGACATCCCTGGCCCAGGCATCGTCACTAATACCATCTTTGGGCAAGCGGGTAGCAACACTGTTAACTACCTTCAGAGCAATATCCCGATCCACATTGTTATTAATCAGTGTTTCATAGAACTGCTGAATTTGTTCAGGCATTCCTTTAATAACTTCAACTTCATACATGCGTGATTTTATATCTGTCATTAAGTTCTTCATTCTCTGTATTTCCAGGAGAACTTCATCCTCCCGGGAAGAGTTTTCACTGTTATTAATGGTAGAGGTAGGACTGATCGTATCGATGCTAGCTGATATCTCGGGTTTAGCTGCTGCTGCCGGTCCACCGGGTGCACTTCCCGACCGGAGTCGATCCGAATTGACCTGCAGCTTATCATCCACGACCACAGTTATCTCTACCCGCGGAGGATAAAGCAGACCAAGAATTCCGCCTTTTTTTACCTGCCGGGTATGTAAAATTATAGCATCCTGGCCCATTTCTTCTTTGGCCCTTTGAAGAGCAGTCTTAAAATCCCGGGCCACATACTTCTTTATTTTCACGACGACACCATCCCTATGACCTCAACATTAATATTGGAATCAATCTCGTTGTAGGAAAGAACAACCAGATTGGATATAAAGCGTTCAACCAATCGTTTAAAATACAACCTGAGAATTGGGGCACAGATGACAATGGGTGTTATTCCCCTCTGGCTTAATTCCTCGTACTGTCTCGATAAGCGGTCAATCATGGGTTGAGCTATATCAGGGTCCAGAGCCAGATAAGAGCCAAATTCACTATGTTGAATGGATTCACGCAATTTTTCCTCTAAACCTGGATCCAGGGTTAAAACACTTATGGTTTGCTTATCCCCGGAATACTGTTTACTAATTTGACGTTTCAACGCCTGGCGAACATATTCAGTTAGAACATCAACGTCTTTAGTAATTTTAGAGTAATCAGCCAGGGTTTCCATTATAGTAATCATATCTCTTATAGAGATCTGTTCTTTAAGCAGGTTGGCCAAAACTCGTTGTAAATCACCCAGCGCCATCAGTTCTGGTATCAATTCATCAACTATGGCCGAGTTTTGTTCCTTAATGTAGCTTACGATGTTTTGAATCTCCTGCCGGCCCAGGAGTTCGTGGGCATAGGACTTGATAATAGCAGTCAGGTGGGTAGCCAGAACTGAAGCCGGATCTACTACGGTATAACCTTTCATTTCCGCCCGATCTTTATCGCCAGTCTCTATCCAGCGGGCAGGTAGCCTGAATGCTGGTTCCAGAGTATCTATTCCGATTATCTCGTTATCATGCTCAATGTCCGGACCAATAGCCAGGTAGTTATCCAGCAACAACTCTCCCGAATCGATTTCTATGCCCTTGATTTTGATTAAATAAGCATTAGGTTTCAGTTGCATATTGTCTCTTATGCGTACAGGTGGAACAATAAAACCCATTTCCACCGCACATTGTCTTCTTATCATTATAATGCGATCCAGTAGATCTCCACCCTGTTCAGAGTCTACCAGCGGTATGAGGGCATAACCCAGTTCCATTTCCATTTTCTCCACCTGCAGCAGCTCTACCACATTCTCCGGTTTCTTTATATCCTCTGCTTCCTGAACTTCTTCCATATCCATTTCTTCAACTGTCTTAGCTGCCGAAGTTCTGAAGGTAAAGAAGAGTATTCCAAAGAAAGCGGCCAGGGAATACATAGGCAGGCGGGGCAAACCAATGCTTCCCAGTACCAGGAGAATAAGGGCTACCAGGCCCAGGGCTTTAGGATAGTTTAATAACTGAGAGGTCAGTTCCGTCCCCAGACTGGTCTTGGAGGCGCTCCTGGTAACTACTATACCGGTAGCCGTAGATATAAGCAGCGCCGGGATCTGGGTAACCAGTCCATCTCCAACTGTTAGAAGGGTATATATCTCCATGGACTCACTCGCAGTCATGCCTTTCTGAGCCATACCAATAATAAAACCACCCACAATATTTATGATAATAATGATTATACCAGCAATGGCATCACCCTTGACAAACTTGCTGGCACCATCCATAGCTCCATAAAAGTCAGCTTCCTGCCCGATTTTCTCTCTTCGCTCCCGGGCGTCCTGTTCATTTATTAAGCCGGCATTCAAGTCTGCATCTATGGCCATCTGCTTACCCGGCATAGCGTCCAGGGTGAAACGTGCAGCTACTTCAGAAACCCTCTCCGCTCCCCGGGTAATAACTATAAATTGAATTACTACTATAATTAAAAATATAACCATCCCGACTACCATATTTCCTCCAACTACGAAGGAGCCAAAAGAAGCGATAACCTGACCGGCCTCTGCGTTTAACAAAATTAAGCGGGTAGAGGAAATATTAAGGGAAAGCCGGAAAAGAGTCATAACCAGCAAGAGTGAAGGAAAAACTGAAAAATCCAGTGGATCGGTATTAAACATAGATACCATTAAAATAATCAGGCCAAAGCTAATATTAAAAGTTAGTAATATATCCAACAAAGATGGGTTCAGTGGTATTATCATCATCATGACAATACATACCACCAGCAAA
>Ga0265294_10007829_pt1 | contig 12583 bp, 11 predicted proteins | sample MunlanPumphouse3_FD_192504 | JGI IMG/M metagenome (GOLD analysis project Ga0265294, IMG submission 192504) | Groundwater microbial communities from a municipal landfill in Southern Ontario, Canada - Pumphouse #3 | ecosystem: Environmental > Aquatic > Deep subsurface > Groundwater | place... | reverse complement strand
AGTTCTCTGACAAGAAGCTCGATTTCATCATCCTGTAAACTTTCTTCAGTTTTCTCTTTTTCTATCTCTTCTATCTCTTCTATCTCTTCTATCTCTTCTATCTCTTCTATCTCTTCTATCTCTTCTATTTCTTCTGTTTCTTCCTTGATCTCTTCAATCTTCTCTTTTTCCGGAGGCTGATTCCAATTTATTTCCGCAGGTATGTCTTTCACCGGCACAGCAATAGAAACGGGTTTTGTACTATTCAATTCCTCTTCTATACTGCTAAGGATCTTCCTTGCTTTGTCCTTTTCTGATTCGATCTCTTGACTGATCCGTGAGATCTTCATTTTGTGTGCCTCTTTAAATGATATGATCCGATCATCGATCTCAGTCAACTCCTTCTGAAGCATATCATTGATAACAGACGAGACAGTCGGTATTTTATCGCCCAGAAATTCTTTAAAATCAGCATTTTCATTAAAACTGTTATTTAAAGATGCGATATCTGATCTGACATCATCAATATGCCGTTTCAATCTCCTGATTTCATGAAGCTTGCTGCTTTCAGCAATATTATCATTCTTCATACCGATTCCCTCATTTCCATCAAATCTTTTTCTAGCTTTGAAAGTTTCTCGCGAAGATCTGTAAGCCTTCGTTCATATACACCATATTCATCCGCACACGCCTTTTCGATCGTTTCGGCTTCCCGCTTTTTCATATAAATACGAGTCATGATCTTAGCATAAGCCGCTGCCAACGGTTCATATGCTTTCGGATCAGAGGCCGCTTTATCCGCTATCTCATCAAGAAGTGCTTCTCTTGCGATGCATATTTTATCCAATTCTTTTTTCAGCAAAAATATCTGCTGGTCATACAGTGCATCCAACTGCTCTCGCTCATCTCTAAATGAATCGTACTCCATACTTCAGTTCCCCCGTTTAAATGATCATGCTGATCTACCCGATCATGCTGATTTTGTCTCTTTTAACACTTTCTCAATATATTCGGCTCTGGCTCTTTCATTTTCTGCATCTTTTTCTGAACCTATCCTCATATATGCTTCACTTATCTTTGAAGCAAGTTCAGGAACATCCTCTGACGAAGGCTTCTCTTTGATAGCCTCTTTTAATAGTTTGATCCCTTCATTAACCTTTCCTATGTCTATCAGAGCATATGCTTTTTCAGAGAGCAACCTCTGTCTCTTGATCTTCTCACTCTCGAGATTGACTGCCTGCTTTCTGTTCTTAAGTTCAGTATAACTCTCATAGTATTTGTTTACACTAAGATCAAGGTCGAAAAGTTCCAAAGCTCTTTCTCTTGCCATGCTACCGAGTTCATTGCGCTTTACTTCATTCAGAAGCAGATCCGTGACCGCTTCTGCGAGCATCACATGTTTTCTGGGAGGAACAAGTACCCCGCATCCTTCGAGAGCTTCAGTGATACCTCCGACATCCGTAGCTACAACAGCTTTACCAAGCATCATCGCTTCGACGACCGAATAAGGAAATGCTTCAGTTATACTCGAAAGTACTATGACATCACCACTGAGATAAGCCTTGGCAACATCATCCGTATTACCTTCGAAAATGAATACCCCTTCAAGACCTTTTTCAGAAACAAGCTCCTTGCACTCCTCATAATACTCCTGTACCGATACAGAACCGTATACATGGAAAGTTACATTGCCTATCTTCTCTTTAATGATCTCTGCAGATTTAATAAATGAAACCAAATCTTTTACAGGGTCAACTCTTGCTATCGAGACCACTCGCAGCGGTTCGTTTATATCTCTTTTCCGGTTTTTCCTTACTACAGGATCTGTTTTATCAGGGTCAAAATACTTTCTGTCAACTCCGTTATGTATAACTTTGATCTTTCTCGGCATTACTCCGAACTTGGTTTCCCATCTTGTATTGTAATGACACACAGGAGAAATCTGATCCGCATACGCATAATTCAGTTTTACGATAGACTTGATCATTCTGATGAAAAATGTATTAAGATAAGGATCATAACCCCTTTTGCTCAGAGACAAATATTGCTCTCTGAGGAAAACTCCGTGTTCAGTGAGAAGGTACGGCGTATTATAGAGCATTTTAGCAAGAACACAAGGAACACCACAGAAAGCTGCTGCTGCAGAATGCGATACATCAGTTTTCGGGATCGGTGTCGTCAGGATCGTAAAGAACCTGTAAAGCCATCCAAGACTTTGTATCATCGAAAACACAGTCGGTTGAGGAAGTTTGCAACCGGGGTCAGCTGCTTTCCGAAGTATGATTTCCTGGAAAGTATCCCAAATTATCTCAGATTTAAAAGTTTCCTTATAATCAAATTTTCTGAAATAATTGTACATATCAAGAAGAAGGTATCCCATCTGAACAGGATCTTTTTCATCAGAAACTATCTCAGAGACTATATCCTTAAATAGCGGGACAAAGTAATCGCTGATCATTTGAGTCGTGGTCTGACTTCTTGCTCTGAAGACCTGAGAAAAAGGTACTTTCAGGTGCTCAAAAGGCTCGTCCGTCCCCCAAAGAGGAACCTTCAGAAGCTGTTCTTCAGGGAGTTCGTACTTCTGATTGATATAAGGGTTCATTATTATACTGTAGACATAATAGTCTACATCATGAAGGTTCTTCACAAGACTGTCACACCATGTACTGACGCCGCCGGAACTATGCGGGTAAGTACCTTCGGTCGCAAGCATGACTTTGATTTTATTATCCTGATTTTCCATGCTGTCTCCAATCTCTTTCATTTTCTGAAAGAATCTGAACCGATTATATTGTTCCTGTCGATCATAATATCCATATTCTCAGTAATTACGACCTTTATACCTTTCCGGTTATTAACAAAGTATCCGTCGATGAAATCGGCTGTGATCGACTCATTGTCACTCAAAACCAGATGTCCGTTTCCATGAGGTCTGTCATCCTTGAACTCACCAACATATTTTCTGCCGTCATGCCAATAATAACTTCCAAGTCCTTCTTTCTTGTTATCTTTCAAATTTCCTATATATTTATCACCGTTGGAGATCGCGTAGATCCCACGTCCGTTCATTTTCCCGTTGTCATGCTCACCGACATATTTACTGCCATCCGCTGAAATACTTGTTCCGTGTTTCGTAAAATATGTCTCTCTGGTCTTTTCAAACACTTTGACCAGGTCGTTTCTGTCTTCAACAGACATTCTCTCTATCAGGTTACCGTAAATATCATATATCCGGGTTTCACCGATCAGTTTTCCGTAATCAAAATCACATACTACTCTTTTACCATTTTCCAGCAAAAATTTACCATTGCCGTGTCTTTCATTCTCTACCCATGATCCCTCATAACAGGTTCCGTCTTCCCAGTAATATTTTCCCTGTCCGTTCATCGCGTCATTATCGAATCTGCCCTCATATCTTCTGCCATCAGGCCATCTGTAAATTCCATACCCTTGTTTTATATCTTTATTGAATGTCCCGTCGTAACATTCACCATCGGGAAAGGTGTAAACACCTTTCCCGTGTTTGAATGTTCCTGAATATTCGCCATCGTAGACGCTTCCGTCAGGAAAAACAAAATTGCCTTTTCGTGTTATCAGATTCATCCTTCCCTCCTGAAGCGTTCGTTTTTCGATCAGTACGGATTGCCGGGCCAGACATCATCAACTGCACCATTTGAACTCTGTACAGCTTCGAAAAATGTCGTCATTGAGAAAACCTTACCCTGATACATGTTTCCGGTAAGCTCGCCTTCAAGGCAAACCTTTGAATCAAATAAAACTGTTCTTGCAAGTATATCCGATTGTGTATATGATCCGGGCACAGGAGCCATGTAATACCAGTATCCGTCAGAACCTTCTGCCCAGTTCGGGCCCAGATCGATCGTTACGTTGTCACTGGGAAGTTCCCAATTTGCTTCTGTTTCATTTACTATCTCGAGCGCTTCACCTGAAACAGATATCTGATTAGTATAATGCCATATGGCATTCTGAATATCATCAGAATTGTAACCTCTGTTCAGAAAATCTCCGTTGACTATATAAACGATCTTTTCCCAAGGAATATTTGCCCACTGACCCTTGGTGTCAGCCTCGTTATACCAGTCCGGATTACACATCGGATCGTAGACTTCAACATCATAGGTAACACCCTTCAAAATGTTCTCACTGTTGTCAAGGCACCACGCACTATATGTAACACCATTCTGTATATAGTCTTCCGAATCAAGATTTATGAAAGTTCCGTCTATATATGCGGTCTGACTCGGAAATCCGATGTAGAACTGTCCTTCAGCTATAGGACCTTCAGCTCCCGTAAAGCCTTTGCAGAATGAATCCCATTCTATGGCTAACAGCTGTACAGTCCTCCCGGTATAAACCACAAGAACTCTGAGCATGCTGGGCAGCCATCTCTTTTCGATCTTTGCTCTCAAATAGATGGATTTTGTCCCTTCGTTTATGATTTCGAGATCTGTCTCAGTACAGTCACCGGGATTCCAGTTCTCTTCCATGATTTTGGTGAAACCTGCAGCATATCCTGCAGATATTTCAACCGTGCCCGCAGTAAACTCATTTACTATAGGTTCTGATGCAGCAGTGAACCAGGCATAGGTCGAACCTGCTATCAAAGATACAGCTATCACTACGGACAGGATGACAGGTAATAGATTCTTACGCATTTTACTTCACCCTTCTTTCTCAGTATGGATTGCTCGGCCATACATCATCAACCGCACCGTTTGACTTCTGTACAGCTTCAAACTGCGCTGTAAGTTTAAATACTTTTCCCTGATACTGATTTCCGGTACCTGTTCCATCAAGACAGACCTTCAATGCCAGTTTTATAGTTCTGGCTGCTTCATCAGCTTCAGTATATGAACCATCGACCGGTTCATTGTAATAAAGTGTGTCACCGACCATGGTCCAGTCAGCAGCACTGCCCGCATCCTGAAGGTCCCATGTTACAACGTCTTCATCAGGATCCGGTACAAAAGGTGTAACTCCGTCAGGTTCGAACCAGCTTCCGGTTATGACCGCACGGATATAAACGCCTTTGGTTCCTGTGTTGATGATCGTGTATTCTTTCTCTGCGCAATCTCCGGGATTCCAGTTCTCAACCATGAACTGAGCAGGAAACACTGTTTCCTCCGCGCTGATCTCAACAGTACCCGCCGTAAATTCATTTACGATAGGATCAGCCGAGTCGGTGAACCAGGCATACGTCGCTCCGGTTATCATCGCGCCTGCCATCAGTATCACCATTATGCTTACGATAATGTTCTTTTTCATTCTTTCTCCATCCTTTCTTTCTTTCGATTTTGTTCATTTAAACTCTTTAATCTACGATCTCTGCATGTATAGCTATTTGGACTGCTTGCCCAAAATATACATCTCTAAATAACTTAACAGTCCTGTCTCCGGGGTCTGACGCATTATCTTCGAAAACATAAGTAGCGTTGTATGTAAACTCATTTACAGGTCCGTCAGTATCATAAGAGTATCCAAGCCTCCCGGGAGCACTTTTCAGAGGTACTTCAAGACCTATATACGAATGAACATATTCAAGTTTATTCGAGTCAGTCGTTCTGATCGTGTAATAGATTTTATCCGATGTATTCCACACCTTTACATATCCAACATTTTGAAGATCCGCTCCGACATAAAGCCCTACTATCTTAGGTGAATAGAATGTCCCCTCACCTTTATGATATGTGAAGTACTTGGCTATCCCTGTCCCGAAAGGAGTTGATCCAGCCCAGGCGGTTTCAACTTCACCTGAAGGCGGTGTAGGAGTTGTTGTAGGTGTCGGAGTCGTTGTAGGTGTAGGTGTAGGTTCTTCTGTAGGTGTAGGTTCTTCTGTAGGTGTTGGTTCTGTTGTAGGTGTTGGCGAAGGCACCACTACGACCGTATAAGGATTATCCGGCCACTCATCATCAACAGCACCATTCGAACTCTGAACGGCTTCGTATTCAGCAACCAGCTTAAAGACTTTACCCTGGTATTGATTTCCGGTCTTCGGTCCGTCAAGGCATACAGCAATACAGAGTGTTACTGTTCTCAATGACTCATCCGGCTCCGTGTAAGTTCCTTTGATCGGATCGTTGTAATAGAAATATTCACCATCCTGTGTCCAGTTCTGCGCAGGAACTTCAGGACAGAATCCCCATGTTACGACCTGCTCGTCAGGATCAGGTGTCCACGGTGTAACTCCATCATGTTCAAACCAGGCTCCGGTAAATCTTGCACGAAGATAAATCCCCTTTGAACCAATGTTTATTATAGTGTAGATCTTCTGTCCGCAGTCGCCGGGATTCCAGTTTTCCATCATGAAAACTTCCGGTGTCTGTGTCTCTTCCACACTGATTTCGACTGTACCTGCCGTAAACTCGTTCACGATCGGTTCAGCCGCTGCTGTGAACCATGCGTAGGTCGCACCTGCTACCATCGATGCCGACAGCATTACGACCAATACTGTGATCAAAATACTTTTTCTCATCTTCTCTCCTCCTGCGATCCTTTGGCCATTTAAAGCGGATATCGGTTTGTCTTCAATACTCTTCAAGCAATGATCTCAAGCCGTTTTTACAGCTAAGCAATTTGTCTGTTTTTTCTGTATTTACTTCAGCTCTAAAGCAACTATCACCGGAAGATGCGAATACTCTCGATGCCTTTCCGGCGAAAACCCTCTCAGGGTTTCTATAAGGTACTGATATGATCTGTTTATCTGACTTTGGTCGAAATACTCTTATCTCAGTATTCTGCGGAATGAATTCCGGGAAAGATCCATCACTGTTGTTTTCAACTTTATCTGAAGGCTTCAGATAAGACATTATCCTGAATATTTCATATATGATAAGTGCCAGACAGGGCAGTATTATCAATGAATAAAATCCGTATTTAGTTCCGGCAAAATTCAAGACGAATCCAAGATAAGGAACACTCATGAACACCTTACCTATAACATTCTCCGGGTAGATAGACTGAGGATCCTGAACGTCATTTGCATCACCTTTGGTTGTGATTTCGATACCATCATCATTGTTGATGCTATGTACTCTGTGGGTGACTATATTCTTGCTTCCGATCGACGGTCTAAATGTCAGGATATCTCCTTTGGCGATGCTGTCCGGTGCCACATCCTTAACAAGCACTATGCTTCCCGGTTCGAATTCCGGACTCATACTGCCACTTAGAACTATGAATATTTTAAATTTCAGTAAAGCTGATTCTTCTCCGAGTATTTTGAGTTGTAATGTATAAGCTGCAAGCAATATACTCACAAGCATAAGTATTGCAAATGATATGTTCCCGGCCGTTCTGAACAATGACCTCTTTCGGCCTTCAACTTTCTGATCTGTAGTTGTGACGGCTTTATCCGTTATCACAAGATCACCTCTTTATACTATGCCGGTTTCATCAGATGCAACTATTTCTCTGAAACTAACATAGCATGAGGTAATCTCATACTAATCTTGCATGAATCTCATTTTAATCACACGTAAATCTCATTTCAATCACAAGGACTTATTATATCCGTCTGAATGACTTTATGATGCTGAGACCTGATTCGTTTGAAGTATAACGTTCCTCGACTCTTTTAAAAATATTGTCGATATGCTCACTTTTCGTTCTGTACAGAAGGATAAGATACTGACTTGTACTCCATTTCGAGATCAGATCAGTACCCCTCAAAGTGTTAACCAGTATCTCCTCAAGTTTATCCATTTCCATATTGAGCAGTCCTTCATTAGCTATAGTTCCGTCTTTATGGATGAAAGATAGCAAAACCAGATATACGGACTGGTCGAATCTTATGTCTCTGTTCTTTTCCAGGTTATATATAAAACTGAAAGTCTTGGTATCACAAACAAGTGCTCCTGCAGTTTTCATAGTTTCAAGCAGATTCTTATTTATCTCATTAAAAGAGAACTGGCTGGTGCTTTTATTCTGTTTTATAGTTTTATAGATCGACATCATAACCGGAGAAGGGCTTATACCTGCATTGGTATAAAGTCTGGATGTTGCTTCTTCATAATGACTTAGTGCTGCTCTGACATTATCCATCTGCAGAAGCGCTTTCAAATATTCCACATGTATCGGAACATTGAAATAATCGACATCGAGAGCCGATTTACACGTTTCGATAATCTCCTGATAATCTGCCTGAAGTGAAAGACATGCTATTCTTTCAATAACTGTTTTATTATACAGATTTCTGTAGTGTAGTCTTGTCGTATGAGTCCACTCATCTGATTCATTTTCAGGCAGAAAATCATATTGGTATATATTCATGATGCAGCCACTTAGCTCTATACATTTATCGTCCGACAAATCACTCCTCTGCATCATATTGAACATATCATCGATCATGTCAAGATCGAGGCTGTTGAAACCTGTTCTATTCCACCTGTATCCGCCATTCTCACAAATGAGCGATGAAGTCAGAATATCTTCCGACGATGTTTCTCCGATCATCTGGCGAAGCCTGTAAACCAGATTGTTTATCTGTTGCGATGGATTTCCGTAATATTCATCCGAACCGAAGAAATCGGCAAGTTTCTCCTTGCTGATCAATCGTCCTCTGGCTGCTATAAGGTATTTAAGAAGCATCCAGGGCTTCCTTGCCATTCTGTGTTTCAAAGTCAGATTAACACCGTCTCTGACAACAGTAAAGGAACCAAGAGTATTGATAACTAAAGTCTTATCTGCTTGCATATATCCTTTTACCTACCTCACTGCCCCGATGTAGTTTGAAGGAGCGTCATAGTACATATAATTGTTCTTTTCTGCAAGTCTGCTGAAATACTTAGTGTCCGCCGAATTTTCCGTCAAAAGCATAACTCTCATGTCATTTTTCTTCCTTATTTCATTCAGATGTGACACTATCCTTCTGTTTAGACGCTTCTGTTGTGATGTCCCGGCTAATGGATTTTCCCAACAGACTCCATCTATCAGCTCTTTTGTGTAATTCAAAGCGATCCCCAATGTATTATTGAGAATTATACCGGCACCCGGAAAATCACTTCTGATACTCTTAAAGAAATCACACACCGCAAGTAATTGATTGAACATGACACTTTCCATATAAAGACATTCCTCAATATACGCGACAGTATCTATAAAAATGCCGTCGAATCCTGATTCACGAAGCATTTTGCCGACTTTTACATGAACATACTCGATCCAGGCAGCTGACCTGAGATCCATGAAATATCTTCTGCAACATTCTCCGTCTCTGCTGATATCTTCCTTTCGCAGGATCTGTGATTGAAATATATCAAATTCAGGTTGTTGCGGATCGATCTCAAAAAGGCTCAGATATCCATAAACAGCTGTGGCATTATTCTTAAGGATATGTATATCCTCAGTATGATGTGCCTTCGGTTCGATAACAGCCAAATCATATTCCGAAAGTGCTTTAATATTATTCATACCATAATGTACAGCAAAATTTCTTGCAGATCTCAGTGAATTATGCGGAAAAACCATTCATTTATCCTCACTTGACGATTTAGAGTTTCTTAGCATGTATTCACTGTAAACATAGCAAGTCTCACAAGAGTTGTTACCATGAGCGCGGCAATTGTTTTCCGGAAATTCCCAGCAGAACTTGTCCTTTCTAAGATATGCCGGACACTTCTGACAGATATCTTCAGAAGAACACCTCATCTCCCAGCAACTTCCGAGCGGTTTACCGGAAAGGCTTTGCTTATCCTGTTTCTTCCTGAACCAGTTTATAAGAGTTTCTACAACTGCCCCGTCAAGTGATTTCCCGGCCTCATCACTTATAAAAGCTATTATCTTCTCGAAAGGAAGCGGCTCCCGGTAATTTCTACCTTTGATTTTGCTGAGGAAACTCTGAACAGTACCAATGATCCTTGCACCATAAGGGATATCATCACCTGACAGCCCTTCCGGATATCCAAGCCCGTCAACTCTCTCATGGTGATACCTTATATGATCGGCTATCAACTTGTTTTCTGTGAATATTGCAGCGATCCGCGCACCATATACCGCATGACCCTTAACTATTTCATACTCGTGTTCATCATAGATCCCATTCTTTCTTAGAATACTTTCAGGAACCGCTAAAGATCCAATATTACTCAGCAAAGCAGCCTTTTCAAGATTGAGTCTCTCATGATGGTTCATACCTGTCTCTCTGGCAATGATCACGCAGTATCTGGACAAAAGATCTGAATATCCGACAGAGTATGGTTCCTCATCGTCGATTTTATGGACTAGTCCGCATAATCTGTCCAAAAGCATCTCTGATGCCTGTACATCCTGATCATTTGCGATCAGCATTGATAGTTTATCCATGATAAGCCTTACGAAGTCGATTCTGTAATCAATGAAAAAGCCTTTCTCCGGCTCCGAAGAATAGAAAGCAGCGAAAACGCCTCTCTCGCTCCTTATCAGCAAATAATGCGAGATATCTCCATCCTTCAGGACGTCAGGCATTTCTGAGTACTCACTCTTAGTGTGATCAATGATCCTATACCCTTCACTGCCTGCAAGAATATCAAGGATCATTGTTTGATCTATATTCGTCTTGATTTTCTCTTCCTTCTCATCCGAAAAACCATATATAGCCTTTAGCTCGCAATAATCATTATCAATTCCTAAAAACAGCCCGGCATCTGCCCCTACAGTCAGAAGAGTGATTTCCATAACATCGTCAAATAATGAGACATCCTTCTGAATAAGATCATTTCTCAGAACTTGCTCTGTTCTGCTCTTGCTGTCAGCCGCTTCTGTTATCACAGACTGAAGCTTCTGAAGAACATAACCAAGTTGCTGATCCTTCATCGCTTTTCTGACAGATCTGCCGCTGATGGAAATGAATCCTTTATCCTTGATCACCGGCAATATAAGAACTGTAAACCGTCCATCCATTAACACTTCAGGTTTCTGCGGTATCTGCGCATTATCAAAAGCTATAGGCGGCGAATATATTTCTTTCTCATATGACATGATCCTTCCGTAACCTACTTCAACTCCTGAACTTTTAGTCTTATGTTTCTTGTCACCGGCGAACAATGCCTTCTCAAGTCTGTACCTGTTATTCAGTTTATCCTGAAGATAAAGAAAATAGCCGTCAGCATTGGTATTCTCGGAAACCAGTTCGAGTATCTTCTGAAGTTTCTTCTCATAATCTGATTCTGAATGGATATCTTCGATACGGTCAAGCACTGTAATCTTCGAATTCAATTTTCTCTGCTTACCGGCTTTCACTAAAAGCAATACAAGAAGCAGGAGACAAACAATAAAAAGACCTATAAAATAAACAGAATGATCGTTTTTAGAAATAAAACCTCTTAATACGTCAAAGTATTCAGACATGCTTTCCTTTCTCACTTTCACTCATGGGGAAACAAAACATCAATTCCAAACTAATGTATAATTCTAATCTAATTTGCGTCAAAATGCAACTTCTACCGAGGGGGACGGGGGTAACCCGACACCCCCTCAGAATTTCACCGATATCTCTTACAGTTCCTGATAAAATATATTATAATATAGTAAGAATATTTCCGACATCAAAGACCTCACTCTTCACGCTAAATGAATACGCATCCAAAGTTTGCTTTATCGGTCGGCCTGATTGGTATTTACGTACTGATTTTGGAAAGGCAGGTGTGGAACATGTTTTCATTAAGAAACAAAGTATTCATCGTAACAGGTGCAGGCAGCGGACTTGGACGAGAACTGGCTGTAAAGCTCACCGGAAGAGGTGCCAAAGTCGCCGCTTGTGACATCAACGAAAAGACACTCGAAGAAACTCGCTCAATGGTATCTGACCCTGAGTTGATCAAGCCGTATTTCCTTGATGTCACTGATTCAGCAAGAGTAAACGCCTTCCCCGGGATCGTGAAGGCGCACTATAAGTCTCTTAGCGGTGTGATCAATAATGCAGGTATAATCCAGCCGTTCGTAAAGTTCTCCGAACTGCCGGAATCTGAAGTCAGAAGGGTCTTTGATATCAACTTCTTCGGTCTCGTGGATATGACACGCTCAGCTTTGAGGGAGATGGACCGGAATCAGGACGGATTCATTGTTAACATTTCATCGATGGGTGGGTTTCTTCCCGTTCCGGGACAGGGAGTATATGGTGCGAGCAAAGCTGCGGTCAAGCTTTTTACCGAGGCACTGTACGCCGAAATGAAAGGAAGCAATATTCATGTTTCTGTCGTTTTTCCGGGAGCGATGGCAACAAATATCGCTGCCAATTCTTTAGGGGGAGAAGCCATGCAAGCCTCATCAGGTAAAACAGCAGTTCCAATCAAGTCAACCACTCCGGATGTTGCTGCAAATATCATTATCAATAGTATCGAAAGAGGAAAATTCAAGATTTTCGTTGGTAAAGATTCAAACATGATGCAGAAGGTGTACCGGCTGATGCCCGTAACATCCATAGATATCATGGCTAAGAAAATCAGGAAGATGACCGCTGGCTGAGTGGGACGGGGGTAAACCCCATTGACACAAGTCTGACGATATAATAAAATGGCAGAGCTTGATCATTTGTTCACCTAAATGCAAACGGACATGATCTGCATCATGGGGCATTAGCGCAGCTGGGAGCGCACAACACTGGCAGTGT
>Ga0265294_10007826_pt1 | contig 12587 bp, 11 predicted proteins | sample MunlanPumphouse3_FD_192504 | JGI IMG/M metagenome (GOLD analysis project Ga0265294, IMG submission 192504) | Groundwater microbial communities from a municipal landfill in Southern Ontario, Canada - Pumphouse #3 | ecosystem: Environmental > Aquatic > Deep subsurface > Groundwater | place... | reverse complement strand
GATGTTCAGTCCCATACCTCCTTTTACTTTTCGTGCCGCCAGAGAGGCGCCGATGATGGTGAGGATGAATGCCGAAAACACCGAAGCTATGCGTGAGTGATACTCAATCTGAAACGCCTGTATATTGCCCATTCCCCTTTCTTTCTGACTGCGTACGTAATGGCGCAGCTGTGGAGAGGTCATCATCTGCTGATCTGTTTTGGCGATGATAAAATCGTCAGGGACTATCCGCAGCGTGGTGTCTGTTGAGGTGCCCTGCGTGATTGTCTCTTTCAGCCCGTCAAAATCACGGATCTGGTAATTATTGATGGTCCACTGATAGGCTGAATCGTAACGGACGGATTGAGCAGTAAGTCGTGAGACCAGTTGCAGGCTGTCGAAATGATCTATGGAGAAATTGTATCCTGTCCTGCTGGCCATATCAAAGTTGCCGAAGTAGACAATGGTTCCCGGTCCTACCTTGAACTGAATATCGCGGTCTCCCACCTTTTTCTTTCTCGGATCAACAAAAGTGTGCTCAAATTCAAGGCGTGTGGCATTGGCCGGGGGAATGAGATAGCTACCGAAGACAAAGGTGAAGAGTGCAATCACCAATGCAGCAATCATGTAGGGTTTCATTAACCGTTTGAAGCTGATGCCGTTGGAGAGGATGGCTGTGATTTCAGAGTTGTTTGCCATCTTGGAGGTGAAGAAAATGACAGCCAGGAAAACAAAAAGGGGACTGAACAGATTTGTATAAAAGGGGATGAAGTTGAGGTAATAATCAAAAATGATATCTTTTAACGAGGCGTTGTTCGTCATGAACTTATCTATTTTCTCGTTGATGTCAAAAACCACCGCGATCGAGATAATCAGGACAATCATGAAAATATAGGTACCCAGGAATTTCTTAATGATATACCGGTCCAGACGTTTCAGCTGCAGGAAATCGTTTCCTCTCTTCATAACCTTCTTGTTACGTTTTCAATCATCATCGGTTTCCACGTTGAGAAGTCACCCGCGATGATATGTCTTCGGGCCTCCTTCACCAGCCATACATAGAATGCCAGATTGTGAATGGAGGCGATCTGTAAACCCAAAATTTCATTCACGTTGATCAGATGACGCAGGTAGGCTTTGCTGTAGAGCCTGTCGACGAACGATTCTCCCTCCTCTTCGATAGGGGAGAAGTCATCTTTCCACCGCTCGTTGCGCATGTTCATAATCCCCTGTTTCGTGAAGATCTGACCATTGCGGCCATTGCGTGTAGGCATGATGCAGTCGAACATATCCACCCCCCGTTCAATCGCTTCCAGGATGTTCTCGGGTTTGCCTACACCCATCAGATAGCGCGGTTTATCTATCGGCAGTATCTCGTTCACCAGCTCCACCATCTCATACATCTTCTCAGTAGGCTCTCCCACGGCCAAGCCGCCTATAGCGTTCCCGGCAGCACCTGTGGAGGCTACATTTTCCGCTGCGCGGCGACGCAGATCGGGATAGACACATCCCTGGACAATAGGAAAGAGTGCCTGGCTGTGTCCGTAGGGGCACTCCGTCTCACGGAAACGCGTGACACAGCGGTCAAGCCATCTCTCAGTGAGGTCGAGTGATTTTTTTGCATAGGCATAATCGGCATCGCCGGGTGTACACTCGTCGAATGCCATCATAATATCCGCCCCGATGATGCGTTGAATATCCACCACCTTTTCGGGGGTGAAGAAATGTCTTGACCCGTCGATATGTGATTGGAAAACAGCCCCTTCCTCTGTCAGCTTCCTGTTTTCCGTCAGTGAAAAGACCTGGAAACCACCACTGTCGGTCAGCATTGGTTTGTTCCAGCTGTTGAACCTGTGCAGGCCGCCGCCCTTCTGCAGGATATCCAGTCCGGGACGCAGGTAGAGGTGATAGGTGTTGCCAAGAATGATCTCTGCGCCAATATCCTCTTTCAATTCATTAATATGTACTGCCTTCACGCTGCCAACAGTGCCCACCGGCATGAATACAGGTGTTTCCACCTCTCCATGGTCTGTAGTGATTACTCCCGCTCTGGCGTTCGACTTAGGGTCTGTATGTAATAGCTGGAAATCCAAATTGTTTCGTTCTCCTTGAGTTTAAACCGCAAAGATAAAGTTTTTGCAGTTACAAACAGAATAGTATCTGTTTAAAAATAGTTAGGAGAAAAAGAAACAGTACCGGAATGAATTGGCGATAATTAGTTATTACCCGAAGAAAATCGTATTTTTGCACTGTTTTGACATTTTATTATATCACCCATTCGTTTGGTTAATTTTGAAAAAGCATCTGATGATGCATATAACTGTAGCGAATTAACGACTTATTTAGAATCATTATGGAGAATAAACCGGAACTGATGCTGAGAAAGCCTGAATGGCTAAAGATATCGCTACCCCAGGGAAAGGAATATCTGGATGTGAAAGAGATCATTGCAAAGAAAAAACTACATACCATCTGTGTAAGTGGTAAATGCCCCAATATGGCTGAATGCTGGGGTAGGGGAACAGCCACTTTTATGATACTGGGCGAAATATGCACCCGTTCGTGCCGCTTCTGCAACGTGAAGACGGGTACCCCGCTGGGAGTAGACTGGACTGAGCCTGAGCGTCTGGCCGACACCATTGAGCAGATGAACCTGCGACATGTGGTGCTTACCAGTGTGGACAGGGATGATCTGGATGACGGAGGGTCTGAATTGTGGGCGCGGACCGTGAGACGGGTCAAGGAGAGAGTGCCTCATGTGACCATCGAAACATTGATACCCGATTTTAATGGTCAGGAAGAGCTCATCCGCAAGGTGATTGATGCCGGACCCAATATCGTATCGCATAACATGGAGACGGTAAGACGCTTAACCCCCAAGGTGCGCAGCCGGGCCAAATATGAGGTCAGTCTTCAAACGTTGGAGATCATTGCCCGGAGTGGTAAGGTGAAAGCTAAATCGGGACTGATGGTCGGACTGGGAGAAACAGAGGAGGAGATTATCCGGACAATGGACGACCTGATCAGTGTGGGTTGCAGGGTGCTCACCATAGGACAGTATCTGCAACCTACCAGGAAACATCTGACCGTGAAAGAGTATGTAACCGTTGAGCAGTTTGAGAAATATAAAACCATTGGCCTGGAGAAAGGGTTTCAGTTTGTGGAGAGCGGTCCGCTGGTACGCTCCTCCTATCATGCCGAAAAACATATATAAACAGCATGAGCAGAAAAGTAATCTTTGAGGATCTGGGACGTATCCGTTACAAGGAGGCGTGGGATTATCAGGAGAAGTTGTTCGAATCGGTTATCCGACAGAAACTGGAGAAAAGCGAGGATAAACAACAGTATCTGCTCTTCTGTGAACATGAACATGTCTACACGATCGGGAAGAGCGGTAACAGACAGAACCTGCTTATCGCCAGGAGTGTCTGCGAGAGCAAACAGATCGATCTGCATGAGATTGACCGGGGAGGAGATATCACCTACCATGGTCCGGGGCAGCTGGTGGTCTATCCGATCATTGATCTGGAACAGTTTCAGATTGGGATAAAGAGATATATCTCTTTGCTGGAGGATGTGGTGATTGAAACACTGGGAGAGTACGGTGTTGAAGGGGAGAAAGATGAGAAAGCCATGGGGGTCTGGATTGATCCGGCCCATCCGGCGAAAGCACGTAAGATCTGTGCTATCGGCGTGCGGGCAAGCAGGTTCGTCACCATGCACGGGTTAGCCCTGAACGTGAACAGTGATCTCTCCTACTTCAATTACATCAATCCCTGCGGGTTCACCGACAGGGGGGTCACCTCCCTGCAAAAAGAATTGGGGAGAGAGGTTGATTTTCAGGAACTCTCCCTGAAGGTAAAACAGAATTTTCAGCATGTTTTTGGAATGGTCTGCTGATTGAGATGCCGTCACTGTGTCATTTGAAGCGGACATCACTGACTTAAACATTTTTAACGGCGTTTCCACTGAAAACCAATTTAACATTTCTATTTTTGTATCTCGTAAAAAAGAATCCAATTTTAACAGTCAAAATAATATGAGCCAAGTAGTCGATATTAAAGAGTTAAACGAGAGAATAGAACAAAAAAGTGCTTTCGTTCAAACGCTGGTTACAGGAATGAACAGAGTGATCGTGGGACAGAAACACCTTGTGGAATCACTACTTATCGGATTGTTGTCCGACGGGCATATTTTGCTGGAAGGTGTGCCGGGTCTGGCTAAGACGCTGGCGATAAAGACACTGGCCCAGTTGATCGAAGCCGATTACAGTCGCATTCAGTTTACCCCTGATCTGCTGCCTGCCGATGTGATAGGAACGATGATCTACAGCCAGCGCAATGAGGAATTTCTGGTAAAACACGGCCCTGTATTTGCTAACTTCGTGCTGGCAGACGAGATCAACCGTGCACCGGCCAAGGTACAGAGTGCTTTGCTCGAGGCGATGCAGGAGCGCCAGGTAACCATCGGTGAAAAGACCTATCCCCTGCCCACTCCTTTTCTCGTGATGGCTACGCAGAACCCCATTGAACAGGAGGGGACCTACCCCCTTCCCGAAGCACAGGTTGACCGTTTCATGCTGAAGGTGGTCATCTCCTATCCAACGAAAGAGGAAGAGAAGCAGATCATCAATCAAAATATTTTTGAGCCGGTGACCATTGATCGTCCGGTCATCTCCACTCAGGAGATTCTGGATGCACGCAGGGTGGTTCGTGAAGTCTATATCGATGAAAAAATAAGCAAATATATTGTGGATATTGTGTTTGCCACCCGTTATCCCGATCAGTTTGGTATGGCAGACCTGAAGGAGATGATCGGTTTCGGAGCATCACCGCGTGCCTCTATCAATCTTGCACTCGCTGCACGGGCATATGCCTTCATCAAACGTCGCGGTTATGTGGTTCCCGAGGATATCAGGGCTGTTTGTCATGATGTGCTCCGGCACCGTATAGGGCTCACTTACGAAGCCGAAGCCAACAACCTGACCTCGGAAGAGATTATCAGTGAGATCCTCAACAAGGTGGAAGTACCTTAAAACGACCATACACCGGACGAAATATGCTGTTCACTCATTTAAATTATCTGCCCTGATGAGAGGGTTTGGGACTCAATGGAAACGACCGAACTATTAACAAAAGTACGACACATCGAAATTAAAGCGCGCGGCCTCTCACGAAATATCTTCGCCGGAGAGTATCACTCTGCATTTAAAGGACGTGGTATGGCTTTCTCGGAGGTGAGGGAGTACCAGTATGGTGACGATATGCGTGATATTGACTGGAATGTGACGGCGCGCTATAACCGTCCCTACGTGAAAATATTTGAAGAGGAGCGCGAGCTGACGGTGATGCTGATGATCGACGTCTCGGAGAGTCTGGGTTTCGGCTCCAGGACTGTTCTCAAGCGCAGTATGGTGGCTGAGATTGCTGCGACGCTGGCATTTTCCGCCATACAGAACAATGATAAGATTGGCGTGATATTCTTCACCGACAAGATTGAGAAATTTATTCCTCCCAAGAAAGGAAGAAAACATATCCTGTTCATTATCCGTGAAATTCTGGGGTTCAAACCCGAAAACAGCGGCACAGACCTGAACATGGCACTTCGTTATATGACCAACGCAATCAAAAAGCGCTGCACGGCTTTCCTTATATCTGACTTCATCGCCCCGGAAAATTATAAAAAAGCACTGCAGATAGCGAATAATAAACACGATGTAGTAGCTGTGCAGGTTTATGACCAGCTAAGCACTGAGCTGGTTCCGGTAGGGCTTATGAAAGTGAGGGATCCGGAAACGGGTGCAGAGCGATGGATCAACAGCTCCTCCGGGAAGGTGAGAGAGGTGTACCACAACTGGTGGAGCAGCCTTCAGACAAACATGATCAATGCTTTTCGTCAGAGTGGTGTGGACAGTGTCTCTGTTTCTACCGAAAGCGATTATGTGAAATCATTGCTGCAACTATTCCAACAAAGAAGGTAACAATGACAATGAACAGACCACATATCACTTTTACCGGGAGAGCAGCGATGATTGCGCTTTTTATCATCCTTGTTGCCCCGTTATCTGCTCAACGTGCGTCGGTGCACGCCACCGTGCAGCCCACGGAGATTTTGATCGGCGAGCAGGCATTGATCAACCTGAAGGTGATCACCCCTAAAGATAAAACCATACAGTTTCCGGTTTATGAGAAAGAGATCATACCCGGCATTGAGGTAATCACCATGTTGGCAACCGATACCACTATCGAGAACAACGTGATGACGCTCAATTTCAAGTATGTGGTCACCTCTTTCGACTCCACGCTCTATCATGTACCGCATATGCCCGTGTTTGACGGGACAGATACGATCCTCTCCAACTCCTTCGGACTCAAAGTGACCTCACCCCAGCTGACAGACTCAACGCTGGCCTACCTGGAGAAAATAAACAAGGGCGAGACCGATTCTATTGATTTCAACCAGCTTCAGTTGAACGACATTAAATCAGTGCGTAAGGCTCCTTTTGTCTGGACTGACTATCTGTGGGTGCTCTGGATTGTGCTGGGCATCATGTTGATCCTTGCACTGATTGGTGTGGTTATCTATATGGTGTTGAAGAAGAAGAGAAAAGGATATTTTTTCAAACCACCCGTGGTGTTGCCTGCACATGTGAGGGCTGTCAGGGAGCTGGACAAACTGAAAGGGGAGAAGATCTGGCAGAATGGAAGAGAAAAGGAATTTTACAGTAAACTGACCGATATCCTTCGCAGATATATCCATGAAAGAGAGGGTTTCAACGCGATGGAGATGACATCGGGTGAGATTTTGAACGAGATTCGTAAACTGTCGGATGTGGATTCGGTATATGAAAATCTGAAACAGATTCTATCCACCTCCGATCTGGTGAAATTTGCCAGGTACAAACCCTACCCCGATGAAAACGATTTGAGTATGGTGAATGCCTATTTCTTTGTGAACCAGACCAGAGAGCCTGATCCTGTTTTAGAGAATGAGGATATTGATAAGAATGCTAACAATGAGACATCGGAAAAGGGTGTCGAAAAGAGTGAATAAGAATGGAATTTTTACATCCTGGATATCTCTATCTGTTGCTGCTGCTCATCCCCTTGATAGCGTGGTATGTGATGCGATTGTCGAAGACACAGGCTTCGTTCAAGCTGGCATCTGCCACTGCATTTGAGGGTATGAAGCCCGATTTCAGGGTCTATATGCGCCATTTTCCTTTTCTGTTGCGATTGATCTCCATCGCTCTCGTGATCATCGTGATTGCACGCCCACAAGCGGTGAGCAGCTGGGAAGAGACAGAATCACAGGGGATTGATATCGTCATGGCACTTGATGTCTCCGGTTCGATGTTATCGCAGGATCTGAAACCCGACCGTCTGCAGGCAGCGAAGAAAGTGGCTGCAGAGTTCATTACCGATCGTGTGAACGACAATATAGGATTGGTGATTTTCGCCGGTGAGAGCTTCACGCAGTGTCCGCTCACGACCGATCATAAGGTGCTGCTGAACCTGTTGAATGAGATCAATTTCGGGATGATAGAGGATGGCACTGCCATCGGCCTCGGACTGGCCACCTCGGTGAACAGATTGAGAGAGAGTGACTCGGAGTCGCGTGTGGTGATCCTGCTGACCGACGGCACGAACAACAGCGGTCAGATAGCTCCGCTCACCGCTGCCGATCTGGCACGATCTTATGGGATACGTGTCTACACGGTGGGTGTAGGGACCAAGGGGATGGCTCCTACACCTGTAAACACACCTTATGGCGTCAGGATGCAGAATATGCCGGTGGATATAGACGAGAAAACACTCACTGAGATTGCTGCGATGACAGGGGGACAATATTTTCGTGCACAGGATACAGATGGCCTTCGCCAGGTATATGATGAAATTGATGAAATGGAGAAATACCTTATCAGTGTACAGAACGTCACCCGGCACCAGGAGTTGTTCCTTCCCTTTGCCTTGCTGGCAATGGGTCTGATACTGCTGGAGTTGTTACTGCGGAGAAGCTGGTTGAGGAACATACCCTGACAGGCTTGCCTGTTGCGGGGTCACTCAGGAGATATAGAATGGAGAAGAAAATGAGATTAAGAGATAAATGAACTAATGTTTAGATTCGGAAATCCGGAATTTTTATGGTTGTTTATTGCCATGCCGTTCTTGCTGGCAGTTTACATCTACCTGAACATCAGAAAACGTAAGGATGTGCAAAAGATGGGCAAAATCTCCACGCTTAAGATGATGATGCCCGAATTATCGCTGAAACGCTCCTACCTGAAGTTCTGGCTTATATTTGGTGCGCTCTGTGCGGGCATTTTTCTGATTGCCCGTCCCCAGTTTGGTACCAAGGTGGAGACGGTAGAGAAGGAGGGTATTGAGCTGGTGATCGCTATCGATGTCTCCAATTCTATGCTTGCCCGGGATGTTTCACCCGATAGGCTGGCACGTGCCAAGCAGATCCTGTCGAGACTGATTGATGTACGCAGGAACGATAAAGTGGCATTGATCGTGTTTGCAGGTGAAGCGTACGTACAGATGCCGCTTACCTCCGACACACAGTCTGCGAAAATATTCCTCAATACCATTGACCCCGACCTCGTTCCTGTGCAGGGTACGGCAATTGGAGAGGCGATCAGCCTGGGTATGAGCTCTTTCTCGAGTGATAAGGATATCAGTAAAGCAATGGTGATTATCACCGATGGTGAGGACCATGAGGGAAACGCTGCCGAAGTAGCTGCTGAGGCGGCGAAAGCAGGGGTGATGATCAATGTGCTGGGTATCGGTTCGCCCGACGGCACACCGGTGCCGGTATATGAGCAGGCGAATGACTTTATGACAGATAACGAAGGAAATGTGGTGGTATCACGCCTGAACGAGCAGATGAGCATGGAGATAGCACAAAGTGGTGAAGGCCTCTACATCCGTGCCGACAACTCCAGCACGGCTGTCCGAGCGCTGGAGGCTCAGCTCGATCAGCTTGAGAAGGGTAAATCCTCCTCTCTCTCCTATTCAGAGTATGATGAGAAATTTCCTCTTTTGGCATGGTTCATACTGGTCATACTTTTAATCGAGATACTTATTTACGACAAGAAAAACCGTTTATTCAGAAATGTGAGGCTATTCAAATGAAAAGATACCTGATGAAATATTTCCTGATTATCCTGATGATGGCACTGATACCGTTATCCGCTTCGGCACAAAAGGATGTACGGAAAAACATCCGCAAAGGAAACAAGGTGTACAGTGAGCAAAAATTTTCCGAAGCAAATTCTTTTTATGAAAATGCGGTGAATGAGAACCCCTCTTCCAAAGAGGCAAACTTTAACCTGGGTAACACGTTGTATAAACAAAAGGAGTGGGATAAATCCATTGAGCAATACAACCACTTTATTTCTCTGGAACAGGAGAATCCGGCGGAGGCGGCTGCCGGATGGCATAATATTGGTAATGCAATGCTGCAGAAGAAAGAGCTGCAGAAATCGATGGAGGCCTATAAGATGGCACTGCGACTGAACCCACAGGACGATGAGACACGTTACAACCTGGCAGCGGTGCAGAAGATGATTCAGGATGAAGAGGATCAGCAGGATCAGGGTGAGGGCGAAGAGGAGCAGGAAAAAGAACAGGATCAACAACAGGATCAACAGCCACAGCAGCAGGATCAGCAGGATCAGGAACAGCGGGCTGAACAACCTAATCAGCCAGAGCAGATGTCACGCGACAATGCCCGTCAGATGCTTCAGGCAATTGAGCAGGATGAGCAACAGACACAGGAAAAAGTGCAGCAGATAAAAGCGCAGGAGAGAGAGCAACAAGCCGAAGACAACAAAAGGAAAAATAAAAACTGGTAAGTGCTGAGCAGCATATGAAACAGACAGAGAACATACAGATACTTCTTCTACTCATCGTCGTGTTGCTGACGGGCAACATAGCGATGACGGATGCCCAGGTGACCTTTAAGGCGTCAGCTCCCGCATCGGTGGTGGAGGGAGAACAATTCAGGTTAAGTTATGTACTGAACAGGGAAGGACGGGATCTTCGCCTGCCGGATATTCCCGGGTTCGATCTTCTTTTCGGACCAAGTACCTCCACCAGTTTCAGCCAGCGCACCATTAACGGGAAAACCACCTCCGAAAGCTCGGTGACCTACACCTACATTCTGATGGCGAAAAAGACAGGGACATTCACCATACCGGCGGCATCGATTACGGTGGATGGAAGCAACTACGAGTCCAACACGCTGACAATAAAAGTGCTTCCTCCGGATGAAGCTTCATCCAGGTCCCCCGCTGCTGACGGTAATCAGGCAGAGGAGCGTGCATCTACCGGTTCGGGAACGGCAACAGTCTCAGCCAGAGATGCATTTATCAGGGCCATCGTCTCAAAAGACAACATCTTCGAACAGGAGGGGTTCACAGTTACATTCAGATTATACACTACGCTGAATGTTGTTAATTTCGGAAAGATACAGTTCCCTGAGTTCGAGGGTTTCATGGTGGAGGAGGTTGATGTACCCGTCAATCAGCAACTGCAGATGGAGCGATACAACGGAAGAAACTATTTCACGGCAGATCTGCGGAAAACACTGCTCTTTCCTCAACGGTCAGGAGAGATAACCATACCGGCAGGGAGTCTCGAGATGGTCTTTTCTGTACCGTCGGGAAGGAAAGTATCCTCCTTCTTCGGTCCACAGGAGGTGATGGTGGATGTGAAGAAGGCGATGAATACCAACCCGTTGACGGTGAAGGTGAAACCACTTCCCCCAAGCAGGCCGAAGAGCTATTCCAATGCAGTGGGAGCATTCTCCCTGAAGCCTTCCATCAGTACCACGGAAACGAAAGCAAACGAAGCCATCACCCTCAAGCTGGAGATCTCAGGTACCGGTAACCTGAAGCTTATCCGTAATCCCGAAGTGGCATTCCCGGGAAATTTTGAAGTGTATGATCCTGCAGTTGATAACTCATTCAATGTTACCACGAACGGCCTGACAGGGATCAGAACGATTGAATACATGGCGATTCCGCGTTATGAAGGTGATTACACCATTCCCCCCGTGGAGTTCAGCTATTTCGATCTGAATACGAACAGCTATAAGACACTTACCTCTCCCGAATACAGGCTACAGGTTGCCAAAGGTGATCCTGGAAGTACAGCAACAAGCAATTATGTAACCCGGCAGGATGTGAAGGTAGAACAGGATATTCGTTTTCTTAAAATAGGTGAACCCTCTTATCACCCGCGAAGCAAATTTTTTACCGGTTCGCTTAGTTACTGGCTCTGGTACATCATTCCTTTTCTCCTGCTGGTCATCTACTATCTCTTTAACAGGAAGCAGGCACGAGAAAATGCCAATGTGGCGATGATGCGGAACAGGAAAGCCAACAAAATGGCTATCAGGCGATTGAAAGCAGCGGAGAAGTATCTTAAAGAGCATAACAAAGAACGCTTTTACGATGAGGTGCTTCGTGCCTTATGGGGTTATTTTAGTGACAAACTATCTATTCCGTTGGCTGAGCTCTCGAAGAACAATATTGAATCGGAACTATCCGGACACGGAATCAGCAATGAGCTTGCAGGCAGGTTCATAGAGATCCTTGACAGTTGCGAATTCGCACGATATGCCCCGGCTGAAAGCAAAGCGGAGATGGATCAGCTCTATCATGATACGGTGGCAGCTATCGGAGAAATGGAAAACAGATTAAAGAAAAAACATCTCTTATGAAATCGTTCAACCATATAATCCTCTTTCTGCTGCTCATCTCCTTCTCCATTAGAGGGGTATTGGCACAGGAATCAACAGATACAATCGCGGCAATAACAGGTGAAGTGGTCCCGGCCACTACTGAGGCCGTTTTGGAGAAGTTATCTGAGAGAGCTTCAGAAGCATACAGGGAACAGCATTATAAAGAAAGCACGGGGCTATACGAGGAACTTGTGGCGAAAGGTCTTGAAAAAGAGAGGATCTCTGCGGAGATCTATTACAATCTGGGTAACGCCTATTTCAGAGACAATCAACTGGGAAAAGCTATTTTAAACTATGAGAGAGCACTCCTGCTCGATCCGGGTGATGGTGATATACGGCATAATCTGCGTTTCGCCCGTAACAGGACTGAAGATCGTATTGATACTGCCGGCAATCTTATCTTCGCCACATGGTTTAATGCTGTAAGAAACATCTACAGCTCCAATGCATGGGCTGCAATAGGGATTGTACTCTTTATTCTCTTTCTGGTATGTCTGGCTGTCTTTCTCTTCGTGCGATTCCTCTGGGCAAGAAAAACAGCATTTTACAGCGGAATTGTGCTGTTTCTCCTTGTGATTGCGGCAAATATCTTTGCTTTCAGTCAAAAAAACGAACGTATTGAGAGAGATTCGGCAATAGTGATGGTCGGAGCTGCTACCGTAAATGCCTCTCCTGATATGAACAGCAATGAACTATTCCAGCTTCATGAGGGAACAAAAGTGAAGATCAGGAACAGTGACAGGAACTGGTATGAAATAGAGATTGCCAACGGGAGTGTAGGCTGGATATCTAAAGAAAACGTGGAGATTATTTGATAATGGCTTGATTATAATCATCGTATGAAAGAAGCTGTAGAG
>Ga0265294_10007824_pt1 | contig 12588 bp, 9 predicted proteins | sample MunlanPumphouse3_FD_192504 | JGI IMG/M metagenome (GOLD analysis project Ga0265294, IMG submission 192504) | Groundwater microbial communities from a municipal landfill in Southern Ontario, Canada - Pumphouse #3 | ecosystem: Environmental > Aquatic > Deep subsurface > Groundwater | place... | reverse complement strand
AATACGCAATGAGAAGAGGTAGTAGGTGAATGTGAGCACGGCGATCGTGAGCAAAACCGCAACTTTGAGCAAGAAACGAATCGTAAATTCGCCTTCCAGAAAGGAGAAAATAAGCGCGATCATCGTCCCGACGAAGAGGCCGGATGTGATGAGCAGGGTGAAGTATGTAAGCCAACGGCGAATGGCGCTTTTGGCTTTTAACGGATTCTTGCTGATATCGCGGTTCACACGCCTCGAAAGCCACGCAAGCAATGGGAAAGCCACCAGAATCGCGGCAATGGCAAAACGCTCTCCTGAAAAATCGTATTCGCGATACACGGAATCTGTCGCTATATCCGGGAAAGTCCGGTTTATGAATGAGAACCACAGACTCATAAGTGCCCCGAGTGTCGTATAGAGCAAACCAAAAATGAGCACGTGTTCAAACGCGTCCCTCGCGCCACCCGTATCCGGCGGCTCTGGAATAGGTTGCTTTAACGTCTCATCAGAAAATGCCTGCAACACATCGCGCTCCTTCCATCCCGCATCCTTGAGCAATGATTTTATTGTTGCCAAGTCCAGACCCTGCTTGCGCGCATGGCTGATGAAGTCCCGAAGTGATGATGTGGGTGCTGCTGTTTTCGTCATAGTGAGATCATAGTAGCACAAGATAGCAAGCTCGCAGTATAAAAGTAGTCTATACAATCAGGCCTACACGACAATTCGCACCATTTTCCTTCTGCCCTGCGCCCAGTACCTGCACAATTCTTCTATCCGTGCTATGAAAATCCTGGTTGCCATGTCCGGCGGTGTGGATTCCAGCCTCGTCGCGCATATGCTTGCAGAACAGGGGCATGAGCTCGTGGGTGTGCGTCTCTCTCTCTGGACGGATACAACGGCACCGACGCTGGCGCAAATCCAATCGCGCAAATGTTGCGATCCGCAAACGGTATACCGTGCTACTACGGTGGCACAGACACTTGGTATTCCCCTGCATACAATAGACCTACAACATGAATTCAAATCACAAGTTGTGGATCCGTTCCTCCGGGAATACCGTGCCGGGAACACACCCAATCCCTGCGTCATATGCAACCGTACTATCAAATTCGGCGTGCTCCTGAAAATCGCAGCGGAATATGGGTGCTCTATGCTGGCAACGGGTCACTATGCGCGCATCGAGCGAACACAGACGCCGGAGGGTACTCTCTGCCAGCTCTATGAGGCCATAGATACAAGCAAAAGCCAAAGTTACTTCCTCTACGCCCTCACGCAGGATCAGCTCCGGCAATCGCTCTTCCCTCTGGGCACCATGCAGAAAACGGATGTGATTGCACAAGCCCAAAAACGCGGCATTCCGCTGCCAGAGCACTATGAAGAGAGCCAGGATGTCTGCTTCTACCCGGAGAAGGAGCCGCAGGAATTCCTCAAGCGTCATATGCCCGATGCCATTACAGCAGGACCCATCTACATGAACGATGGAAAACGTGTAGGGACACATCGTGGTCTGCCCCTGTACACCACTGGCCAACGTAAGGGTCTGGGCATTGGCGGACTGAAAATTCCCCTGCATGTCGTGGAAAAATCCGTTCATGATAATTCCCTGATTGTGGCTCCATCTGGGGCTGACTGTAAATTAGAACTCGCGGCTTCTTCCCTGAACTGGATTGCAAAACCCCCTGCCATGAACACAGTGCACCACCTGCAGGCACGCATCAGTTCCCAGGGACGCCTTCGCGCAGGCACACTCACACACAATGGCACATGGGCAGTATTCCGATTTGCACACCCCCTGCGTGGCATCGCTCCCGGGCAATCCGCGGTATTCTATAAAGGACAAGAGATTCTGGGCGGCGGTATTATCCAGAATGCAGATACACAGCATGTTCTTGACTAGAATTGTCTGGTGTTCTTTGCTATACTACTTTGACACCTAAAAACTATGCGGATGAGCCGATCTGAGCACAGGGCACAGTACGATGAAAACGGTGACATTATTCTGCCGGTCACGCTGGGAGATTGGAATGATCAACCACCTGTTCATCCGCTGGAAAACGACATACCAGAGCAGAGAGAAACTCTTCCCCCTGTCACACATCTCTGGGAAGAAGTGCAATCGCGCACGCGTTCCATGGCATCCGCTCTCATGAAGGAAGGAGCGGAACAGTATGCGGACAGTGTGTTGTCTGCCCGAACAGGGGCACAACACCTTCTGCGAGCGTGCAGGAGTTTTGCCTCACGTACGTGCGCTTTTATGACACAGCCCGTATGGATTATCATTCCCAACCGGAAGCCGAAACACTACAGCCGCGGAACGCTCTTCCTGCTGGATGCCCTGCGTTTCGGCGGTACATTCGGCATAATCTTCAGTGCGCTCTTCATTTCGCTGAATTACCAGAGCTTCTGGGAAATCGCCAGTGAGAAGATGAATCCACTCTCACATGCACAGCACATGCAGGAGCAACGCAGCGCAGTCGATACAACCCTTCGCGATAAGCTGCTGCGCAGCCCATCCCTCAGTGTCGCCGGCACGCAAAACGGCGGTATGCTCGCTGCGCTACCACCTGTCGGCCCACCAGAAAACCGTCTCATCATACCCAAGCTCGGCATAAACGTGCCTCTGGTCACGCCATCGTTCCAGTCCCTCCTCAATGAAGATTGGACGCAAGTGGAACATGATATTCAGGATGCCCTGCAAATGGGTGTCGTCCACTATCCAGGAACTGCCCGCCCGGGGCAGGCAGGCAATTTCTTCGTCACCGGCCACAGCTCGTACTACCCGTGGGCACCAGGCAGGTATAAGACGATTTTTTCTCGCCTACACACATTGGAACCTGGCGATGAGTACTACGTGTATTACGGTGGTGACCAATACCGCTATATCATCCGCAGCAAACGCGAAGTCCGCCCTAGTAATGTGGACGTGCTGGATCAACCTATTGATAAACGCATGGCGACACTCATGACATGTACACCCGTAGGCACAACCCTGCGCCGCCTGATTGTTGTCGCAGAAGAAGTAGACCCCGTCACGGGCGAAGGTCTCGCTACAGGCGAACGGCATCAGCACGAAAGCGACGTGCAGAAGCCGGCAATGTTGCCTATTTAATCCGTGGTACCGCTGGCTGGAGTCGAACCAGCACGCCCAAAATCGGGCAGGGGATTTTAAGTCCCCCGTGTCTACCGTTCCACCACAGCGGCACTGCAATCAAAGAACACGCCATACAGTATAGCGTTCCTGGCTTCCAGTGCATGCATAATCCCTCATTGAATCTGCTGTTTGTGAGAATGCGTGCTCAGCCGCTCCAGTATGCGCTCCATACCTGGACGCCTGCGCAGCGCCGCAATCAGCGCCCTGCGGCACTTTCGCATACCACGAGTGAGGGTATCTAGACCTTCTGGGGCTTTCTCCAGGAACACTTCCGCGCGTTCACGCAATGCACTATCAGATAGCCTGTGAAGTTCCTGTAGTCCCATACAGTCATTAGGGAACATATGTGGCCAATGCCAGAGAAACGATCTTTGCCGTTTCTGCACGATTCACAGTATCAAAAGGACCAAAATATCCCGTAAGTTTCCCGTCTGCATCCGTATAACCCGACACAATGCCGTCCATCGCTGCAGTTTGTATTGCATAGCGCGCTGGCATCGTGTTGCTCACATCTCTGAAAATTGCACCAGCAGAACCGCCCTCCATGGAACGCTCAAAGGCCTCGAGCACTGTTGTGACGACTTCGAACCGCAGTGCTGTGCGCAACGGATCCACCGTTCCATCACTGAAGACGCTCCAACCCCGTTGCTCCGCGCAACGCATGAACGGCTCCGACCAGCGACCGGCAGCTCCGTCATTCTTCAATACTCCGGGGCAATCCCCTTCTCCTTGCACACCAGCAGCCTGAACAGCAATTTTTGCCAACTGCTCTACTGTCACAGGATCTCCCGGACCGTATTTTCCCAGTGGTTTGCCTTCCGCATCCGTGTAACCACCAATGATACGACGACGTGCCATATCCTCCACGTATTGTGCAAACCACTGGTCATGCGACACATCTGTAAGCACCACGATCTCTGTACCTATCGTTACCTCCACATAACCATGCATTTGTGCGCTTTCCTGCACTACATCCTCTGAAGCAACAACCTGTTTCTGCAAAGGATACAGACCCACTTGCTGCTGGTACGCATTCTCTTCTTCCATCAGCAAGCGCTCCTGGCGCATTTGCACGAGATCTGTCTGCAGCGCCTGCATATCCATACGCAGAAAATCGAACGCATCGGCTGCCAGAGCACCCTGTCCATACATCAGCACCAACATACCCATGATCGACACAATACCCTTCATGACACACACAGTACCCACTGCATACATAGAGCAGCAATTGACAACGGAGAAAGCACACTGCCCAGCGTACATCGCAAAGAACTTGCCCCCTACAGGCAGTTCCAGTACTCTTTGCCAGACATGACTTCTGCAAAGGACCATGGCGCTCCCGGGGCCCAAGAGGGCACGGGAAACGTTTTTTCCAACGCCGGCAACAAGCGAGCAGAGGACATGACTATTCTGCTTCTGGGATCCGGCGCACTGAAGATCGGTGAGGCCGGCGAATTCGACTATTCCGGCAGCCAGGCAATCAAAGCCTGTAAGGAAGAGGGAGCCAGAGTCATTGTCGTCAATCCCAACATCGCCACGAATCAGACCAGCTGGGGTCTTGCGGACGCGGTGTACTTCGTCCCCGTCACACCCGCGTTCGTCGAACGCATCATCGCACAGGAGAAACCGGATGCCATCCTTTTGAGCTTTGGCGGTCAAACGGCGTTGAATTGCGGCATAGAACTCGATGCATCCGGCGTCCTGGAGAAGCACGGTGTACACGTACTCGGTACTCCCGTCGAAAGCATACGGAAAACCGAAGACCGAAAAATCTTCAATGCTGAACTGGCACGCATCGATGTCGCCGTGCCGCAGTCATACGCGTGTGAAACACTCGATGCAGCCAAGGCAGCAGCAGAACAGATCGGTTACCCTGTGATCATTCGCGGTGGATTCGCGCTCGGCGGCAAGGGAAGCGGTCGCGCCACACATGCCGAGGAACTCACGGAATTATGCAAGGTCGCTTTCGTGGAATCTCCACATGTGCTGGTTGAGGAAGATCTTACAGGATGGAAGGAAATCGAGTACGAAGTCGTGCGCGACAGTGCGGATAACTGCATCACCGTCTGCAACATGGAAAATGTGGATCCATTGGGTATCCATACAGGCGAATCCATTGTCGTCGCTCCCAGCCAGACACTAGATAACACCGACTACCACATGCTGCGCTCCCTCGCCCTCCGAGTCATCCGGCATCTGGGCATTGTCGGTGAGTGCAACATCCAGTATGCGTTGGATCCTCGTTCCCGTGCGTACCGCGTCATTGAAGTCAATGCGCGCCTGAGCCGCAGTTCCGCACTTGCCTCCAAGGCGACAGGGTATCCGTTGGCATTCGTCGCTGCCAAACTTGCACTCGGCGCAACCCTACCGCAACTCCGTAACACCATTACCGGATGCACCAGCGCCGATTTTGAACCCTCACTCGATTATGTAGCTGTCAAAGTTCCCCGCTGGGACTTACAGAAATTCCGCTTCGTCACTGATCAGGTCACCAGCGAAATGAAGTCTGTCGGTGAGGTTATGGCCATAGCCCGCAATTTTGAAGAAGCCCTACAGAAAGCCATCCGCATGCTCAATATCGGTGCAGATGGCTTGTACCCTGTCCCGTTCCAGTTCCCAGACCTCACCCGGGAAGTCAAGCGCCCTACTCCGCGGCGGATCTTCGCCGTGGCCCAGGCACTGCGCAGCGGCTGGACTGCCGAAGAGGTCTCCATCGCTACCGGTATTGATCGGTGGTTTATAGAACGCATAGCCACATGCGCTACCATGGCCGATACGTTGGAACAGTCCACATTCCGGGTACTGGATCACCCAACTCTTCGACACGCCAAACAACTCGGCTTCTCCGATGCAGCAATCGGATCACTCATGCGCGTCGATGCACATGCGGTACGCTCACTACGCATCCAGCACGGTATCGTACCGTCCGTGAAACAGATAGATACGCTCGCAGGGGAATTCCCTGCGCAAACCAATTACCTCTACATGACATACAACGGTACTGCAGATGACTGTGCTTCCGTAAATGCAAGCACCTGCAGTGCACCGATGATCATGCTGGGAGGCGGTCCGTACTCCATTGGATCCTCTGTGGAATTTGACTGGTGCTGCGTGCAGGCAACACACGAGCTCCAGAAACAGGGGCACAGGGTGGCAATGATTAACAGTAATCCCGAAACCGTAAGCACGGATTACGACGAGTGCAACGACCTCTTCTTCGAAGAACTGACGGAAGAACGCGTTCTGGACATCGTTGAACGCACAGCCGCCAAAGGCGTCGTGGTCTCCATGGGCGGGCAAATTCCCAATTCCCTCGCCCCTAAACTGGCACGACACGGGGTGCATATTATAGGCACCACCTCCGAAAATATCGATCGTGCGGAAGACCGCCACAAATTCAGCGAGCTCCTCGATACGCTCAGTATCGACCAGCCCGAGTGGCGAGAATTCTCTGATCTGCAAAAAGCAACCGCGTTCGCAGAACAAGTCTCCTATCCCGTCATCGTCCGTCCCAGTTACGTGCTCTCCGGCGCCGCCATGGCCGTGGTGCACTCCAGTGAAGACTTGGAAGCTTACGTCGGTCAATCCGCTTTCATTCATAAAGAGGCACCCATTGTCATTTCCAAATTCGAACAGGGCGCAAAAGAGATCGAATTCGACGGTGTCGCACAGGATGGAATGTTATTGCTCTACGCAATCTCGGAACACGTGGAAAATGCGGGTGTGCACTCCGGTGATGCCACAATGATTCTGCCGCCGCAACGTGTGAATCTGGAGACACTGCGCCGTCTAAAGATCATCGCGCGTTCCATTGCACATGCTCTGGACATCTCTGGTCCGTTCAATATCCAGTTTCTGGCGAAGAACAATCGTCTCAAAGTCATCGAGTGCAACCTGCGCGCCAGCCGCAGTTTCCCCTTCGCCAGCAAAGTGACAGGTCACAATTTCATTACACTCGCTACACAGGCTCTGCTGCATACAGCGGATACCAACGCACGGTACCAAACGGTTGATCTTGACCACGTTGGTGTAAAAGCGGCACAGTTTAGTTTCAGCAGGCTGAAAGGTGCCGATCCGCGCCTCGGGGTGGAAATGGCCAGCACGGGCGAAGTGGCATGTTTTGGTCAGAATGCCGAACAGGCGCTCCTCACAGCGCTTCTTGCCGTTGGTTTCCGCATGCCAAAGAAAAATATCCTGCTCACAATCGGCAGCCTGGAGGACAAAGTCGACATGCTGCCGGTCATGCAGGAATTGATCCGCATGGGTTATTCGCTCTCCGCCACAAAACACACGCACGAATTCCTCCAGGGACGCGGTCTCTCCTCTGCCCTGCTGTACAAACTCTCGGAAAACCGCAGCCCCAATATCCAGGAATACCTCGAAAAACGCAGAGTGGATATCGTCATCAACATCCCTACGCATTCCACGCCACGCGAACGTACCGATGGATACTACATTCGCAGGCTCGCCACAGATCACGGCATACCGCTCATCACGAACGTACAACTCGCCAAACGCCTCATCGAAGCTCTGGCACAAGAAGACCTGGACACGCTGCCTCTGCTCTCCTGGCCCGGAATCGTCGATCGCACGGTATAAAGGTTTGCCACGCTTTCACTTGCGATGCAGTGAAGCCAACCGTAGACTTCCTGTACTTGCATTCCCCACAATCGCATGGCTGATCCATCGATCACCGACACCGACGCTCTCCAGGATGATTTTGAAGATGATGGCGATGAAGGCGAACAGACACTCGTCACGAAAGAAGGGCTGAAAAAGCTCAAGGACGAGCTGCGTGAACTGAAAACCGATCGACGACAGGAAGTAGCCCAAAGGCTTAAAGAAGCCATTTCGTACGGTGACCTTTCGGAGAACAGTGAATACGAAGAAGCCAAGAACGAGCAGGCGTTCGTCGAGGGACGCATTCTGGAACTCGAACGGATGATCAAGAGCGCGCGAATCATCACCGCTAAAAAAGAGAGCGGTCGATCCATCGATATTGGTTCCACGGTATCCGTGCGCCAAAAGGGTGCTAGTGACACAGAAACCTACACCATCGTTGGTTCCACGGAAACCGATCCGATTGAACACAAAATCAGCAACGAATCGCCAATCGGCAAAGCGTTCCTGGGACATCACAAAGGCGAAACAGTAGATATTATGACACCGGGAGGCGCCGTACGATACGAAATCCTCAAAGTGGCATAGAGAGTGCGAACAAGTTTTTGCATCAGGCATACGCTTGGTGTCGCGCTGTGAAAAAACGTGTGTGCTCCCAAATATACTGTGATGTGCTTATTTCTCATTGAGCCCTGCTTTGAGCCATAATTTCCTTTGGTATCCACAACAGAAATTCGGGGGAAATTACGTGCTCGTATGCGAAAAAATTCATATCCATCCATCAATTCTTGCGAAACATTTTTATATATTTTTGTCAATGATGCCTGAAGCGGTCTTGACGCATACCAACGGAAAACGCAACAGTGGTTCCCTTTCTCTTCACCCGCTCCTATGTACACGCGACATGTATTCTCTCTCTCCATCGCATTTCTGTTTGCCGCCGCGCTCCCCTCCGGCGTGCATGCATACAACCCGGCAACCGCCTCCGGAGATACATACAGCATTCTCATTGAACACTTTGAAATGCGCAGCAGGAGTATCCAGGAGCGTGATGATGATGTCGTGCGCCTGACAGATGCATTACAGCTCCCACGCATCGAAACAATACTGATCTGCCGTGTGCGCGAACGATATGCAATAGCGCCACTCGCCATTACACGCGAACGCCTCGTTACACGCCTGGCAAACGCCACCAATACCGATCCCCGGACCGTAGAGGCACTCATTACCAATGAGCAACACTGTCAAACATTCGCACCGCAACCTCATCCTTCCCTCTTCTACGCCGGAGCACATGAAGGGGAAACAGAGCACCTGCAAGCTCCGGAAGCATCCGATGACGCCACCCCGCCGCCCTCTACTACGGAATCCCCATCTTCGGTTTCATCGCCATTGCAACCACCTGCAACAACGGTACCGCAGGATCAAACGCCTCCTCTGGAAACGGTATCGCCTACAACACCGCCTCTCGCCACTATGCAGAGCCTGCTGTGCCGGTTGCAGCAGCGGCTGCGCAACGACGATACTGCCACACCAGGTGTACTCTCCGAACTCGCCGCAAAGTACGCTGCGGAGTGGAATGTGCAACCTAACCGCATCGAACGCGCACTACAGGATGATGATCTCTGCACATCTCCAACTGGCACATACTTTGCCGGTCTCCTGCAAGGCAACGCACCGACGGAAGATGATGATGTTACGAGTAGTGCTGCATCATCCAAAGCCACAGGAAATACATCTGAACCTGTTGCAGATTCTCCATCCTTCTGGAGCACACTCACCTCCCTGCCGCCCGCAGTACTGATCGTCGCGGGAATGGGACTCCTCACATTCTTCGCACTCATTCTCCTCCTTCTGGCGCCGCTCTTCCAGAAACATATAGAACCGTAGAGACTCGCCTCCGGACACAGAGTGTTGTACGCTACCGCCGATGAGTACAACTGTCACGCTCCAGATCCCAGCAGACATCGCTGCGCAATATCCGGAACTCGTTGCGCTCATACAGGAATCCGAGAGTATGAATGTGCAGGAGCGGCAGTACTGGATCAATATCCTACCAGCTATGACGCCGCCGCAACGTGAGCAGTTGCAGAGCATTCTGGTCAACGAAAAACGTCAGCTGGCTGCAATCGACCGTAAGTATGCCGCGGAAATGGAAGAGATCGGCATGCAGGGATCACTCATACGCACGGAACAGGAACGCCGAAAGCGCCGTGCAAAGCTGGCACAGAAAGAAGAGGAAGCCGCCCAGGCAGAAACGCAACGCAAACGTGATCTGCTGGAACGCATCGAAGAGAGTTAATCCCCTGTGCAACAGGCGAGCATGCATCGGTCGAGGAGTGCGAGCACCTCCTCGCTTTGGCGGTCGGATACCTGGTACACCCCTGTTTTAAGACCGATATCGTACTCTGCTGCCCGACGAACCAGGTCTGCCAGCTCTGCCCTGCTCCTGCGGCGTGCCAGCGGCATGAGCGCCTGGACGCTACGCGGATGCACGCCGACACGCTTGGCGATAGCGCCAACATTTGTTTCCCCTTCTTCGATCGCTGCAGCCACCAACGTAAGGTTGGTGAGCATCCACACAAAAATATTCCAGAGACTGAGCGGGCTTTCGCCGCGCTCTGTGAGCATACGCACGTACGCCATCGCCTCTGCGGTATTGCCAGCCTGCAACCGATCGAGCATTCCCCATATCTGCCTTTCGCCTGTCGCAAAGGCAGCCATATACACATGCGACTCCCGCACAATTGCATCGCTAGCGAGCAGCGTGAGTTTTTGTAATTCGCCTGCGAGACGCAACTGATCTTCTCCTACCGCCTGCAGCAATGCATCGATCGCCGCTTCTTCTATACCTGCACCCTGCTCCGATGCATACGCTGCCATCCATTCGCGTAGTTGCGGCAGACGCAGCGGTTCGAATGTATGGATACGCGCTATTTTAAGTAGGCGTTTCACGCCTGCCAGGCGTTTGTCGGGCTTCTGGTCAATAAAGAGAAGCACCGTCGCAGGATGCTGCACATGCGCAATGCGATCTATGTCCTCCGCCGACCACCGAGGAACGCCTTGCACGATGACAAGGCGCCGTTCAGCAATGAACGGTGCAGCGGCCACCGCATCCATCACCACATTGCATTGCGCATCCTCTACAGAAAACACCTGCAAATTCTCCTCACCGTGCTTTTGTACAAACTCCTTCACCCACCGATCTCGTTCCATACCAAGTACATACGCGTTCCCGCCTGTGAAGAGGTACATCTGCTGTTCCATACATATCTATGATACCAGGAGTCCCGAAACGTTAACGATTAAAGAAAAACATTCTTATCCATTAGTCAATGACGCAGCGTTGAGACAAAACCCTATATCCACTATAATAAAACGATATGCAAGCTTTCAGAACCCTTAAACGGCACATACACATCGTCGCGCTCGGAACCGTGAGCATGGTCACAGCATTCACGCTCGGCATGCATACCACCGCCAGCGTGCACCCTGTGGAACTCATTGAAGCCGGCGGCACCCGCAGCGGCGACATGGACGGCGACGGTGCCCTGACATTGAACGATGTACGCATCGTGCTGGAAATCCTCAATGGATACCGGGAAGCGACCCCTGAACAACGTGCTGCTGATATCGATGATGACGGTGTCCTGACCATCGATGACGCGCTCCGTATGCTGTTCTTACTCGAACGACAGTAAACCTACTCCCATGGACAAAAACACACACACCGCCACCACACGCTTCTGCATTGCGCTCTGCGCTCTCATGGCATTCCTGCCCATGATAGCCATCGCACAGGACACGCAGCAGGACGAACCGACAGTGCACTTACTGCTGCGACCTCATTGTGCACAGGGCTACAGCAACGAGGAATGGATCTACGGATCTGTGCCTCCTCCAGGATGGCCGGCAGGCAACGACATGGAAGCATGCCCTCCATTTTCCGTGCGTGATCCGCAAATGTTGCAAACACAGTCCATGAATTCTGGCGCCATACTCGATATGGATCTGGTCATTGAAAATCCGCAACAACTCTCTATAGAGGAAGTGCGGGCATGGATCGACTTTGATCCCACGGTGCTGGAAGGTCAGGATCTGTCCATCTCCACCGATACGTTCACCCACGTTGACCCCTCGGAACAATTCATCGATTCGCAGACATCGCAAATCAAAATCCGTGTAAGCAATCCCGACAGCGATCTGCCCGCGGCGTACTGGATCCCCGTGGCGCGCCTGCAATTGAAGGTCAACCAGCTCGTCCAACCGGGGACTGTGCTGAGCTTCTTTGACGTGCAATCCGACGGACACACATTCATTACTGCCAAGGATACCCAGGGAAACACGGTTTCTGTGCTTCCGGATGATCCAGGCGCACTTCTGGTACGCATGGAAGCTGCTGCTACAGATGAACCAACAGTCGACGACGTATCTTCAGGAACAGGATCATCGTCTGCTCTATCGGATACCCTCGATGCTTCGAGTGCCAACAGCGAGCCTCATGGCATCATTGCCGTAGGGCAGCCCTGTGTCGTCAATAGCCAATGCCGCACGAACTTGTGCACGGAAGGCATATGCCAGGATCCAGAGCAAACACAGAACGACCGTACCGCATTCTCACAACTACAGGTACGTAACGTTCGCATCACCACAGAAGAAGGCACCGCCTATCTGGCATGGGAAGATTTGCCCTCATCTATGCTCAAAGCATATAACGTGTATTACGGGACGACATCCGGTCAGTACATCCAGCGCAAGACCATACCCGGCGGCACACCGAGCCTGAGCATCCGCAACCTGCCTGTGGGCAGTATGTACTACTTCGCCGTGCGGGCAGT
>Ga0265294_10007823_pt1 | contig 12590 bp, 11 predicted proteins | sample MunlanPumphouse3_FD_192504 | JGI IMG/M metagenome (GOLD analysis project Ga0265294, IMG submission 192504) | Groundwater microbial communities from a municipal landfill in Southern Ontario, Canada - Pumphouse #3 | ecosystem: Environmental > Aquatic > Deep subsurface > Groundwater | place... | reverse complement strand
CCGACCTCCCTTGCGAACCGCGAGGAGATCGGTGACGACGTTTCCTGGAAACTGTATGAGTTCATCGTGAGAAGATTCTTTGCGACGATCTGTATCGACGCGGAATGGGAGACGATGAAGGTCAATATGTCGGCAGGGTCCGAACCCTACACGATCACGGGCGGGCGGATCCTTGAAGCCGGCTGGCGCGGGATCTATCCGTACAGCAAAGCCGAGGAGAACATCCTGCCGGTGTTCACAATAGGAGATACCCTTCCTCTTCTCTCGAAAAACTCCGAGGAAAAGGAGACCCAGCCGCCTGCACGTTATTCTCAGAGCAGGCTCATTCAGCGGATGGAAGAACTGGGACTTGGAACGAAAAGTACCCGCCATGAGGTCATCAGCAAACTGTCCGGTAGAAAATACATCGAAGGCAATCCGATGAAACCGACGATAGTCGGCCGTGCGGTGACCGAATCGCTTGAAGAGTTCGCCGGGACCATCACTGAGCCGACGATGACCAAGACGCTCGAAGAGCACATGACCGATATCGCTGCCGGAACAAAGACCATCAATACGGTCCTTTCCGAGTCCAGAAGTATGCTCTCCGGAATCTTCGAAGATCTGGAAAAGAACGAGGCCGCGATCGGCAGAGATCTGATGGAGAGGACCCGCGAGGAGCAGACCATCGGTCCCTGCCCCGTATGCGGCAAACCTCTTCGGATCAAGCGTGTCGGCAGCTCTCAGTTTATCGGCTGTTCAGGATATCCTGACTGTACGTTTAACGCAGGTCTCCCGCCAGCGACCTGGGGGAACGCAATCAAGATGGATGAGGTGTGCGAGACCCACGGCCTGAACCATGTTCAGCTGCTTCGAAAAGGAGCTCCTGCCTGGAAGATCGGCTGCCCGCTCTGTTCCCACATCAAATCGAACACCGATGCCTTCCTGCTTCTCCCCGGAATGACGGAAGAGGGGATCCGGAAACTCAATTCGGTCCACATCTACACCATCTCTGAGCTGATATCCCGCGGTCCGGATGTACTTGCTAAGAATCTCGGTCTTTCACCATCCGCAGCGGAAAAACTCATCCGGGAAGCCAAAGGCGTTCTGGCTATTCTGAAGAAACGAACCGAACTCAAGAAGTTTATTTCGGCACATGTCGCCCCGAAACGCGGCCGCGGCCACTCGAAGGTGAGTGCCGCCATGATCTCGCTTGGGGTCATCGATGTCGAAGCTCTGTCCCGGGCCGATCCCGCATCTCTTCTTGAAGCGAAACTCAGCGAAGCAGAGGCCGCATCTCTTGTGGCCGAGGCAAAGAGCATGGTGAACATTTCCCGTATGAAGGAGTATGGCGTTCCCGCAATCACGCTGAAGAAGTATGTCAATGCCGGATTCGACGACCCGGAGAAGTTCGTCGCGGTCCACCCTGCTGGTCTGTCTCTTGCGACCGGTGTGTCAGTCACGACGATCTGCAATCACCAGAAACTGGTCGCCGAGAAACTCTGCCGGCCATGCCCGGAAAAGATCAGTAAGGCTGCATTCGAGGGGGGCATTGCGCCGCTCAGGAAAAAAGCCGATCCTGAACTTCTTACACCGCTTGCCCTTGCAGGAGTTTACAGTCCGGAACTTCTCGTGAAGGCCGATATCAAGACCCTCGCGAAGGTGACTGGGATCGAGGAGAAGCATATCGCCGATCTGCAGAAATATTCAAAAAAGGTGGCAAAAAAATGAGATGGCAAACCTGGCGTCATATCACCAAACTTGACCCGGATAAGGTCCTTAACAAAGAAGACATTGCAGAGATCGCGGCGAGCGAAACTGATGCTCTCATGCTTTCAGGAACGCTCGACGTAACACCGGAAAACCTCGCTATCCTCTATGACAACGTTCGCGATGCAGGACTTCCGCTCACGGTCGAACCGGCCGAACCTTCATGTGCCAGATTCGAGGGGATCGACTATGTGTTTGTTCCGACCGTGTTCAATGCCGGTCACCCTGCATTCATAACCGGTCTCCATAAAGAATGGGCACAGCATGCTGAGATCCAGTGGGATAAAGTTGTCCCGGAAGCCTATGTTGTTCTGAATCCAAACTCATCTGTGGGCAAACTCACCCGCGCCAAATGCGATCTCAGTCCTGCTGAGGTGGCCGCTTACGCGGTGATCGCCGAGAAGTATTACTCCATGCCGGTGTTTTACATCGAGTACAGCGGGATGTATGGTGAACCTGCCGTCACACGCGCCGTCTCTGAAGCAGTTTCACAGACCCGGGTATTTTACGGCGGAGGGATCAACTCCGGCGAAAAAGCCGCAGAGATGGGGCAGTATGCTGATACGATTATAGTTGGTAACGCGGTCTATGAAGCCGGCCCAGCTGTTCTGAAAAAGACGGTGAAGGCGGTCAAATAATGCCTCAGATCGACATCGTTCTAGTGGAACCGCTGTACGAAGGGAACATCGGATTCGCTGCCCGCGTGATGAAAAACTTCGGCTTTCATAATCTCGTCCTCATAAACCCGCCCAAACTCAGCATGGAAGCCGAGGCGCGTGCATCGCATGCCAAAGATGTTTTGGGAAACGCCGAACGGATCACTCTCGATGAGGTCTTTGCAAGAAGCGACATCTGTATTGCCACGACTGGGGGTCTCGCAAAATCCGTTACCTGCCCCATGCGAATGCCGTATTACTCAGTCTCCGAGCTTCGTGAGATGATCAAAGACGTCGACGGCCGGATATCTATCCTCTTCGGCAGGGAAAACTGGGGACTCAATAATGAAGAGGTCGCACGGTGCGATATCGTCTGCACGATCCCGACAGACGAAGAATACCCGATCCTCAATATCTCCCACGCAGTAGGCATCGTTTGTTATGAACTTGCCCATCTCCAGCGAGGCGAGTATCAGCTCGCAAGCAAACTCGAGATGGAATCACTTTACTCCCATCTTGGACGATTTCTGGAAGGGATCCGGCACCCGATCGAGAAACGTGAAACGACCCTCATCCTTGCACGAAGGGTACTTGGACGGACAAAACTCACGGTCCGTGAAGCAAGCACGCTGCACGGGATCCTGCGCAGGACCGAGTGGCATCTCAAACATCCGGGTCAGGCGTATGACGCGGAAGATAGAGAGTACTGGGACGGCAAAGAATAAGCAAAAAAAGGGGTTCTGGTCAAGCTCTCAGAACTCCAAATCGAATCCTTTTAATGTTTATACATCATTGTAATTAGTGCAAGCATCGATAGTGTAGTGGTTATCACTAGGCGTTGCCAACGCCTAAACTCGGGTTCGAGTCCCGGTCGATGCATTCTGTTTTTTGGTGATTTGAAATGATTTTTCTGGTAAGGCCGGCATGTCGATAGTTCTTCTCGGGATCGGCAATCCGCTTCACGCAGACGACGGAGCAGGACCCAGGCTTGCAGATATGCTTGCAGGCGTCCCCGGCGTGACTGCATTCAACTGCGGGACCGCCCCGGAGAACTTCACCGGACTTGTGCGCAAACTCGGCCCGGACCTGTTGATCATTGCGGACGCCGCAGAGATGGGACTCCCGGCAGGATCGGTCCGGATCATCCCGCCGGAAAAGATCCATGACACCTCGGTCGGGACGCATACGCTTCCGCTGTATCATCTGGTCGATTTTTTAGCCGAACCCTCACGCAAGATCGTGATCATCGGCATCCAGCCGGGAAGTCTTGGATGGGCAGACCATGTGAGTGATCCGGTCGCATCGGCATTGAACGAAATAAAAATGATGATTGCCGAAAACAACCTGTTGAAACTCCCTGTTTTGTGATTTCATGTAAAGATAAAGTTAATCACTGTCGAAAAACAGAAAGTAATACAATCATGTCCGACATTAAGGTCCCTCTCGACGTCCCCCTTGCCATGCGGGACGTATATATTTCCAATTATAACCTGATCACCGCCGGATCAGGCCGCCTGATGCTCTTTGCCGGAGATCAGAAAATAGAACACTTAAACGACGATTTCTTTGGTGCAGGGATATCCGAAGATGATGCTGACCCCGAGCATCTCTTCCGCATCGCATCCAGAGCAAAGATCGGCGTTCTCGCTGCTCAGCTGGGACTTATCGTAAGGTATGCCGGAGATTACCCCTCCGTTCCCTATCTCGTGAAGATGAACTCCAAGTCGCATCTGGTGAACGTATCCCAGAAAGATCCGGTCTCCCCGCAGCTGTGGAGTGTTGAGCAGATCGCCGATATCGCTGAAGAATCCGGAATAAAAATCGCCGGTGTGGGCTATACGATCTATCTTGGGAGCGAAAAGGAAGCCGATATGCTTGCTGAAGCCGCCCAGATCATCAACGAAGCACACTTCTACGGCATGGTCTGCGTGCTCTGGATCTATCCGAGAGGAAAAGCAGTTGGTGACGAGAAGGATCCCCACCTCATCGCCGGAGCGGCAGGTGTTGCAGCCTGTCTCGGCAGTGACTTCGTCAAGGTCAACGCACCCAAAAAAGACGGGAAATCCTCGCCCGAACTCCTCAGGGAAGCAGTTCGTGCAGCCGGCCGCACGAAACTTGTTTGTGCAGGCGGATCGGCCACCACAGAAGAAAAGTTCCTCAGCGAACTCTATGATCAGATCCATATCGGCGGAGCAGCTGGAAACGCGACCGGCAGAAACATCCACCAGAAATCCCTGGACGATGCGGTCAAATTCTGCAATGCGATCTATGCCATCACTGTGGAAAATAAAAGCGTGAGCGAAGCAGTCGCTCTTCTCAAATAATCTTTTTTCGTCAATATAATACTGGGCTCTGCGTTTCGGTTTTCGTTTTCGGATCTCATATCTTGAATTTAGGGATCTGACGCGATCAGATGGATTCTTTTTGGGAAGTCATATCGAGGTCATCTCCTTTTTCTCACCTCTCCTTCTCATTCCCGTATTCTTAATACTCTTCAGGATCAATAAGATAAACATTATTTGATTTCGGAAAAGGAAGGGCAAAAAATGAAATATGTAGTAGTAACCGGAGGAGTAATGAGCGGACTGGGAAAAGGCATCACTGCTGCTTCCATCGGCCGCATTCTCATCAACAGGGGATATCACGTCACGAGCGTAAAGATCGATCCCTACTTAAATATCGACGCAGGACTCATGAACCCCGCTCAGCACGGCGAGGTCTTTGTCCTGAAAGACGGCGGGGAAGCTGATCTCGATCTGGGAAATTACGAACGATTCCTGGACATCGAACTCACCAGTGATCATAACCTGACCACAGGAAAGATCTACTCCTCGGTCATCTCGAAAGAGCGACACGGAGATTATCTGGGCGCCACCGTCCAGATCATCCCTCATATCACCGATGAGATCAAAGACCGGATCAAACACGCAGCCGAGTCATGGGTCGACAAAGACGGAAATCATGCCGAGATCTGTATCGTCGAGGTCGGCGGGACCGTGGGCGATATCGAAAGCATGCCGTTTTTGGAAGCTGTCCGCCAGATGCACTGGGAGTATGGAAACGGCGACTTTGCCCTCGTCCATGTCACACTCCTCCCGGCCGATACTATGGGTGATCTGAAAACCAAACCCACTCAGCACTCTGTCAAAGCTCTTCGCGAACTCGGTCTTGAAGCCGACATCATCGTCGGGAGAAGCAACCTTCCGGTCTCCCTCTCTACCAAACGAAAGATCTCCTCCTTCTGCGACGTGGACGTTCACGCCGTCATCAGCGCTCAGACTGCGCCCGATACCTACCTCGTTCCGATGGAACTCGAAAAAGAGGGAATGGCCGAGGTCCTGTTAAAACACCTCCGCCTCGAGTCGGGAAAAACGGACAACAGCTGGTATTCACTGATTGCCCGCGAGTACACCAACCGCATCACTGTTGGTATCATCACCAAATACGGAGTTGAGGACGTCTATATTTCCATCAAAGAGGCCCTCAAACACGCCGGTCGCCTTCTCTCCACCGAGGTCGTTATCCACTGGCTTGACGCAGAACTCTACACCAACGATGACCTCGCTGATCTGGATGGTATCCTGATACCCGGCGGATTCGGCAACCGCGGTATCGAAGGAATGATCTCTGCGATCCAGTATGCCCGTGAACACAAAAAGCCTCTTCTTGGTCTCTGTCTCGGGTTCCAGCTCTGTGTCATCGAGTTCATGAGAAATGTTGTCGGCTATAAGGATGCGACAAGCGAAGAGATCGGTCCGGGTACCCATGCCATCGCTATTCTTCCCGAGCAGGAAGGCGTCGAAGACCTCGGCGGAACGATGCGTCTTGGTGACTACCCGGTCACTCTCGACCCGGCATCCCGCCTCGCGAATCTCTACGGTGCGACCGAGATCGTCGAACGCCATCGGCACAGATATGAAGTCAACCCGGCCTACATCACCGAGATCGAAGCAAAAGGCATGAAGTTTGTCGGTCGAAACGGCAAACGTATGGAAGCACTTGAACTGGATGACCACCCGTACTTTGTTGCGACCCAGTTCCACCCTGAATTCAGATCACGTCCTGCCCGCCCGTCTGCACCGTTCATCGGTTTTGTAAAAACCTGCCGCGATATTCAGAGAAAGGAGTAACATGGAATCGATCTTAGTTCTTGATTTCGGCGGCCAGTACAATCAGCTGATTGCCCGCCGCGTCAGAGAAGCACATGTTTTCTGTGAAGTGAAGCCCTGCACGATCCCTCTTTCAGAGATCAAAGAAGGGAACTACGCGGGAATCATTTTCACCGGCGGACCGGCGAGCGTGTATGCGAAGAACGCTCCGACCGTTGATGCCGGCATCTTCGAACTCGGTGTCCCGATCCTCGGGATATGTTACGGCGCACAGCTCACGGCGTATCTCCTTGGAGGAAAAGTTGCATCTGCCGCGACCCGCGAGTACGGCAGAACGTCTGTCTCCACTGAAGAGTCCATCCTGTTCAAAAATGTCCCGAAAGAGACCACATGCTGGATGAGTCACACAGATTACATCAGCGAGGTCCCCGCCGGATTTGTCAAAATGGCCCATACGACCGTTTGCCCGGTCGCTGCGATGGGAGATCCACAAAAGAAGATCTACACCGTTCAGTTCCATCCCGAAGTCATGCACACGCCTGAGGGCATGACGATGATCAAAAACTTCCTCTACGATGTCTGCGGATGCAAAGGCACCTGGAAAATGTCCTCTTTTGTAGAGGATATGATCCTTCAGCTCCGTGAGAAGATCGGCGACAAGAAAGTTCTGTGTGCATTATCCGGAGGAGTCGATTCATCGGTTGCTGCGGTCCTTGTTCACAAGGCTGTTGGAAAACAGCTGACCTGTATCTTCGTTGATCACGGTCTTCTCAGAAAGAACGAGGGAGATGAAGTTGAGCAGATCTTCCGGGAGCAGTATGATATCAATCTGATCCGGGTCAATGTCGAGGACCAGTTCCTCGGGAAACTCGCAGGTGTCAGTGACCCAGAACAGAAACGGAAGATCATCGGTGAAGAGTTCATCCGTGTCTTTGAAGCCGAGGCAAAAAAGATCGGTACGGTGGATTTCCTTGTGCAGGGAACGATCTATCCTGACGTGATCGAGTCGGGGCCGGGCGCGGCTTCGGTGATCAAAAGCCATCATAATGTCGGCGGTCTGCCGGATCATGTGGATTTCAAGGAGATCATCGAGCCGCTGCGTGTCCTTTTCAAGGATGAGGTCCGTCGTGCCGGTCTCGAACTTGGCATCCCGGAGAACCTGGTTTGGCGTCAGCCGTTCCCGGGTCCGGGTCTCGCGATCCGTGTGATCGGCGACATCACGAAGGAAAAGCTGGATGTCGTGCGGGATGCCGATGCGATCTACCGTGAGGAGATCGCTAAAGCAGGGATCGACCGCGATATCAACCAGTATTTTGCGGCACTGACGAACATGCGCAGTGTCGGTGTGATGGGTGACGAGCGAACGTATGACTATGCGATCGTTTTACGTGCTGTCACGACGACCGATTTCATGACCGCCGACTGGGCTCAGATCCCCTACTATGTTCTTGAGAAAGTTTCGAGCCGGATCATCAACGAAGTTCGGCATGTGAACCGTGTTTTATACGACATCACAAGCAAACCCCCGGCAACTATCGAATACGAGTAAATTACGGGATGCTCCAAATAATGATCCTGGGAAATAAAATCCCGGAATCATAATTTAGAGAATAGTATACTTTTTTTTTGGAACTGGAAATCTATCCGGGGTATTAAAAATAATTAGCAATCAGAATTTGTTTGAATAATGATGAAAACTAAACATTATTATGTCTATAATAGAATGGAGTAACTTATGAAAATAATTGGATTAATAGGGAGCTATAGGAAAAACGGGAATACTGATACAGCTGTCAGAAAAGTGCTTGAGGGTGCTATGGATCAGGGTGCAGAAGTGGAAGCTATCTATTTAAAAGATTATGAAATAAAAGACTGCAATGGATGTGAAGGGTGTAAAAAAACATTTGAGTGTGTTATTCAGGATGATATGCAAAAACTATATCCAAAAATAATGGAAGCAGATGGTGTGGTCATCGGGTCTCCAACATATTTCTATAATGTAACTGGAATCATAAAAAATACGATGGACAGATTCTATTGTTACGAAACTTTTGATGAAGAAGACCGATCTGTATGGATGGGAATACATGAAGCGATGGGAACTAAATATGCAACGGTCGTTGCCGTTTGCGAGCAGGAAGATCCGGAGGATCTGGGATATACTGCAGTTACTATGACTAAAACCATGCAGGCGATCGGATACAGAGTTGTGGATGAGCTTAAAATATATAATGTATATAATAAAAATGAACTATTATTGGATACGGATCAATTGATCAAGCTGGAAAAAGCTGGAAAGAAATTAGTCAAAACGATTCTTCTAAAGGATAAAATACTGAATATCATGAATTCAAAAATGTAAGAAGACATTTTTTGAGATGTAGTAGTATATTTTTCAATTCACATTTTTTCAGAGATCAGGTGTGGGTCCCTCCAACCTCCCGCCCCGGACCGTCAATCCAGAGAAAAACCCCTGTATTTGCCGTATTTTCTTCTAACCAACATGCAGTTTCAATACAAAGAACGACAAATATTTATCTAAATATCCAGCGAGAAATAATCATGTCCACCTACAAAGAACTTGATGCAAAATACTACATGCCCTGCTTTGGACGGTCGATGCAGATCGTTAAAGGAGAAGGCTGCACTGTTTGGGACGATAATGGGAACAAATACCTCGACTTAGTCGCAGGTATTGCTGTCTGCAGTACAGGTCACTGCCACCCCGAAGTAGCGGACGCGATCTGCCGCCAGGCACACGAGCTTATCCACTGCTCCAATCTTTACTACATACCGGGTCAGGCAGAACTTGCAGAAAAACTGAGCAAAGCGAGCGGAATGGGGAAGGTCTTCTTCGGAAACAGCGGGGCAGAAGCAATCGACGCCGCGATCAAACTCGCGAAAGTCCGCTCTGGACGGGAAAACTTCGTCTCCTTCAACCACGATTTCCACGGACGGACCATTGGATCTTTGGCCGTCACCCACAAACCTCAGATCAGGGAACCCTTCGAGCCGCTCGGTATCCACTGTGATTTCCCGGACTACGGCGACCTTGAATGCCTCAAAGCTGTCGTCAATAAAGACACCGCCGCCGTTGTCTTCGAGCCCATTCAGGGAGAGACCGGCGTCATCATCCCGCCGGAGGATTTCCTGCCCGGGATCAGAGATATCTGTGACGACGCCGGGGCCTTGATGGTCTGTGACGAAGTCCAGAGCGGGATGGGACGGACCGGGAAATGGTTCGCATTCCAGCACTCCACCGTGCAGCCTGATATCATCAGCATTGCAAAAGGGATCGCTTCAGGATTCCCGATGGGTGCTATCATCGCGAAAGAAGGTCTCGAGTTCACGAAAGGCGAACACGGCAGTACCTTTGCCGGCGGTCCGATCGCCTGTGCTGCAGGAAATGCTACATTCGGCATCATCGAAAAACTCCTGCCAGGTATCGCTGCAAAAGGCGAACTCTTCCGGGAAGGTCTTGCTGCATTCAATCCGCGGGTACGGGGTCTGATGGTCGGGTTCACGCTCGGCGAATCTGCTCCCAAACTTGCCGAACTTTGTATGAAAAAGGGCGTTCTCATCAACGTTGCCGGCGATGGGAATATTCGGATCGTCCCGCCACTGACGATCTCGGCCGACGAAATCAACTATGCAGTCGGAGTGATCAATGAAGCCGCGAGTCAGATCTGAGTTTATCAAATCAGGGTATGTCTTTGCAAAATCCCCTGCGGATATCGCAAAGGAATACGGATACTCCGAAGTTGCCCTCCTCGGGAGCAACGAAAACCCCTATCCTCCGTCAGAAAGGGTTATTTGGGCCGCAAAAGAGGCTTTATCCGGCGTAAACAGATATCCGGACCCGAAGGCCGCAGAATATAATGCCGCGCTTCGTGCGAATATCTGCGATGCTCCTGTCGTTACGTCAGGCCTTGGTATGGACGGTGTCATCGAGACCGCTATTCGAACACTGGTAGCTCCGGGTGAAAAAGTCGTCATTTCCACACCGACATTTTCCATGTATGGTCTCGCTGCAAAAGCAGCGTCTGCAGAAGTGGTAAATGTTCCCCGGAAATCTGATTTCACCGTGGATCTGGACATCTTCGTCCGTGAAGCGAAGGACGCGAAAATCTCCTTCCTCTGTACGCCGAACAATCCCACCGGGACCGTGACCCCGATCGAGGACATCGAATATATCCTCGACCGGATCGACGGGGTCCTTTTCCTGGACTGTGCCTATGTCGAGTTTTCGGATATCAACTATCTGCCGCTCCTCGCCCGTGACAATATCATCATCGGGCGGACGATGTCCAAGGTCTACGGTCTTGCGGGTCTTCGTATCGGGTATGCATTCGTCCCCTCATGGTTCGAAGGTCCCTACAATGTTGCGGCAACGCCGTTCACATTGAACCGTGTTTCCGCAGCCGCAGCTTCAGAGGCTGTATCGGATCATGTCTATAAAGATAATTTCATCGCTCATGTCAGGAAATGGCGTGAGGAATTCATCAAAGAGATCCCGTTCCCGGTATCTCCCAGCGGTGCGAACTTTGTTCTGATCAATGTCGCCCCGCAGTTAGGGGACGACGTAATGGAAGCCCTTGCAAAAGAGGGAGTTCTCGTTCGTTCCTGTGCAAGTTTCCCGGGACTTGGCGATACTTTCATCAGAGTGAGTGTCGGGGACGTCTGGGAGAACGAACGGTTCCTTTCAGCGGTGAATAAATTATGATGATCGGGATAACCGGAACTCCCGGATGCGGGAAGACCTCGGTCGCGGAACTTCTGCGGGAAACGGGTCATCCGGTTCTCGATCTGAAAACCACCGTTGCCCCGTTTGTTCTGGAACATGACGATGCATCAGGCTCGGATATCGTGGACGTGGATGCATGGGCCGATGCATTTCCCTACACCGACGGATTTGTGGAAGGAGCGTTTGCTCATTATCTTCCCTGCGATAAGATCATTATTCTCCGGTGTCGTCCTGATGTTCTCCGTGAACGTCTCGCTCCCCGCGGTTATTCTGAAGAAAAAATCTGCGAAAACGTGGAAGCAGAGGCTTTGGACGTTATCCTGATCGAAACAGTCGACGCCTTTGCATCGGAACAGATTTATGAGATAGACACTACAAGTACAGAGAAAGGATCTGTGGTCAGGAGTATCATCTCTTTTGTTAAGGGGGAATCTCCCGCATCTTTTGGATCGCTTGACTGGTCAGAGTATATAGCAGATGTCTTATGAGTCTTGATTCACTTCGTCCGAAAATCCAGTGGGTACTAACGCCGATTGCACATGCGTTTTCCAAACTCCCGATAACACCGAATATGTGGAGTGTGGTCTCTCTGATATGTGCGTTTACCGCAGGAGTTTTTTTCGCATTCGGCCAGCCGTTTTTCGGCGTGCTTTTTGTTGTTTTGAACTCATTTCTGGATGTTTTGGACGGAGCCCTCGCCCGGTATATGGGGATAGCGAGCCCGATCGGTGATTATCTGGATCATGTCTTCGACCGGTATGCGGATGTGTTCATTGTCACCGGTATCATCATTTACGGGGTCCAGACCTGGCAGGCCCCGGTCCCGGCATGGGTGATCGGTATCTTTGCGATTACCGGCGTTCTGCTTTCCTCGTATATGGGGACCCAGGCACAGGCCGTTGGTCTCAAGCGGAACTACGGCGGGGTCCTCGGACGTGCCGACCGTCTGGTCCTTTTGATCCTGTTCGGTCTTGCTGAGTTCATCTATCCGGCACCGATCCTGTTCGGTCTGCCGTTCCTCGGCTGGATGCTTGTTGTGTACGGCTTCTTTGGGCATATCACGGCGATCCAGCGGTTCGTGATGTCGCTCAAAGAACTGAAAGCGGGAAAAGGAAATTAAATACCATAATCTTTTTTTTTTAGTTTACAAACTTTACCCGTCTGATGAATTGCGGGTCATGGGCTCACGAACAACTGCGATCAAAAATCGCCGGTGAGTAATACTACGAAATCGATGTAAAAATAAAAAATAGGGCTGAGAGATTTATTGCTCAGCCAGCTGTGCTAATTTCTTGTAACAGATGATCTCCAGCACACCGTTTTTCAGATGTG